>TARA_R110001606_G_scaffold8754_2_pt1 | contig 12202 bp, 9 predicted proteins | sample TARA_R110001606 | Tara Oceans TARA_R110001606 (sample SAMEA4398315) | marine metagenome | biome: Polar Biome; feature: [SRF] surface water layer (ENVO:00010504); material: water (ENVO:00002006), including particulate matter (ENVO:01000060) such as... | depth 5 m
CTTTCTATGTACTAAAATTGTATTGTCAGGTAAGTCTGAAGTGTTACCCTGATCGATATTGTAGGTGCAAACATATTCATCGTTTTCTTTAATATACAAAACAAATATTTTATTATACATTATACTGTATTTGTCTGTGATAGAACTTAGAAGTAACTCTAAATTATCTAGGGTTGTAAATGTGCAAAATAGTTTATTATTCAAATCTCCTAAATTTTGATTAGTAATGTCCGAAAAATCGTCCATAGTATACATATTAGGAGTATTATTTAAAATTGTAGTTGCTTCCATAGCATGTTTTTATTTGTAATTTATGTTTATTAAATAGCTCTTTTATTTCACCCAACACATCTTCTTCTTCTTTATCTACATCAAATAAAAACGAATCATAAGTATATAAAACTATCTTTGTTTTTTTATTTCGTAATAACCTTATTATTTCCCATAATATATGAACATTCATTGCCGTCTCCAAATTTTGTAACAAATAATTTAACAACTTTTGAGGTTTCATTTCACTAAGCTTATCTTTTTCAAATCTATGTTTTGAAATAGGACATTCAATCCAGCCTTTTTCACAAAACTCTTCCCATAAATTATCAGTATATACTTGTACTTTTTGAAAAAATTCTAAGTGTTTATATTGATCAAATACTCCCCCATATAGTTGTTTAAATGTTAATTCTTTAGCTTTTTTGTAATCCACCCCATACATTTTTGCAAAGGCAGAATGAATATCTTCATCACCAAAATTAAAGTCAACCAACTTAGATAACAAAGTAGGATGATAAGCGCCAATATCAAACTCCACAAAAATGTCATTACGGGGTATAAAACTTTCTCTACTATTATTTTCTTTGTTAAGTGCGGCATAATTTACTCCTTTAAATTTATTACTTGGTCTTCCTGTGAGGGTTTTAAAGTTGTACTGCGTGTAAACGTAGTCTCCATCGATAGCATGAAAATGCGATTCGAATCTTGATTTATCAACTCGTATACCACTTCTCTCAATGGCGTTGAAAACCACTGAAGATTTGTTATTGTAAAATTCATTGATTTTTCCATTTATTTTATCTTTAAGGTTATTATATATTTCTTCACAATACTCATAATGTTTAACTATAGGTATAATTTTATTTACATCTTTTTTATTTGGATATCTTTTATTAAAAATATGATGTGTTTGTAGTAGTTCTGGTATATACGGAGGGTTTTGTTGGTTAATGTCAAAGAGACCTTTTAAGGGTAAATAATGTAAAAATTCTTTTTTATCTCGTACATATATGCTGTCAAATTTATGTAACATCATGTTTACATCCGTTATATTTACATTTAAAGTTTCACTATGGTAGAGTGGTACAATAAATCCTTTAGTTGATATTAACGGTTTAATATACAACGCACAAATACTATTTTGTGTGGGATGTATTAAATAACTATTTGGAATTACTTCTATAAAAACTTCTCCCCAATTAGCATTTGAAAATTGTTCAAATTGAACTTTACTTTCAACTAACCAAAACATAACTTTTTATTTTAAGATATGAAAATTTTTTTTAATATCCACCCCCACCTGAAGATCCTCCACCTGTTGGAAGAGATGTAGGCATTGATGAAGGAGGTGATGGTGATAAATAATTAGGATCTGTTGATATCTCTGGTGTAAATTCAATTCTTTGTGATTCTCCAGTTTCAATAACTCTTTCTTGATTTAAAGAATCAACTATTTCACTTTTATAAAATCTTCTATAAAATAATTTTCTATGAGCTCCTTGTATATGGACTGCTCCCTCCATTGGACCTTGATCTTTATGAATATGATAAGCACCTATATAATCTTCTCCTGTTGGGGTAATTAATTCACCACCAGTAGTAGTTAAGTTGCTAGCTTCTGAGTATTCAAAATATTGGAGATATTCTTTTCCTAAGTAATCTTTTAATCCTTTTTTATTTATTTCTTTTTCTTTTTCAAAAATTAACCCTTTATTATTATTGAATACTCTATCAATATTTCCTTTTATATACCAATCTAAAGTAAAAGGAATATAATCTTCCCACATCCATACTTCATTTTTAGTATCAATAAAATCATATGTTTCTTTATTAATTTCAATATATTGTAATTGGTTTATTTTGCATACAAAATACCTAGTAAACATACCCTTATCATAATCTTCAGATGTTGGAAAAGTATAAGATAATTGAGGAGTAGATTTAATTAAATTATAATTTGTATCAGTTAGTATACCATATATTTTTAAATCCCTATTTCTTACATTAGCATATTCTACAGTATAGGATTCTTGTTGGAAAGGATTAGTTGATAATTGAGATGAAACAATTGGTGTTTTTTTAAAAATTTCCTCATTAGGGGGATTATTAGGATTTCTACCAGTATATGCTGTTCCATTAGATAATAAATAATAAAAACCTGTGTAGGGAGAATTATCCTTTACATAATACCACTCATTTCTTTGAGCGAATAAATTTTCTTTTATTTGTGAACTAGGAATATATACCATAACTATGTTAAAAATAATTCTCTTTCTTGTTCTCGTCTTTTTGTCAATCCAGCTAATACTTCTCCACCTGCTTTATCCCATCTTAAAAACTCATCAGCTGCTCCATCATAATCACTTTGATTAAGTTTTTTTACTAAGGTTGAGTTGTTGAAATTTCCTGATCCTACATTATAAATAAATGAAACTAGAGCATCAAATTCATTTTGAGTTAAATCAACTTTAATCTTGTTATAAATAAATCCTTGAACATTATCTCGTATATGCATCCTTAACAATGCTGTAGCTTTTGCTTCAGTAATAGGTTGTTCATCATATATAAGATCATCCCATTCATAAGGATCATTAAAACTCATTTCAGTTGTTCCATATCCTATTGTAAGTACACCTACACTATCATAATAAGAATTTGCTCTAAAAGCTTCACTTCTTTTTATTTCATTTATTCCCGCAGCACTAACAATTAATAGTGTTGGGTCAACACGTGGTCCTCTTTCACCTTCTGCTACATCTTCTAGTTGTTTTTGTTTATCATTTTCAGTTTCTTCTTTTTCAACTGGTAAAGGAGTTTCAATTGGTATTCTAGGAACTGATAAAGTATCTATTGTAGTTGTCCAAGCTTTAGTAGTAATACTATGATTAATCCCTTTAACTATAATATCAATACTATCTTTTTCATATGAAGGGGGGAGGATATCATCAGTTATTCTAAATTTTTGAAATAATCTCATTCCTGCAAGACCATCCATTTCTAAATTTAAATTAAAAGGAAGGAAAAATGGAGCTGGTACTTTTTTATTTTCTGAAGCTTTTCCTTGTATTAATTTAATATAACTTGTATAATTTTCTAAAAAACTATCTAATGTATCAGCAGTAAAATCAAAACAAGGTCTTCCTCCTCCTTGTGTTTTTCCTTTAAATCGATATATAGCTGAAAATGGGGAAGTTTTATTTTTATCAATTGCATCCTTATAATAGATTTTTTGTTGGAAAATTTTTAATGCATTTTTTTTAGGAGTAGTATCTTTATCTTCTTTTTTAGTCCAATCATTTTTTTCGGGTAAAATCCTATCAATTAAGCCTTTATTATAATTTGAAAATGATGTAGCATTTCCTTGAAGATTATTTCCTGATACTTGGGATCCTATTGATACTTGGGCGGCAAAATTATTAGGTATTTGGGCATCTAATCCTATATTAGTAATAAATGATCCCGTAACATTTTGTTGGGAAAAGGAATTTTGAATACCTTCATTAGATTCTAAACCTCGTTTTACTCCAAAAATATTAAGGGTAGTAAATGCACTATCATTGGAATCTTCTAACCCCGGTTTAGGGGATTCATCATAAATTTTAATTACACCATCTACCTCATCATAAGTAACAGTGAAATTATTAATACTACCTAAAGATTCATTTATTCCTTGTAATATAGTTTTTATATATGTTAAAACAGATATAGCACCATCTTCATCTTTATTAGAATTTGCTAAAGTATCTGCTGCAAAAGATAAGTTAATCATTACATTACCTAATCGCCCAATAAAAGGATTATTATTTACTAAAAAATTAGTATTTGTTAGTAATTTATTTAAATTTCCATCAGTAGGTAAATCAAAACTTTTATAATCTACAACATCTTCAATAGATGCTTTAGTAAAGGGTACAATACATTTATTAGGATTTGCAGAAAGATTAGGAGGCATAATTAACATGTAATTATCATCAAATTCATTAGAATAAGCAAAATCAAATTCTATCATTTTTTCTCCATCTTCTAAAAATAAATTACAGTTTTTTTCAATCATCTGTAGTAAAACTGAAAATTTTATATAAATACTTTTATATCTTTTATCATCTCCACTTATGTCAACATCACCTTTAAAAGTTTTAGTAATACACATTGCACCTTGTGGTACCCCATAATAGAATTTTTTTATTTCGGATTTATTTATATTTGAAAAAGTTTGATATACTGAATAAAAATCTTTGTTTAATTTTGTTTTGGTTTTATTAGCTAAAATGGGATCATTATTATCACTTGACGCCTGAAGGTCTGATTGGTTTTGGGCCTCTTCAACTAAAGCATCATATCTTGTTTTAGTCCAAGCTTTTATGTCTTCTTTTTTTGAATTTCTATTAAATCTGTTATTGCTTCTTCTTTGTAATTCTTTTGTTTGTGAATCACCAAAGGTTTTAGCAGATGAAGCATAATTGGGATCTTGAAAATATTCATCACTAATAGTATTCCATAAATTTTTACCCCACTGTTTAAATCCAAATTGATCATAAGTTAATTCATATTCAACTAGTTCTTTTTGTGTGTTTGATTGATTATTATTATTAGGATCAATTATATTTAATTTTAGAGATTCAAGGATATCTCCCATTCCCACTATATCTACTGAAATATCATAAGACCCATCCTTACTAAAACTCCATTTAAAGTTAGTTATTTTTCCATAAATAGCTTCATAATTTCCTTGATATAATTCTCTTTCAGTTTTTATTCTTTCATACATCCCTCTTTTACCTAAAGGTTTAGGAAATGCACTAGGGTTTAAAAGATATTGTAAAGGTGTAGAAGTATAAGTTTGGAAAGTTTGAAAACCTGTAGGTGTTAAATACCCAGACCACCCAAATTCTAATAAAAGAGTATACCCAGGTCTTAAATATAAAACGTCTAGTAAAGAAAATTGTTCCTTACTATAACATTTTATATTAACAGTCGCTTTACTTAAAGCACCATTATTATAATAAGTTGTTTGAGCTGAAGTAATACCAGGCATAGGGACATAACCTCTTTCTCTAATACCTCCCCACCCATAAGCTCCATTAAAAACATTTCCATCAGTTAATCCTGAATTTAGACCCTTAAATGATGATATTGTATCTCCTAATGATTTTTCATCCTGTAATGATACAGCGCCTCCATAAAGTACAAAGTTTTTTGCTAAATTATCATTAATTATATCATTCTTTTCAAAACCATAATTTCTTAATCTACTATAAACATCATCATCACCTGCTATATCTGTAAGATTAACAGAACTTGCTAATCTTAACCAAGGAGTTTTAGCAGAATAATATTTTAAACTATTAGCATCAATATTAGAATATTGTCCTAATGCTGTTTGTCTTATATCTACTTGATTTTTTACAAAACTTTCAAATGGACTACCTATAATATTACCCATAACTTTACCTATTTAACGCATTATAATTACTAATTATAGCTCCAATATTTTGAGGAATTCTAATTTGTGAACCTATTGGAATGAAAATGGATGATAAATCAACTAAATTTGGATTAGCTGATGGTATTATCCACCATAATGTTATATCATTATAAAATTGAAATGCTAAACTATCAAATCTATCTCCCCATTCTGTAATAACATATATGTCATTTGGGTTTTGGGGTATTAAAGGATATTTAGGGGGAACTAAGTAAGTAGTTCCTCTATTTCTTATATTATTAGTAAGTGTTCGTAATAAAGGGGATATACTATATCTATTCATTAACTTGAGATTTTACTGTTTGTCTATATTTAATTATACTATTATCACCTTCATAACCACTATTTGACATTCCTCTTTTGTTGTTTAAACTTATAAAACGTTGATTAGATACAGATTCTAATTCTCCAGTATCTTCATTATACGTTAATTTCTGTCGTGAAGGTAAGAAATCTTCTATTGGAGTAAACGCTAAGCTAACCTCTATTCTATGTGGTAATTCTAAAACTGAAGGGTCAGGTCCTCCCTCAGTATTTATTCCTATCTCCCATGTAGTATCATCAGGAATAGTATATGTTAATGAAGTTAATACTCCAGGAACTTCATATAAATAACCCCCCATTGTCATTCTAACTATATTTCCTCTCATAAACCCATTATCACTATAATCAGGAGCTAGGGTTGATGCAAGAAAATTTAATTTTGTCATCATTGGTATTAATTCTGCTTTTGAAGTAGCTATTATAGTAAAACCCATTGATATATCTCTATTAAAACCACTATAACTTTTAAAACTATTTCCCCTTCCTACATACTGAGTATCATTCCAAGTAGCTGAAAAATTATCTGTAAATCCATTTATATATGCTCTAAAATGTAAATATTGAGCCATTGCACCATCTGAGGGGCCATTTTTTATAACTGCTATTTTAAATTTAACTAAATCATTAGTTGGTAAATCAGAAGGAGTATTTGTACCATCTGATTCATATATTTTCATAGCAGTAATTTTATCTAAAGCTTCCATTTCATATGCTGGGATACTATAATTAAATACATTTCTTACTTTATTTACTCCATCTAAGGCATATGTAATATGTTGTCCTGGGTCTCCTAAATTTGTTCTTAATGCTTTATTTTGTTCAGTATAATTAGGTGCTTTATGTATTATTTTAGATACTACATCTCCTGAAGTATCATCAAATTCTATTTCAGAATCAATAACAAAATTCATAAAACTTTTAGGATATAGTCCTCTACGAGTAGTTAATTCACTTTCAGAATATAATCTAAAATTTTCACCATGCAATAAAGTAGAAATACCTGAAGGTTGTGCTCCATTAAAATTAGGAGAAGTTAAAGATAAATTTTTGTAATTTCTTATAGCATTATAAGTAGGTAAATTTTTAAAGATATTAGTTTTACCTACACCCAATATAGAACCTGGTCCTCCCGAATATGAATATAATAAAGGAGTATCTGGATTTTCCGAAGTTGCATCAGGGTTTACGTTAAAATTAGCAAGACCCGATGTTATAGATTCTATAGCTTGTCCTAAAGGAGAAGCTGTGTTGCTTCCATATTTACCACTTTTACCTTTAGATACTTTACTTTCAAAATCAACTAGTCTATTTTCTATTAAACTTTGATCATTTCTTACTACTACAGAATAGGGATTTAATGCACCTGCACCTCCTCTAGCATTTTTATTTGCACCAGCAGGTCCACCTAATGATCCTACAGGATTTAAACCAAATTTATTTAAATGTATACCTGCCCATCCTAAACCAACATCAAGTAAAGTACCTATAGGTAAATAAGCACCTTGATTCATAGCACCCCCAAAATAACCTGTTCCAAATGATGCTTGGGTTTTTACACTTGTTTTTGATAATAAATTTTCTTTTAAAGTAAAAAATATACCTCTTGGAGATTTAGTATCAGTAAACATTTTTGCTAATCTACTTATATCTTTAAGAGCTTTTAAAGGTGCTAAAAATCCATCTCTTAATATAAAATCAGGACCCGATTGGAGAGGCATACCATCTCTTAAATATCCTGTTCCTGATGGTATATCTACTACCTCATAAGGTTGGTTACTTGTACCTGAAGCAGGTCTATCTCCGCCAAACGTTAAATCTTTTAAGTTTGTTTTTAAATTAATTAGACGACCTCTAGATTCAGGTGTAAGTGTATTAGACATATAAAACTATTTTAGCAAGATGATCCTGCAGGTAGGTTGTTTTTATATCTATTTGATTGTTCTTGTTGACCAAAAGATCTTTCACCTAATTGTGATGTTGAAGGTGTTGAGTAAGCTATTGCTGATGCTCCAAAATTAGTATAAGCAGGTGGATTACTTTCCGGTGTACCTATATTAGAATATTCATTATGTAATTCTGAATTTCCTACAACACTTACTTCATCTGATGTCGATGGGCTTGAATTTGGAGAAATAGGTACAGCTAGTGATGAACCATTTGTCTCAAATTTATTTTTTAATGAGTTTTCTGATGCCATTTTTTAAAATTTTAATTATTAATTATTGTTTATTATAAATATTACCCCATATTAGAAGTTACAAGTGCTAATGATTTGCCTACTTTATTTCCATCCATATAAACATCACCACCTTCTTTAACTGCTACTATTAACTCTTTTAATAATGCTGTAACTTCTCTGTTACCACCTCCTCCTAAACTAGTTCCACCAACTATAACATCATCTTTTCTAAATTTTTGAATTGGTTGACCTGGTCTTGAAATAAAATCTGCTGCTTCATCATTTTTCATCTTTTGAGAAAATTCTGTATCAGCTCTTCCACCGAATAAAGTAAGTAAAGGAGAGGTAGCAAAACTATCTATAAAAGATGCAAATCTATCTAATGCTCCTCCTTCTACAAAAGAAGCAAATATATCTTTTGCTCTAGATAATTGTTCATTGAATTTTTCTGTTGCTGATTGTTCTGATTTTCTTAAATAAATTTGATCACCAAGAATTTCTCTTAATTCCGCTTCTGTTTTGTTTGCTGCTTGAGCAGCTATTCTAATTTCTTGTAATGAAGCTTCTTTTAAATCAAAAGTTTTATCATCAATATTTAATCCTGCAGCTTTTAGTTCATTTATTTTTTTTAAATTTGCTTCCGCTAATGCATCATTTTTATCTTTTTTATCAAACATATCAGCTAATGCATTAACTTCTAACCCAACAGCTTTAGCTAATGATTGTCTTTGAACAATATTCATTGCTAAAAATTCTTCCTGGGTTCCTGCTTGTTCTGAAATTTCTTCCATCAACTTACCAGTTTGACCCATTAAAGCATATTCTCTTGCTTTTTCTAGATTTAACTGTTTACCTGTAAGTAATTCAGCTTCCATTTCACTTTCTATAGAAGATTGGAAATCTAACATACTACTAGATATTCCTTCCATTTGGTTTAATTCAAAACCTAATCTTTTTGCATTAAATATACCATCTGCAATTGCAAATGAACTGCCCCTAAAATTAGCTCTTAAATTTCCTGATACTTTTGTTGCTTCTTCTAAATTACCTATTACATCAGCTGTTAATCCTTCTTGTGAACTTAAAAATCCTACTTGACCAAAATATTCTTTAGTCATTTCTTTAAGAGGTTTACCAGTTTTAACTGACTCTAAAAATAATCTTGCGGAAGCATCAGCACTTAAACCAAACTTTTCTGACATCATTGTAGCTTCTGCTACATTTGCTCTCATTTCTCCCCCAAAATCTCCTAATATATTTACTTGAAAACCTAATTTTTTATTAATAGCATCCATGGTTTTTAATAATCCTTCTTGGGTTATTGCAACACCACCTGCTGCTTTTGAAGCTAAATTAAATCCTTTAACTGTTTCATAAGTATCATTTCTAAGTTCATTAGCTGCTTCTCTACTAATTAATAAATCATTTGAAAATTTAGCTGTTTGTTTTGATGCTGCAGTCATTGCCCCAACTACAAATTGAATAGCTTTTGAAATCGCTGTTATAATTGCTAAAGGAGCAATAGCTTTTGAAATTATTCCTTTTAATCCTTTAAATCCTGCTTTCATTCCAGCTATACCACTTGATGCTGATTTATTAGCTGAAAGTGTAGATGATAATTTATCTTTAGCTGCTTTCCCTGTAAGTCCTTCAGTAATATTATCAAGCTTTAATTGTTTTAATTTTTCTTTAGTTAAAGTTCTACCATCTAACTTTTGTATTTTTGAGGCATCTCCAACTGTATCTTTTATTTGATCTTGTAATGCACCTATTTTTGCATTACTTATTAAGGTTTCTCTTGAAGCTTTAGCTGCTGCTTCAAAGGGTCCAGAAAATACTCTTAAACCTGGTACGTCTTTTGTAAAATCAGAAAAAGCAGTAAACCACATTGTACCTTTATCTAATTTAGATGATGAATCTGCTATTTTTCCAAATTCACCTGCTAAACCTTGAGCACTATCTCTTACAGATGATAATCGTTGAGCTTGATTTGTAAATAATTTTGCTTGTTTTTCATTAGCTCCTATTGCTTTATTAGTTAACTCATTAATTTGAATATTAAGAGTTCTTACTATGGCTAATTGTTTAGCTTCACCTTTAATAGCTTCTGCTGTTGCTTTTGCTGATTTTGCTGCTTCATCTTGTAGATCAGCAAATCCTTTAGTTGCTGCTGTAATTTTAGAAATTTCACTATTAACACTTGCAACAGATAGTCCTAATTTTTTAAATTCTTTATTTGCTGTTGATATTTCAGATTTTACGTCTGCAACCGCAGCCCTAATATCAAGTACTCTTTTTAAGTCATCTTTTCCTAAACCTTCAAGTCCAGCCATATAGCAATTTTATTATAAATATTAAAAACTATTATTTCTTCAATTTTTTAGCTACATAACTTGGTGGAGATACTGTTCGTTTAGTTGGAAGTTTAGACTTGTCAGGATTAGCCATATCAATTTCACCTGCATTTTTTGGATTTTGGGATTTTTCTTTAGCATCAAAAAATTCTTTCATTTTATTAAAAGTTAATCTACGTAACCAAAGGGGCATATTATACACAGTATGAAAGTCATAACCACCACCACCATGGAAAACTATCTCGTGTATTTCATGAAATATTTTTACCCGATACTTAGGAAAATCATTTAAAGATCGGGCCAGAAAAAATTTATGGTAATAGGAATTGAAATTTCAGTTCCATCATCAGTTATATAATTTAAATCAACGTCAGGAGCTGTATCTCTAATATGATTTCTTAGTGCTCTAGAATCACGAGCTAAAAGAAAAGTATCAACATACTTACGAATTTCAGATTTATTATTATCTCCATTAACTGAAATAATTTGATGTTTTAATTTTGTAGTAATTTCAGGAGCTGCACCCTTACTTATTTTAGAAATTCCTAATACTTCTTGAGTAATTTTATCAACATCTTTTTCAGTTAAATGTTTATATTCTACTACAGTTCCATTTGAAGGCATTTCAAAAGTACCATAACCCTCATCTGATAGAGTTTTAACATCAAATGGTTTATTTTTAACTTTTGTTAAATCAATTGTATATTCTTTTCCAGCATATTCAAATTTATATTCTGAACCATATCCTAATATTCTAGCAGATATAAAAATTGCATTTTTATCTCCAGGATGAATATCTTTAACATCAAATTTATTCATAGTAAGAGCTTCTATTAATCTATCTAATACAATTCCTTTTTCTATGTAATTTTGGTTAGTTAAAATGTCTTCTTCTTTAGCAGTCATATACTTCATTTCTACTTTTCCAGATGATAATGGGTGATCTTTAGGATAAATTTTACCTTCTGATGGTAAATCAACAAATTCCGTAGGGAATTGAAATTCTTTTTCGCTCATAATTTTTATTTATTAATAACTTGTGTTTTGTTATACATATATAACATACAAAAAAGCTTGGCAAATACCAAGCTTAAATGTAAAATATGTTGTTTTTCTTTTAGAAATTTAATACACAATAATCCATTCCTAATGTTAATGAAATATTCATTACAGTAGTATCATCATCCCAATTCATGTCCCCAAATGAAGCATCTTTAATAAATGCACCTTTAATTATCCACTCAGAAACTATATCACCTACAGGACCTAATACATCAATTGTTAAGTCTTTTTTATAGAAATCTGAATAACCATCTCTACCTGTTACTGATTCATGGTGTAATCTTGTCCACTCCATTACTGCTTGAGCTCCTGAAGGTGTAATTGGATCAAATAATTCCATTGTTAAATCATTCCATCTTAATTTACCTTTTACTTTTCTATAGGTGTTTATATGATTTAATACTATTTCGTCTTGCGCGAACCCCATTCCACTAACTCCTTTAATTATATACGATGGTATACCATCAACATACAATACAAATCTATTAGCTACTTTTGGTTCAAAAGCTGTGAAAAATATTTCGT
>TARA_R110001606_G_scaffold36685_37_pt1 | contig 12201 bp, 13 predicted proteins | sample TARA_R110001606 | Tara Oceans TARA_R110001606 (sample SAMEA4398315) | marine metagenome | biome: Polar Biome; feature: [SRF] surface water layer (ENVO:00010504); material: water (ENVO:00002006), including particulate matter (ENVO:01000060) such as... | depth 5 m
AGGCCGGTGACGGCATCCGCAGGCTGGCCGTGACCGGGACCGGGCGCGACCTGTCCTTCGGTCAGGCGCAGGTGGACGGCGCCCTTGCGGGCGAGACGCGCCTGTCCGTGACCGGCACCGAACAGGGCGGCATCTTCACCATCGACACCGCGCAGGTCGAGAACCCGCGCCTGTCGGCCAGTGCCACGGGCCAGGTCGGCGCCGGGGCGACCGATGTCGCGGCCACGCTGAACGCGGGCGATCTGCGGTTCCTTGGCAACGGCATCAGCGGCGCAGTCCAGGCCGATGCGCGGCTGACCGATGACGGCACCACGCGCCGGATCGAGACCACCGGAACCGCCAGCGGCCTGTCCCTAGGCCAGCCGCGGATCGATCCGATCCTGGCGGGGCAGACCCGGTTCGACGTGGCCGCCAGCCAGGGGGCGCAGGGCATCTCGGTCCAGCGGCTGAACGTGACCAACCCGCAACTGCAGGTGACCGCGGACGGGGCGCCCGCGACGGGCATCAACCTGAACGCGCGGCTGGCCGATCTGGGACTGATCGTCCCCGAGTTTCCAGGCGCCGTCGCGGTGACGGGAACCGTGCGCGAGGAGGGCCCGTCCTTTGCGGTCGACCTGCGCGCCACCGCGCCGGGCAGCACCGACCTGCGCATCGCGGGCACCGCCGCCCGCGACGGATCGACCGTCGATCTGGGTGTCAATGGCAGCGCGGATTCCGCGCTGGCCAACACGACCCTGCGGACCCGCAGCGTGTCGGGCCCGCTGGCGATCAACCTGCGTGTCCAGGGCGCCCCGTCTCTGCAGGCGGTGTCGGGACAGGTGCGGCTGACGAACGGCCAGCTGGCTGATCCGGGTCTGGGTGTGCGGCTGGACGGGATCGACGTCACCGCCGGGTTCCAGTCTGGGCGGCTGCAGATCGACGGGGCGGCCAACGTCTCGGCCGGGGGGCGGGTGACGCTGTCCGGGCCGGTGGACCTGACGAACGGGGCGACCGACATCTCGGTCGCGCTGGCGCAGGTCGTGCTGCGCGACCCGAACCTGTACCAGACGATCATCGACGGGCAGGTCCGCTTCAGCGGAACGGCCGCGACTGGCCAGACCCTGTCCGGCCGCATCGACCTGGGTGAGACCGAGATCCGAATCCCCTCGACCGGCTTGGGCGGCGCGCGGGCGATCCCCGACATCACCCATGTCGGCAACCAGCGCCCGCCGGTCCGCGCCACGCGCGCCAAGGCCGGGCTAGAGCCCTATCCCAGCCAAGCCTCGCGCGACGCGGGTATGTCGGGGCCGCCGGCCACGCCGGGACGGCCGCCGGCGCTGGACCTGGTCATCAATGCGCCCAACCGGGTGTTCATCCGCGGCCGCGGGATCGACGCGGAACTGGGCGGCGGCTTCCGCATCCAAGGCACCGCCCGCAACGCGATCCCCATCGGCAACCTGCAGCTGATCCGCGGTCGGGTCGACCTGCTGGGCAGTCGCTTCAACCTGACGGAGGGTCTGGTCGAGCTGCAGGGCAGCCTGATCCCCGTCATTCGCCTGGTCGCCGAGACCGAGCGCGACGAGATCACCACCCGCATCATCATCGACGGAGAGGTCCGCGACCCCGACATCACCTTCGAATCCTCTCCGGAACTGCCGCAGGAGGAGGTGCTGTCCCAGCTGCTGTTCGGGCGGGGGCTGGACAGCATCAGCCCGCTTCAGGCGGCACAGCTGGCCAATGCCATCGCGGTGCTGGCCGGGCGCGGCGGTGACGGGATCATCAGCAACCTGCGCGAAAGCGCAGGCCTGGACGACCTGGACCTGACGACCGACGACGAGGGCAACATCGAACTGCGTGCCGGACGCTATCTGTCCGAGAACGTCTATACCGACGTCTCGGTGGGCGAAGGGGGGCGGTCGTCGATCAACCTGAATCTGGACATCACGCAGTCGCTGCGGGCGCGGGGATCGGTGGGCAGCGACGGCGGAAGCTCGCTTGGGGTGTTCTTCGAGCGCGACTACTGATCAGTCGGCGCCGATCGCGCTGGACAGGGGGCGCGTGTCTTGGGGCAGGCCCTGGGACATCACCTGTCCCGAGGCGATGCCGAAACGCAGCATCCGCCGCCCGCCCGACAGGATGGTGACGGTCCAGCCCAGCAGCTGGCCCTGGGGGCCGGCCATCGCGCCGCTGGCCCGCGGCGCATCGGCATGGTTCAGCGCGTCGCGCAGCGCCGCAAAGCCCCGCCCGGCCGGGGCCGCGGCCTCCCAGGTGGCGATGGCATCGGCCAGGCTTTCGGGCGGCGCGCCCCACAAGCCGCGATAAGCCTGGTTCGACAGGACCAGTTGGCCTGCGTCCGTAAAGACCACCAGCCCGTCCTCCAGCCCGTCCAGGACATGCGCGCCCAGCAGCAGCTCTGCCCGGAATTCGCGGGTCAGGGACATCTCGGACGTGATGTTCTCGAACAGGAAGGCCACCGCGCCGTCAGGATGGGGGCGGCCGGTCACACGATAGGTCTGCCCGCCCGGCAGGGACCATGTCTCGACGTGGTGGCCGTTGGCGGCGGCGCTTTCCAGATTGGCCATGTGCTGTCGCCAGCTGCGATAGTCTTTGGGTTCGGGCACCATGCGCTGTTCGCGAAGCTGGTCCAGGAAATCGAACAGCGACGGCCGCGCGGTCAGGAAGCCCGTCGGCAGGTTCGTCAGGTCGATCAGCGCCGGGTTGAACAGCTGCAGGTTCCGGCCCTGGTCAAAGATCGCCAGCCCGATCGGCAGGTCGGCGAATGTCTTGGTCAGGGTCTGGACGAAATCGCGCAGGCTGCGTTCGGCGCGCACGGCGGCGTCCGCGGGCAGGGCGAACATCATCACCTCATCGCCCATGCGGTGGCTGTGACAGTCGTACCAGGACACCGCGCCCTGATCCTCCAGTCCGGCGCGGCGGGTGGCGGTGCCCGCACCCGGCACGGGGCGTGGCGCGTCCAGCAGGCGGGGCAGGGGCCAGCCAAGCGCCTCGTCGGACCGGGCCTCGGCACGGCGCAGATAGGCGGCGTTGGCCCAGGTCACGCGGTCCTCCTCATCCAGGCGCCAGACCAGCATCGGCGTCTGGTCCAGCGCGCCGCGCAGCAGGTCCAGCTCTTCCTCCATAGCCTGCAGGGACATCGAATCGACCACGATGCCCGCATGTTCGGCACCTGGATCGGTGACGCTGACGCGCCACAGCCGGTCGCCCAGATCCTCGGCCACAAGGCGCAGGGTGGCGCTGCCCCGCCCTTGCTGGCCCACCAGCTCGATCCGGCCAAGGCGGGGCAGCATGGACAGGCGGTCGGGCGCGTCGGGAAAGCGCGGTCCGATCCAGCGCATCAGGCGCAGCCAGTCGTCATCCGGCGCGCCCATCCGGTCCAGCAGCGCGCGGGCCGGCGCGGTCGCGTCGACCAGGCGTGCGGCGCGGAACAGGAAAACCATCGGCTGAACCTTGCCGTCCAGCGCGTGTCCGGCCCGTGCCGCGCGGCCCTGGCCCGGTTGTCGGCGGTCCCAGACCCGGATCACCGCCACCGCCAGAAGAACCGACGCCGTCCCGCACAGGACCGCCATCGCCACAAGACCTGCACCCTGAATGTCCACTGCCGACGCCCCTTTCCGTTCGATGGGACCATAATCCGGGCTTGATTAACAGGGCGTTAAGAAACTCAGGCGTCGAAGGTCGGATTGTGCGCCAGCGCGATCCGGTCATGCGCGCGGATGCGGTCCAGCGGCCAGCGCACCGACACCATGGCACCCGGCCCGCCATTGGCAAAGGTCAGCCGCGCGCCCGACCGTTCCAGCAGGGTCTTGGCGATGAACAGGCCCAGGCCCATCCCTTCGTAGCTGCCGCGCTGCGCCTCGGCGCGCCGGGTCAGATAGGGGTCGCCGATCCGCGACAGCAGGTGCGGCGGATAGCCCGGCCCGTCATCGCGCACCGTGACGACCAGCGCGCCCTGGGTCACCTGGGTCTCGATCACGACGCGGCTTTCGGCGAAATCGACGGCGTTCTGGATCAGGTTGCGCAGCGCGTGGATGATGGCCGGATCGCGGTGGATCACCGGGCCTTCGGCATGGATCTCGATCAGGGGGCCGCGGTCCATGTGGGGCTGGGCGGCGTCCTCCAGCACGGCGCGCAGCGGGGCCGCACGCATGTGCAGGTCGTCCTTGCCCGCGCGCCCCATGCTGCGCAGGATCGCCGCGCAGCGGTCGGCGCTGTCGCGTAGGGCGATGGCGTCGGCATGCAGGTCGGGGCGGTCGCGCAACTCGTCCGCCAGTTCGCCGGCAATCAGCTTTATGGTGGCCAGGGGGGTACCCATCTCGTGCGCGGCGGCCGCCACGACGCCGCCCAGATGCTGCAGACGCTGTTCGCGCGACAGGGCCATCTGCGTCGCGAACAGCGCGCCCGAGGTGTCCGACAGTTCCGCCGTCACCCGATGCGCGTAGCCCGCAAAGAACACCACGCCGATGACCAGCGCGACCCAGTGGCCGACCGCCAAGATCGGCTCCATCCGCAGGATCTGGCCGTCCGGATCGCGCAGCGGCAGCCCGAAGACCGCCGCGACCGAGATCAGCGCCACCGTGGCCAGCCCCAGGGCCAGCACCTGCCGCGCGTTCAGCGACGCGGCCGCGATCGTGACCGGCGCCAGCACCAGCAGCGCGAAAGGATTGGCCATCCCCCCGGTCAGCGCCATCAGCGTCGAGATCTGGACCAGGTCGAAGGACAGCTGCCGCACCGCGCGCCCCGGAGAGGTCCGTTTGTGCGGGCGCAAAAACAGCCACAGGTTCATGGTGATCGACGCCGCGATCAGCAGGATGATCGGCGTCTTGACGAAGCCGATGCCCATCATCCACGCGACGATGACCGCGGCCATCTGCCCGCCGATGGCGAACCAGCGCAACAGCACCAGCGTGCGCATGCGGATCGGTTCGGCCTTTGGGGTGTCGATCGGCCGCGACATGGCCTGGTGCAGGTCGGGATCGGCGATGTCGTCGGGGGCTGTGGATGTGGACATCGTCGACCCTTGCTGCGACATTGCCCGATCTTGATACCCGCGCGCCGATGGACGATCAATGCGGGCATTTGACACGCGAAGGAGGCCCGCCAATGACGGACCGGAAAATCCTGCTGATCGGCACTGCGGCCGCCATCGGCGTGCTGGCGGGCGGGGCGCTGTTCCTGACCATGCGTCCGGGCGACGACCAGTTCGCGCAATGCAGCAGCAGCAGCGTCGCGGGGGGCATGGACGCCTTTGGCACACCCTTCACCCTGACGCGCGACGACGGCCAGCGTGTCACCGACCAGGATGTCTTCGACAAGCCGACGCTTCTCTATTTCGGCTATACCTTCTGCCCCGACGTCTGCCCCCTGGACAGCGCCCGCAACGCCGAAGCCGAGGCCCTGCTGACAGAGGCCGGAGAGGATGTGCAGACCGTCTTTGTCACCGTCGATCCCCGCCGCGACACCCCCGAGGTTCTGGCGGACTATACCGAATTGTTTTCCGACCGCATGATCGGCCTGACCGGCAGCGACGAGGAGATTGCTGCCGTAAACAAGGGCTGGCGCAATTACTTCAAGCTGAATGACGAAGAGGATCAGGAATATTATCTGGTCGATCACATGACAAATACCTATCTGGTGATGCCCGGCGGAAAGACGGTCGAATTCTTTTCCCGCGAAACCACCCCCGAACAGATTGCCGAGACCGTCGCATGTTATGCCGATGCCTCTGCATAAGGCAGTTTGTCGCATGGGGTTTGATAGTGCCCGCGCGACTTCCCATTTGCCGTTAAATTACGTGAAAAGGCCAACAGATGGATCAGTTGAACGCACAAATCGGCCCCGACGCCTCGCTGCTGCTGGTCGACGATGACGAGATCTTCGTGACCCGCCTGGCGCGCGCGATGGAAAAGCGCGGGTTTCAGCCGGAAACCTCGCTGACCGTGGCCGGTGCGATGCGCCTGATCGAACGTCGTGCGCCCGCCTACGCGGTCGTGGACCTGCGTCTGGAGGACGGGAACGGCCTTGACGTGGTCGAGGCGCTGCGCGAACGGCGCGCCGATGCCCGCATCATCGTCCTGACCGGATACGGCGCCATCGCCACGGCCGTCGCCGCAGTGAAGATGGGTGCCACAGATTATCTGGCAAAGCCCGCCGACGCGAATGACGTGACATCCGCATTGCTGTCCAGCGGTGAATTGCTGCCGCCGCCACCGGAAAACCCGATGTCTGCGGATCGCGTGCGGTGGGAACATATTCAACGCGTCTATGAGCAATGCGAGCGTAATGTCAGTGAAACCGCGCGACGATTGCATATGCATCGCCGGACATTGCAGCGTATTCTGGCAAAACGCGGACCACGGTGACGATTTAAATATATTGAACGTTTAAAAAAACGGTCTATATTGGATGGGGATTAACATTCCCTATATAGAAACCGGAACCAATGAGCATCGATTTCGACACTATGTCCCTCAAGGAAATGCGCGACCTGCGGACCAAGCTGGATCGCGCGATCAACTCCTATGAGGACCGCAAGCGGCGCGAAGCGCTGACGGCCATCGAGGAAGCCGCGCGCGAGCATGGCTTCAACCTGTCCGAGCTGACCGGCGCCAAGACGCGCAAGTCCGGGACCGTCGCCCCGAAATACGCCAACCCGCAGGACCCGACGATGACCTGGACGGGTCGCGGCCGCAAACCGCGTTGGGTGCAGGAAAGCCTGGAAAGCGGCAAGGAGCTGGACGATCTGCTGATCTGATCCACGCATCGCCGACGTGATCGACAGGGGGTCCTTGCGGCCCCCTTTTGCGTATCAGCGTGCCTTGTCGATCAGGGCGATCAGCTGTGCGAACCGTTCAAGATACGCGGCCCGTGTCTGGGCGGGCGGGCGCAGGGTGATCTGCAGGTCTGGCAGCATCTGCGCCTCGGGGACGGGGAACAGGCGCCGCGCCTCAGGCAGGGCAAAGCCTGCGATGGTCACGGCCTCCATGCGGGCGGACACGCGGTCGGCGGCCTTGATGCGCCGCTTGACCGCCACGGGCAGCGTCGCGGGCAGGCCGAACCGACGGTGGATGGCCGAGGCCAGCCGTTCGTCCATCGCCCCGTATTCCCGCCCCAATGCCGCCTTGACCGGAGAGATCATGTCCCCGATCACGTATTCCGGCGCATCATGCAGCAGGGCCGCCAGCCGCCAGCAGGGATCGCCGCCGGGGTTCAGCCCGTCGAAGATCTGTTCCACCAGCAGCGAATGTTCGGCTACCGAATAGGGCCAGTCGCCGCGCGTCTGGCCGTTCCAGCGCGCGACGAAGGCCAGACCGTGGGCGATGTCCTCGATCTCGATGTCGAAGGGCGTCGGGTCCAGCAGGTCCAGCCTGCGGCCCGACAGCATCCGCTGCCAGGCACGCGATGCGGGCTTGGCCATCGGGCCTCAGGACAGGCGCTGATCGGCGGGTGCCGCCTGCGCGGTCTGGGCGCGGCGCGCCAGTTCCTGGCGATACAGCGCCACGAAATCGACCGGGTCCATGTTGAACGCCGGGAATCCCCCGTCGCGGGTCATGTCCGAGATGATGCGACGCACATAGGGGAACAGCATCCGCGGGCATTCGATCATCAGGAAGGGGTGCAGCTGATCCTGCGGCACGCCCTCGATCTGGAACACCCCGCCATAGTCCAGCTCTGCCAGGAACAGCGTCGCACCGTCGCCCTTGTTGGTCGAGGTGACGCGGTACTTGGTGATCACCTCGAACTGGGTGTCGCTGCCGCGCTTGCGGGCGTCCAGGCTGACCTGGACGGTGATCTCGGGCTGGACCTCGCCCTGGGGTGCGCCCTTCTGGGCCACGGCGTTCTCAAAGGACAGGTCGCGGATGAACTGTGCCATGATCTGCATGCGCGGCTGTGCCGCTGCTGCGGGCTGTGCGCCGTTCTGCGGGGTTTCTTCGGCCATGGTCCTACCTTTGTGATGCGGATTTGTCCCAGCTTGTAGCAGGCTGGCCGCCTGCCCTCAATGCCGGGTCCAGCCCGACCCGCGTCCCGGCCGCGAGGGCCCCGTGTCGTCGGTGTCTAGCGGCAGATCGACGGGCGGACGGCGGTCGTCCTCTTCTGCCACGACGAATTCGCCGTCGATCACGCCCTTGTCATAGGGCGGGCGATGCGGGTCGCGGCGCATCGTCGCAGCATGCATCTGGACCCGCGATGCCCGCACGCGGCGCGCAAGCTGCGCCATCAGCATCGTCCGGACCGCGGGGATCAGCAGCAGCAGACCCAAGGCATCGCTGAAGAACCCCGGCAGCAGCAGCAGCAGGCCCGCGGCGATGATCATCGCGCCATGCGCCAGCGGGCGTGACGGATCGCGCATCTCGGCTAGGCTGCGCTGGATCTGCATGCCGGCCCGCGCACCCTGGCTGCGCATGATGGCGACGCCGGCCACCGCCGACAGCAGCACCAGCGCCAGCGTGGGCCACAGGCCGATCAGGCCCCCGACCTGGATGAACAGCGCGATCTCGATGATCGGCACCACCAGAAACATGGCGATCAGCCGCATGTGAATTCCCCTTCCTGCCGGCGCGGAAACTGGACTTGCGCCGAGGCACTCCCTACATAATGCACAGACCGCCCGATACCAACGACCCGTTATGACCCAGAGGTTGCCTGCATGTCCAACCCGCTTCTTCAGCTGATCGTCCTTGCCGGGATCGCGATCTTCCTGATCCTACGGCTGAAAAACGTGCTGGGGACGCGTGACGGCTTTGAGCCGCCGCAGGTCGACCAGCCGACGGCCAGCACCACGCCCGCCCGTTTCGAGGTGATCGAGGGGTCTGCTGACGAGGTCGATCACGACATCCTGGATCATGCCGAGGCCGGCGGTGCCGCGGCCAAGGCGCTGGCCGCGATGAAACGGGTCGAACCGTCGTTCGGGCTGCGCGATTTTCTGGGCGGTGCCCGCAGCGCCTATGAGATGATCCTGATGGCCTTCGAACGGGGCGATCTGACCGAGGTGCGCCCGTTCCTGTCCGATCCCGTGGCAGAGGCGTTCCAGTCGGTGATCGACCAGCGCGTGGCCAACGGCCAGACGGTCGAGGCGACCTATCTGGGTACCCGCGACACCAAGCTGGCCGCGGCCGAGTTCGACCCCGCGACCGGTCTGGCCGAGATCTCGATCCGATTCGTCGGAGAGCTGATCGCCGCGACCCGCGACGCCGACGGCACGGTGATCGATGGCGATCCCAAGGCTTCGCGCAAGCAGAAGGACACTTGGACCTTTGCGCGCCGCATGGGCCAGGACGATCCGAACTGGCAGCTTGTCGCGACAAGCTGATGCGCCGGCGCAGGGGCCTGACGCCCGAAGACCGGGACCTGTGGTCCCGCGTCGCCCGAACCGCAGAGCCGCTTGACCCCAAGCGCAAAGGACAGGCCGCCGATCTGGCGGCCTTTTCCGCATTCGTCGCACCGCCCGCGGTCGCCCCGGCCGCCGCGCCGCCGCAGCCGCAGGCGATGCCCCGGTTCCGCATCGGTCAGGCCGCCAAGCCCGCGACCCCCGTCGTCGCGCGCCCTCAGACCCCGGCCGAACGTCTGGCCCAAGCTGGGCTGCGAATGGATGCCCGCACGCATCGCAAGATGAGCCAGGGCAAGCTGCGCCCCGAGGCCCGTCTGGACCTGCACGGGCTGACGCTGGCCGCGGCGGGACCGGAATTGCTGCGGTTCATCCTGTCCTGCCATGCGTCAGGGCTGCGGCTGGTGCTGGTCATCACGGGCAAGGGGCGGGGCGATCACGGCCCGCTGCCGACGCGGCCCGGCGCGCTGCGCCATCAGGTGCCCTATTGGCTGCACAGCCCTCCCCTGGCGGCGGTGGTCCAGCAGGTGACGGCCGCGCATTTCCGTCATGGCGGCGACGGCGCCTATTACGTCTATCTGCGCAGGCCGCAATGAAAGACGCCCCCCGAAATCGGGGGGCGCTGGCGTCAGGTCAGTGTGGTCGCTTCAAAGCCTGACGTTGGACTTGGGTCCGGCAAAGTACCAGATGATCAGGCCGACCACCGGCAGGATCACGATCAGCAGGATCCACAGGATCTTGGACTTGTTGCTGGCATTGGTGTTGATGATCTGCGCGATCGCCCAGACATCCAGTGCAAAGATGATGACGCTGAAAAGCCAACCCATGTGATCCGTCCCCTATTGTGTTCAGCCAGCCAACACCACAGGCTGGCCGCAGGTTCCCCCGTTCACAGCACGTAGCGCGACAGGTCGGTCGACCGCGACAGATCGCCCAGATGGCGTTCCACGAAATCGGCATCGACGCTGACCGACTGGCCGCTGCGGTCCGGGGCGGTGAAGGACAGCTCCTCGAACACCCGCTCGATCACGGTGTACAACCGGCGTGCCCCGATGTTCTCCACGGATGCGTTCACCTCGGCCGCGATGCGGGCCAGGGACGCGATGCCGTCCTGGGTGAAATCGACGGTCACGCCCTCGGTCTGCATCAGCGCGGTGTACTGGCGCGTCAGGGCGTTGTCGGTCTCGGTCAGGATGCGGATGAAATCCTCCTCGGTCAGGGCGCGCAGTTCGACCCGGATCGGCAGGCGGCCCTGCAACTCGGGCAGCAGGTCCGACGGCTTGGCCACATGGAACGCGCCCGAGGCGATGAACAGGATATGGTCCGTCTTGACCGCGCCGTATTTCGTGCTGACCGTCGTGCCCTCGATCAGCGGCAGCAGGTCGCGCTGCACGCCCTCGCGGCTGACATCGCCGCCGCGCGCCTCGGCACGGGCGCAGACCTTGTCGATCTCGTCGATGAAGACGATGCCGTTCTGCTGCACGGCCTCCAGCGCGGTCGCCTTGACCGCGTCGTCGTCCAACAGCTTGTCGGCCTCCTCGGCAATCAGCAGCTCATAGCTCTCCGCCACTGTCACCTTGCGGCGCACCTTGCGGCCGCCGAAGGCCTTCATCAGCCCCGACAGATCCATCATCCCGCCCAAGGGCTGGCCCGGCTGGCCCGGCATCTCCATCCCGCCAAGCGGGTTGGAATTGTCCTGCACCTCCAGCTCGATCACCGTGTCGTCCAGCTCTCCGCGCTTCAGCTTGTCGCGGAACATCTGGCGGGTGCCGTCACGGGCGTCCTTGCCGGCCAGCGCCTCGACGACACGCTCCTCGGCGGCCTTGTGGGCACGGGCCTTGACCGCCTCGCGCATCCGCTCGCGCGTGTCGATCATGGCGGCGTCCGTTAGGTCGCGGATGATCTGTTCGACATCGCGACCGACATAGCCCACTTCGGTGAACTTGGTCGCTTCCACCTTGATGAAGGGCGCATTGGCCAGCTTGGCCAGGCGGCGGCTGATCTCGGTCTTGCCGACGCCGGTCGGTCCGATCATCAGGATGTTCTTGGGATACACCTCGTCGCGCAGGTCGTCGCCCAGCTGCTTGCGGCGCCAGCGGTTGCGCAGGGCCACGGCGACAGCGCGCTTTGCATCGCTCTGCCCAATGATGAACCGGTCCAGTTCGGACACGATCTCGCGGGGGGTCAGGTCACTCATGTCGTTCTCCACGGGGTCCGGCGCCGTGCACCGCGCGCCCCTTCTTCTTTGTCCAAATACCCATCAACCGATGGTTTCGACCGTCAGACGCCCGTTGGTATAGACGCAGATGTCGGCCGCGATCTGCATTGCCTTGCGCGCGATCGCCTCGGCATCCAGATCGCTCTCCAGCAGGCCCCGCGCCGCGGCCAGGGCAAAGTTTCCGCCCGACCCGATGGCCGCCACATCATGTTCGGGCTCCAGCACGTCGCCCGCACCGGTCACCACCAGCAGGTCGGTCCCGTCGGTCACGATCAGCATGGCCTCCAGGTTGCGCAGGTACTTGTCCATGCGCCAATCCTTGGCCAGATCCACGCAGGCGCGCTGCAGCTGACCGGGCGCGGCCTCCAGCTTCTTCTCCAGCCGTTCCAGCAGGGTGAAGGCATCGGCGGTCGATCCGGCAAAGCCCACGACCACGTCGCGCCCGCCGGGGGTCAGGCGGCGCACCTTGCGCGCGCTGCCCTTCATCACGGTCGGACCGACGCTGACCTGCCCATCGCCCGCCACGACCACCTTGCCGCCCCGGCGGACCGCCAGGATCGTGGTGCCATGCCAGCCGGGAAACTTGTCATCAGCCATTGCGCGCTCCGTTCTGTCTACGTTAGGGCAGCAGATATGGACGCCCCGCCCGGCTTGCAACCCG
>TARA_R110001606_G_scaffold13274_6_pt1 | contig 12185 bp, 8 predicted proteins | sample TARA_R110001606 | Tara Oceans TARA_R110001606 (sample SAMEA4398315) | marine metagenome | biome: Polar Biome; feature: [SRF] surface water layer (ENVO:00010504); material: water (ENVO:00002006), including particulate matter (ENVO:01000060) such as... | depth 5 m
TCAACTTCGGCTTCACCGTAATCAACAACGCCGGCAACAGAGTCAAATTGCTGAACAAAGCCACCAGCATCGCCAGACCAATCAGCAGGCCGAAGTAAACGGTGGGGTTGAAATTGGAGAACGCCAGTATCGAGAAACCGACCATGATCACCACCGAGGTGTAGTACATGGCTTTGCCGATGGAGCCGTGGCAACGGCGCATGGCGGCCAGGTAGTCGTTGTCTCTGGGCAGCTCCTCGTGGAAGCGGTGCACGTAGTGGATGGTGTCGTCCACGGCAATGCCGATGGTGATCGCGGTAATGGTGATGGTCATCAGGTCCAGGGGCAGGCCGATCCAGCCCATCAGCCCGAGCACGGTGGCGGCGCTGATCAGGCTGGGTACCAGGCTGATCAAGGCGATCGGCACCGAGCGGAACAGAATCAGCAGCATCACCAGAATCGCCAGGAACACGTAGCCCAGGGTTTTGATCTGCGAGTCGAACAGGCTTTGTAGCATGTTGTTATAGAGCACCATGGCGCCGGTCAGATGGACCTGCTCCGGCGCCAGATCAAACTGTGTGGTGAGATCGTGTTCGATCTTTTTCAGCAGATCATTGCGATTCAGATTGGGCTGCGAATCGATCACCCGCACGCTGATGCGGATCTGCCGGCCGTCGTCGGAGAGATAAGGGCTCACCAGCTGGCTGCGCAGGTCCTCGGGAATAAAGCTGGCCAGCAGCATCAGCTGCACATAACTCAGCGGGCCGTCGTTGATCTTCTTGGCCACCTCGTAGGTGGTGGCGATGGAGAGCACCTTACCGGTTTCGGGCAGCGACTGCAGGTAGCGCTCGATGGCAATGATCCGGTCCAGGCGTTGCGGCGTGTACCAGTAAGCGCTTTGCAAATCCGGGCCGGCGCTGGCGTCGTTGCCGTTGTCGGCGAACGGGTCCTGGCCGCCGCCCGCGGCGAACGGATCGTCGCCGCCGTCACTGGCGAACGGGTCCGCGTCCACCTGGCCGCCAAAGTCCTCGCCGCTGCCGAACGGATCGTCCTCGACCGCCGCGAAGCCGTCGTCGGATGTGGCCTTGTCCGCGCCGGCCGCGCGCGCTGCGCTGGCCGGGCCGGGCGCCGGCTCGGCTGGCGCGTCGATGATGATGTCCAACGGCGTGGTGCCGCCCAGCTTGCGGTCGATCTGCAACATGCCCTGGTGGATTTCGGTGCTGTCCTGGAAATAGTCGATAAAGCGGTTTTCCACGCTCAGCCGGCTCACCCCCCACACCGCGGCGATCACCAGTGCCACGGCGGCCACCAGCAGGGCGCGGCGGTAACGGCCGGTGAAGGTCGCCAGGCCCAGGGTCACCGCGCGGGTCAGATCGCGGCCCTGGCGGGGCGCCTCCGGAGTCAGCCGCATCAGCAGGGCCGGAAACAGCAGAAAGCACACCAGCAGTGCCACGCCCAGGCCCAGGGTCATCATCCAGCCGAAATCAATCACCGGACGGATGTCACTGACCACCAGCGAGGAGAAGCCGACCATGGTGGTCAACATCATGTAGACGATCGGACGCATCATGTGCGCGCTGGTGTCGCGCAGCAGGGTTTTCTGGGTGGCGTCGGGGCTTTCCTCAAGCAGTTCCTGATAGCGCACGATCAGATGCAGCGTGGTGGACATGGTAATCACCAGCAGCAGAGCCAGATAGTTGCTGCTGATCACGGTGACTTTCCAATCCATCAGCCCCAGCCAGCCGGTCACCACCAGTGCGGTGACCGCGCAACAGGCCAACGGCGCCACCACCCAGCGCACGCGGCGGAAAATCAAAAACAGCGCCAGCATCAGGAACAGGAACACACCGCCACCGAAGATTTCCAGATCGGAGCGGATAAAACCGACCATGTCCGAGGCGATCATCGGCACGCCGCCCAGGAACAACTGCGCGTGGTCACGGTAACCGTCCATGATGCCGCGAATGGTTTTGATCTCTTCGGCGGTGCGGGCCTGGGTGGCGCTGTTGTAATCGCTGAATTGCTGGCTGACGCGTTGCAGTTCGCGCTCGCCCTGGTCGTCGAGCTGGTCGGCGCGTTGCTGGTCACGCAGGGCGTTTCGCCGGTTCAATAAATCGTGGTAGCGCTGGTCCCGTTCGAAGCTCACCAGCATGGCGGTGGTGTTGCCATCGTCGCTGACCAGAAGGTCCTGATAGAGCGGGTTTTCCTCGGTGAATTCCCGTTTCGCCAGCTTCAGGTCCACGTTGCCATCGAGCAGGGTGCGATAGCCGTCGGCGAGGTCGGTGAACTCGACCTTGGGGCTGAACAGCAGCGGCACATCCAGCAGGCTGTACACCGAGGCGACCCGGTCGACGCCCTTGAGCCGCTGCTGCAGATCGTGAACGCGCCGCAGGGTGTCACGCTGAAACAGCGGCGCCTGTTTGGGCGTGTAGGTGATCACCAGAAAATCGCTGCCGCCATATTGCTTGGCGATGGTGCGGTAGTATTCCAGGGCCTGATCATTTTCCAGTGTCAGCGATTCCGCCGAGGCATCCAGCTTGAAATCGCGGGCTTCCCAGGCGGCGCCGGCGCACAGCAACGCCAGCAGCACCAGCCACACTGCCGGGTGATTGAGAACCAGTCGTTCATAGAGGCGAAACAGTTTGGCGGTCATGGGCAAGGGTTCCGGCCGGAGTGGCGTTTAGCTGTGCAAAAGGCGGAGCAGCGCTTAAAACAGCGCCGCGAATTCAGCGGCGAAGCGCTGATCAAAGCGGTGCAGGACGCGGCCCAGGGGCAGAGTCAAAAGGGTGAGTGCGCCCTCTGACCACTCTTCCTGGTGCACACGGCATTCGCCCTGGCCGTCATCGATAAAGGTGAAACGGTGCACCAGTCTGGCCATAGGCAGATCGATGCCCCAGGCAATGCATTCGTGTTCGCGGTATTCCAGCACGGTTACCACCACCGGGGCGGGGGGCAGGCCGGGCAGATCAGCCACGAACAACAGCCGCGCGCCGGGGCGCCAGCGGCCACCGGACAGGCGTGCGTAACGCACCACCGAGCACCAGTCGGACCAATCGGAAACCTGACTGAACAGGTTAAAGGCCTGCCGGCGTGAGGCCCGCGTTTCGGTCACTTCATCAATGAAATAGCGTGTGAGCATACGTTCCTCGTGATGCCCGCGGCGCCCGCCGCGAATGCGTTTGGTCCCGGCCGCTGGTGGCCTTTGACTGGCACCCAAGGTTACCCGCAGAGCCGCTCAGCTACCACTCCCGCACCCGGCGGATCGGGCCATTTACATCCATTCACTTGACCGCCGTGGTCACACTGCATAGCGTCGAAAACAAAAAGGGACAACCCATGGTCGGTAAACTGTTGCCCGCATCGATTCTGCCGGGTCTGCTGGAAATCGCCTTACGCAGCCGGCTGGACGTTCAGTCACTGTTTGAGCACGCCGGTATCGACGTGGAAACCGTCGGCCGAGCCGATCGTTACATTACCCTGGTTCAGGTGGATACTCTGCTGAACACCGCCTTCCATCAGACCACCGATCCGCTGTTCGGGCTGCACGTTGGCCAGGACAACCATTACACCAATCTGGATCTGCTCGGTAACCTGATGGCCACCTCGGCCACCTTCGAGCAGGCGCTGTCGCTGCTGTTCCGTTATAAAGACCTGCTGGTGCCCTATCTGGAATTCCGGTTGCACACCGTGGCCGGCTATTGCCGCTTGTCGGTGGCGGATGCTCAGGGGTTGTCGTTCACCCGCAACCGCGCCCACAACGAATTGGTGACCGCGACCATGGTGGCGATCGGGCGCTCTTTGCTGGGTGGTGTGATGGAGGTACGCCGGGTTGCCCTTCGGCATCCGGCTCCGCCGGCGGCCGAGCAGGCCGAATACCGCCAGTTCTTCCAATGCGATTTGCTGTTCGAGGCGCGCGAGAACGCCATCGAATTCCCGTCCGCGCTGCTGAGCGTGGCGCTGCCGGGCGCGTTCCCCAAATACCGCCTGCGTCTGGAACACAGTGCCGATCAACTGCTGGGCTCGTTGCACCGCGCTGGCGGCATCACCGGTCAGGTGCTGAACCAGCTGCGCGACAGCCTCGGCCTGGGGGCGCTGTCGGTGGAGCGCACCGCTGCCTATCTGAACATGACGGCGCGCACCCTGCAGCGGCGGCTGCGCGACGAGGGCGTGCAGTTCGCGCAACTGCGTGATCAGGTGCGCATGGAGTACGCCTGTGGGCAACTCTGTGACGATGGCTGTGATATGCAGGCGTTGGCGGCGCACCTGGGCTTTTCGGACATCGCCAACTTCTACCATGCATTCAAACGCTGGAAAGGCTGCGCCCCCGGCGAATACCGGCGCCGTTTGCACGCTTAAAATTGGTTCATCGCGGATTGACGGGAACGCGTGCTGATTTATCGGGCTCGCTGGGCGATGGCTGTGTGCTGAGGGTGAATCGAGGACAAGGCGGGCCCGCCCGGGACACGCTACGAGCACGTCCCTGTGCGCTCGGGTTTGGCCGTCCATGGCCAAACACGGTCCCGGGCGGGCCCACCTTGACCTCGATTCGGTGCCACTGGAAACGTTGCTCGCCGTCCTGGACGGACCCGATTTCAGCAAGCCCACGGCGGCACCCCGGGCGGGTCCTGCTACCCAAGGCGGGCAACCGGGTCGGGCTGGCCAGGACCGTGTCCGGCCATGGACGGCCGGACTCGAGCCCGCACGGAGGCGTCTTTTTGCGTGTCCTGGCCAGCCCGACCCGGTTGCCCGACTCCCGATGGAGAGCCCAACCCCACCCCAAAAAGCCGACCGCGAAACCTCTAGTCAGAAACGGATTCCCGCCAAAACGCTATGAACCCTAAAATTCCCTCTGTCGGCGACCCGGTAATGTTCCAGCGGCATGCAAGGTGGCCGCAAGCTGTATCATAGGTCCTCTTCCTGTTCTGGTGGTCGTTGCCCTGACGATGCGGTTGCCCGCCTTTCCCGTTAGACTTTCAACCGGCGCTTGCGGGACCATCAGGGCGTCTTCTCACGCCCTGGAATCACTCCATGCCTTGGAATCACTTCATGCCTTGGAATCACTTCATGAAAATCATCGCCGATGAAAACATGCCCGGCCTGGAGCCCTTCGAGCGCTTCGGCGAGGTGCGGCGGGTGGACGGACGCACGCTCACCCGGGCGGATCTGGATGGCGCCGAGTTGCTGCTGGTGCGCTCGGTCACGCCGGTGACCCGAGAGTTGCTGGCGGGCAGCGCGGTGCGGTTCGTGGGTTCGGCCACCATCGGTACCGACCACGTGGACCTGGATGCCTTGGCGGAGCTTGGCATCACGTTCGCCCATGCTCCGGGGTGCAACGCCCGCGCGGTGGCGGAATACGTACTGCAAGCGCTGTTGCTGGCCTGCCAGCGGCAGGGACGTGAGTTGCGAAACAGCCGCGTGGGGCTGGCCGGGCTGGGCAATGTGGGTGCCCGCGTGGCGCTCTGGTTGCGTGAACTGGGGGTGCAGGTGATCGCCAGTGATCCGCCGCTGGCCCGTGCCGGTGTCTCCACCCTAGTGCCGCTGGATTCCCTGGAGCAGGTTCTCGAGGCGGATCTCATCAGCCTGCATGTGCCGCTCACCCGTGACGGCGAGGACGCCACGCGGCACCTGCTGGATGCGCCACGTCTGGCCCGGCTGAGCGCGGCGCAGACGCTGATCAGCACTTGTCGGGGCGCGGTCATCGACAACGCGGCGCTGGCGGCGCGCCTGGGCGGCGGCCAAGGCCCGCTGACGATACTGGATGTGTGGGAGGGCGAGCCGCGCCTGGACGCCGGCTTGCTGGGCCAGGTGTGGCGGGGCTCGCCGCACGTGGCCGGTTACAGCGTGGAAGGCAAGTGGCTGGGCACACGCATGTTGTACGATGCCTACCTGAGATGGCGCGGCGAGCCCGCCGAGGCGCCGCCGCAACCGGCGGAGCGGCCTGTTCTGGAGCACAATGTCGAAGACGAAGCCTCTCTACTGGCCCTGCTGCGCCACGCCTACCGTCTTGAAGACGACGACGCGCGCCTGCGCGAAAGCCTGGGCGCGGCTGACCCCGGTGCGGCCTTTGATGCCCTGCGCAAGCACTACCCGAACCGGCACGAACTGCACCACTGGCACCACCGGGGGAGGGTGGCGGTGCCGTTTCAGCCGTTGGTTACACGGCTATTCGAACCGTTCTCAGCGCCGGCAATGCTTGACGAGGGGCTTCCGGCGGATAATGCCAATGCCGCTCCAGGGTCTCGCAGGCCTGAAGGATCATCGATTCGGTGATCGGAATTTCCTGACCGTGTTCGTCGATCAAGGCGGCATGGCGCAGACTGGCAGCCGAAGCGTGAAAAGCGTGAACGGAGCTCATGGCGGTATCTCCCTGTATGGCGATATAAGCATTGCACGCCACCATTGTTTGCATTGGGTGTGATCGTTTTATGACAAAGCAAAGCGAAATGTTGACGGTGGCGGTTCTGGTCAACCCGTTCGCCGGCATCGGTGGCGCGGTGGGCCTGAAAGGCTCCGACGGTGCGGCCACCCGCGACGAAGCATTGCGCCGGGGCGCCACGCCCATGGCGGTGGCGCGCATGACGCGGGCATTGGCGGCGCTGGGCCCGCAACGCCGGCCGGTGCGCTGGCTCACCTGGGGCGGCGCCATGGGCGAACAGAGTTGCCGCGACGCCGGCCTCGACGCCGAGGTGCTGGGGCATTCGCCGACTGGCAGTGAAGCCGCCGACAGCCATGAGGCGGCCACGGCGATGGTCGCCGCCGGGGCGCAACTGCTGCTGTTCGCCGGGGGGGACGGCACCGCCCGTGACCTGGTCGACGCGGTGGGCCTGGCGGTGCCGGTGCTGGGCGTGCCCGCTGGCTGCAAGATGCACTCGGCGGTCTACGCCATCAATCCGGAGGCGGCCGGCGCGCTGTTGGACGACCTGCTGCGCGGCGCTCTGGTGGCCCTGCACCACGCTGAGGTTCGCGACATCGATGAACAGGCGTTCCGTGAGGGTCGGGTGCAGGCCCGCCATTACGGCGAATTGAACGTGCCCGCCGAGGGGCGTTACCTGCAGCAGGTGAAATGCGGCGGCCGTGAAGTGGAAGACCTGGTCATCACCGAGATCGCCGCCTGGGTGATCGACAATCTGGAACCGGACACCTTCTACCTGATCGGCTCCGGCTCCACCGTGGCGGTGGTCATGGAGCAGCTTGGCCTGGCCAATACGCTGCTCGGCGTGGATATCGTGCAAAACGGTGAAGTAGTGGCCAGTGACGTGGGCGCCGAGCGTATTCTCGAGGTGATCGGCGACGCCCCCGCCCAGGCCCTGATTACCGTGATCGGTGGCCAGGGCCACCTGTTCGGGCGCGGCAACCAGCAGCTCAGCCCGGCGGTGATCCGCCGCCTCGGCAAACACAACATCCGGATTCTCGCCAGCCGCACCAAACTCGCTACCCTGGACGGCCGCCCCCTGCTAGTGGACACCGGCGACGCCACCCTCGACCAGCAATTGTGCGGCCTCTGGCCGATCACCAGCGGCTACCAAGACACCTTGCTGTATCGGGTTGGCACGGATGCGGGGGAATAAGACTCAGGCGGAACAGGGAAAGGCGCTGCCGGCACGCTCCTGCATTGTCGTACAAGCCTCAAGCCACAAGCTTCAAGCTAACCATCAGCCCCCGTGGTTTTGTAGCTTGCAGCTTGTAGCTTGCAGCCCTCGTTACCCGTACCGCTGCTCGCTGAGTGCCTGGATGCGATCATCCAAAGGCGGGTGGGAGCGGAACAGGGCGGCGAGGCCGTGGCGGACGCCGCCGTTGATGCCGAAGGCCACCAGCGAATCGGGCATTTGATTGGGCACTTCCTGCTCGGCCTTGAGCCGTTGCAGGGCGCCGATCATGGCGCGGCGGTCGGCCAGTTGCGCGCCGGCCACGTCGGCGCGGTATTCGCGGCGACGCGAGAACCACATGACGATGGTGCTGGCGGCGATGCCGAAAATGATCTCGGCGACGAACACGACGATGTAATAGCCAAACCCCAGGCCGCCCTGGCCGTCGCGGCGCAGGAAGCTGTCCACTACCGAGCCAACCACGCGGGCGGCGAAGATCACGAAGGTGTTCACTACCCCCTGGATCAGGCTCAGGGTGACCATGTCGCCGTTGGCCACGTGGCCGATTTCATGGGCCAGCACGGCGCGCGCTTCTTCCGGGCGGAAGCGTTGCAGCAAGCCCTGGGAGACCGCTACCAGGGCATTGTTCTTGTTCCAGCCGGTGGCGAAGGCGTTGGATTGCTGGGCCGGGAACACACCCACTTCGGGCATCTTGATGCCGGCCTTGTCGGCCAGCTCCTGCACGGTGTTGATCAGCCAGCGCTCGGCGTCGTTGCCGGGCTGTTTGATCACCTGGGTGCGGGTGGACCATTTCGCCATGGGTTTGGACAGCAACAGCGAAACAAAGGAACCGGCGAAACCGAACACGGCGCTGAAGATCAGCAGGTTGCCAAGATCCAGGCCGGTGCCGCTTTGCGCCAGATAGGAGTTCACGCCCAGCAGGCTGAGGGTGATGCTGGCGACCACGATCACGGCCAGGTTGGTGAGCAAAAAAAGCGCGATGCGCATCATGGGGTGTTTTCTCCAGTCTTTAACGGAACAGTCATGAACGTTCTTTAATGAGACAGTCCTGAACGCTCTTTAATGAGACAGTCATGAACGTTCTTCAACAAAACAGTCGTGAACGTTTTTTAAAAAAGTCGTAAGCGTTGTTCGGAGGTTCTTAAATGGGGCAGCGCCCGGTTGCGTTCAAGCGCATGGCCCGGGATACTTCGCCGGTTTTTCATGCTGCCTGAATCGCTATGACCCTGCCCCTGAAAATAGACCTGTTGGACGCCGCTCTGGTTCCGCCCGAGGACGCCAGAATCCGCCTTTTTCACGGCCGTGGCAAAACCGTGCCCGGCTGGGAAGGGCTGAGTATTGACCGATATCCGCCGGTGCTGGTGGCCACCTTGTTCGACGATTACCCGCCGGATGTGCTGGCCGCGTTGCGACAGCGCCTGACCGACGCCCTGCCGGCACTGGCATGCGATGCGCTGCTGTTGCAGCACCGGCAGCGGCGGCCGGTGCACAACGAATGGGCGGTGGGGCAGGCGCCGCGGTCGCATTGGGTGGAAGAGGACGGGTTGCGTTATCGCCTTGATTTTGAGCGCGGCCAGAACCTGGGCTTTTTCGCCGATATGGCGCCCGGCCGGCAGTGGCTGCGGCACCGTGCCGCCGACGCCAACGTGCTTAACCTGTTCAGTTTTACCTGCGCCTTCTCGGTGGCGGCGTTGGCCGGCGGTGCCCGCCGGGTGGTCAACATCGATCTGTCCGCGCCGGCGCTGGCCCTGGGCCGCGAGAGCCAGTGCGAAAACGGCTTCGCCGACGCCGCCGTGCATTACCTGCCGCACAACATCTTTCGCAGCTGGAAGAAACTGCACAGCCTGGGGCGCTATGAAACGATCGTGGTGGACCCGCCAAGCGCCCAGAAAGGCAGCTTCATGGTCGAGAAAGACTACCCCACGGTGTTGCGCCGGCTCAGCAAACTGCTGGCCCCGCGGGCATCGCTGCTGGTGTGCCTGAACGCGCCCTGGCTGGATCGCCAATGGCTGCAACGGCAGGTCGCCGAGCATCTGCCCGGCGCCGAGCTGGAGGCGGTGCTGCCCGGCGCCCCCGGTTTTGCCGAGGCCGGCGAACCGGCGCTGAAAGTGCTCGCCTATCGCTACCGGCGGCCGGAGCACCTCGATCAGGATTGAGTAGAGCTTCAAGCTTCAAGCTGACTGTGCTGGAAGAAGCGCCGTGCCGTGGGCAAGGCGCTAGTTGAAAGTTAAAAGTGAAAAGTGAAAACGCGGGCGGGGGCCACAAGACGGCAAGGCCGTACCCGCGCTTGAGGGAGAACCCGCGTTGATCTTCCACGGCCGTAGGCCGTGGGAAGGCGTTTCGGCCAGGACCTTTTAACTTTTAACCTTTAACTTTCAACGGGCTCTTGACCGGCACGGCCCCTCCGCCACGATGCCCTGGCTTGCAGCTACTTTTTCCGAACCCTATCCAGGTAGTTGGCGATGCGCCCGATGGAATCTTCCAGGTCGTCCAGGCGCGGCAGAAACACTACCCGGAAATGGTCCGGGTGGGGCCAGTTGAAGGCGGTGCCCTGAACGATCAGCACTTTTTCCTGGCGCAGCAGATCCAGGGCGAAGGCTTCGTCGTCCTGGAACGGAAACACTTTCGGGTCCAGGCGCGGAAACAGGTAGAGCGCGGATTTGGGTTTCACGCAACTGACGCCGGGGATCGCACTGAGCATCTCCCAGGCTTTGTCGCGCTGGCGGCCCAGGCGCCCGGTGGGCAGCACCAGATCGCTGATGCTTTGATAACCACCGAGGGCGGTCTGGATCGCGTGCTGGCTGGGCACGTTGGCGCACAGCCGCATGCTGGCCAGCATGTCGAGCCCTTCGATGTAATTCTCGGCACGGTACTTGGCGCCGGAAATCACCATCCAGCCGGCACGAAAACCGGCCGCCCGGTAGTTCTTGGACAGGCCGTTAAAGGTAATGAACAGCAGGTCGTCGGCCATCGAGGCGATCGAATGGTGCTCTTCGCCGTCGTAGAGAATCTTGTCGTAGATTTCGTCGGCGAACACGATCAGGTCGTGCTGGCGGGCGATTTCCAGCATTTCCTGCAGCAGCGCCTTGTCGTAGTTGGCGCCGGTGGGGTTGTTGGGGTTGATGATCACCAGAGCGCGGGTACGGTCGGTGATCTTGGCGCGCAGGTCATCGAGCGCCGGCTGCCAGTCCTGTTGTTCATCGCAGAGATAATGCACCGGGTTGCCGCCGGAGAGTCGCACGGCGGCGGTCCACAGGGGATAATCCGGTGCTGGCAGCAGCACTTCGTCGCCGTAATTCAGCAGCGCCTGCATCGCCATGACGATCAGCTCGGAGACGCCATTGCCGATAATGATGTCATCGACGGTGACATTCTCGATGCCCTTGGTCTGGGTGTACTGCATGATCGCCTTGCGGGCCGGGAACAGGCCCTTGGAGTGGCAGTAGCCAGTGGAATCGGGCAGGTTATGGATCACATCCTGAAGCAGCTCTTCGGGTGCTTCGAAGCCGAACGGCGCCGGGTTGCCGATGTTCAGTTTGATCACCCGGTGGCCTTCGTCCTCGAGCCGGTGCGCCTCGCGCAGTACCGGCCCGCGGATGTCGTAGCAAACCCCTTTGAGTTTGTCGGATTTGTTGATCGTGGTTTGATGCCCGCTCATGAATGCTGCTCGCCCTGATCCGAAGGTGCGTTGCGCTACGCCGCCCGGCGATGCCCGACACGCGCCTGAAGCGGTGAATTCTACAATGGGTCGAAAACACTGTATACGAAGGGAGCGGGGTGGCGCGCCGTCCGGCTCCGGGCAGTGTCGGAGATCACCGAGGTAACGATGATTGAGTTCAAGGAATTAATGACCCTGGCGGTCAATCGCAAGGGTGGGCTGAAGCCGGTTCAGGCCCAGCTTCCGGCGGTGAAAAGCGCCGCGCAGTTGCGTAAGCCGGACGATGCGTTCTATTTTTCGGCGATGACGCGCCGGGTGTTTCGTGCCGGGCTCACCCACTCGCTGGTGGACGCCCGCTGGCCGGCGTTCGAGCAGGCCTTTTTCGGCTTTGATCCGGAAAAGCTGGTGTTGATGCCGGACGCCATGCTCGAAGAGCGCATGCAGAACGAAAAGTTGATCCGCCACTGGGGCAAGATGAAAGCGATCCGACACAACGCCCAGTTGATCCTGGATCTGCGGCGCGAATACGGCAGTGTCGGCAACTGGCTGGCGGGCTGGCCGAGCGAAGACACGGTTGGCATGTGGCAACTTCTCAAGAAGCGCGGTAAACAGATGGGTGGCAATTCCGGCGCTGCGTTTCTGCGCATGGTCGGCCGTGACACCTGGTACCCCACCGACGACGTGGCCGCGGTGCTGCGCGCCCACCGGGTGATCGACAAGGGATTGGCCAGCCAGCGCGACCAGCGCGCCGCCCAGGCGGCGTTCAACCAGTGGCAAGCGGAATCCGGTTATCCCCAGGCGCACATCAGCAAAATCATCGCCTTTACGGTGGGCTAAAAAGAGTTCATCGCGGATTGCAGGGAGCTGGCTATGGCGGCGCCTCCCCCCATCGCCGTTGACGCCCTGTTGGGCGTTCTACTTTCTTGCTTGTCCAAGAAAGT
>TARA_R110001606_G_scaffold174177_1_pt1 | contig 12181 bp, 7 predicted proteins | sample TARA_R110001606 | Tara Oceans TARA_R110001606 (sample SAMEA4398315) | marine metagenome | biome: Polar Biome; feature: [SRF] surface water layer (ENVO:00010504); material: water (ENVO:00002006), including particulate matter (ENVO:01000060) such as... | depth 5 m
GCCAACATGATGAAGAACTTCCGCAATCGCGGCCTGCTGGAGTCGCCGGACCACAAGATCTATTCGTTCCGACACGCTTTTGAAAAACGCATGCAGGAGGCCAATATCGATTACGGCCTGCGCTGCCTCCTCATGGGGCACAAGACGACACGACCGGTTTATGGGGACGGCGGTTCACTTTCATACAGGCGGGACGAGTTGCTCAAGATCGCGCATCCGTTTGATGCGCGGGTGATGGAGCTGTTTGAGCGGGAGAATCCGGGGTGGGCGCTGGGTGCTGGTCTGGATGGTGATTAGGGGCGTAATAAAAGACACAGGAAATCAGCGTTCATCCGGGCATAGTTGGCCCTTCCCGGACGCTCTGACTAGCTTCCACGAACGGCAGCTTTGACCCAGAGGCTGCCATTCACGACCTTGGTCCAAGTCCCTAACTTTGGACTTCGGTTCATGACAGCGTCGGGCCATCCGGCGCTCTACCGAACGAAGCCTCTTCAGGACGCCACGCTAAAGACCCAAGCCTAGGGCGCTTCATAGCTCAGGCTGTTGCGGGAGTGGCGGGTCGCAGTTTAGGTCGCTATCTATGGCGTCGAAGCAACACGGATGGGGCATCTTGGCATGAAGGTATTTTGGTCTTGGCAGAGCGATCGCGATCCGAAGCTACACCACTACTTCGTGCGCGACGCGATCAAGGAAGCCTGCAAGCTGATCGCGAGTGATCCCTACTACGAGGAGGCCGATCGCCCCGAGGTCGACCATGACACAAAGGGCGTGACCGGCTCGCCCGACATCGCAAGCACCATTTTGGGCAAGATCGCGTCGGCGAACGTCTTCATCGCCGACATGACGCCAGTAGGGATGACGGACCCCGCCACGCTGCAGCCGGGTGTCGAGGAGGAGAAGCGGTCAGAGCCCAAGTTCCTCCAGAACCCGAACGTCATGTCCGAACTAGGCTACGCGGAGCGAGCCCTGACCACGAGCCGCATCCTCCTCGTGGCGAATGGGGCTCACTACCCGGGCGCGCAGGCGCTGCCGTTCGACTGGCGGCATCGCAGCGGCGCCAAGACCTATGTGCTGCCTGATGGTGCCACCAAGGCCGATATCGCCGCCGAGCGGAAGCAGTTCGCTAAGATGCTGAAGGCGTGCATACAGCCGATCCTGCTCGCACAAGCTTCGGCCAAGCCGGAACCACGTGAGGTCGTCTGGCAGCCGACGAGCGCGTCCGATCCCGCGGTGTGGCACGATGCGGACGCTGGGCTGCAGTTCCGCAACAGATCGATGGAGGAGGGGCGGCGCCAGGTTCAGCTTGCCTCGGGGAAGCGCATCTTCGCCCGCCTCGTACCGGCGGAATGGACGGTGCCGCCCCGTGCCGACCTCGAGCCGCGGGTAAACGGCGTCGGACTGGTCATTCGCAGCCGCGATGGCGACTGGGGGCTGAATTCTGAAGGCGCTCTGTCCGTGTGGGGCCGCATCGATGGTGAGCGCGACGCGATGCAGGTATGGAACGCGACCCAGTGGTTCCGCACGACCGGCGAGATCTGGGCGGTCAATGTCAACAGCTTCACCGAGCATAAGGACCAGCTGTGTTTCTCGTCGGCAATCCCGTTCGGGCCGCTGGACGAGTTCCTGGCCAAGGCTATCGCTGGCATCCGCGAGATGGGCGGCGCGGGCGCCATCGCGATCAAACTCGGCGCGGTTGGCCTCGGCGACACCGTCCTGCCGGGCGAGTACCCCGGCCGGTTCGTTGAAGCAGTCGGTGATGGCGCGGCCGCGGAGGGCACGTCGGAGGAGTGGACTGCGACGAAACGGCGCGAGTTGCTGCGCGGCTTCTGGAACGATCTGATGGACGCCTATGGCGAGCCGCCGATGTCGATGCCAGAGTTCGAGCGTGCCGCCCGTTTGCCGGCGCTACCGTTAGACACCGAGCCGCACTCCACGCTCCTCTAGCAGGCGGGTTTCGCCGCAGTTTCGCGAATAATGAGCATTCGGGCGGTTAGCGGCCACTCCACCTAAGCGCCATAAGCGGACGTTGAGTTGAGCAGCGCCGGATGACCGGCATCGGCGAGTTCCCGCCGGACGGCGAAGGGACGTCGATCGGCAGCAACAGGCGCAAAAGAAGTCATTATTTCTTTAAGCGCTGATTGGCACTACATTCCAGCGGTGCACATTCGGTGTGCCGGTTTGGCATTCTGAAACTAGCTTTGTGCGTTGATAGGTTGTGTCTGTGGCTAAGAAAAAGCGATCACTAAAACGACGGCGAACCGGAGCGTTTCATGATCTTGGGCCCTCGTCGCCAAAACCTGCTTCTCGATCAGGTTCACATGCCGGCAGAGGCTTTCGCTATCAGGACGCTGTTTCGGCTTGGTTGGCAGTGGAAATTTGGGCTGGACAGCGTAAGTCCGCTACAGTGATCCCGGAAGGCGGTGATGATATTGAGCTGCGCAGCGATGCAACGAGCTTCATCCAGATCAAGAGTCGGCGTGAGCACCTTGGGAAGTATTCAGAGGGCGAGACTGTCGGGCACATTGAAGATCTGTGGAATCGGTCGCTAGGCTCGGTAATGCCGCCGCAGCAATTGGAGCTGATTCTTGAGCGGGAGGTCGCAGGCCTCAAGCCCCTCGACGATCATCCCTTATTCCGTTCAATAGAAGGGACAATCAGCGGCAGACTTTCAAAGTTCAGCAAGGCCTCTGATCTTCTCCCGCGGACGTCGATCACCGTGGTGGCCTCACCGCAGGAATGTGCGATCAGTCTGATCGTAGATCGGTTGAACTGCACCCCGCTTGCGGCCCAGATGTGCTTTGCCGAACTGCTTGTTCGCCTGGGCTCCTTAGCAGACACCAATGGCCGGTTGGCGTCAGAGAACTATCGTGGCGTTTCGATCTCAGACACGGAAACGGCAATCAGAGATGTCTTGGCCGCTATCGACGTTGACGCGATCGAAGGCGCCCTGAGGGATGGCGTCTGTGAGCCGGTCGATTTCCTCACACCTCTCAATGATCCGAACTTCTATCTTGGGGTTGATGTGGAACCCGGTCACATCGCGGCAGGATTGGTGACTGAACGCCCCCGAAGCAGATTGGCGTTGGTGGAAGGTATTGAAAAACGCCGGGCCGCGTTGATCGTCGGACCGTCAGGGGCCGGAAAATCCGCTTTAATGTGGGAGGCCGCCAACACATTGCGCCATACGGTCCGGTGGTTTCGTATCCGCCGTATGAGCGCGGGGGATATGCCATCTCTGCGCCAGTTGGTCCGGACGTTCCGAGCTTCAGAAGACAGTCCCTTGGGTTTCGTCATGGATGATGTCGGCCGGAATGGGCCGGAAAGCTGGGGAGCCTTGCTCAAAGAAGCGATGTCTGTGCCCGGCGTCGTCCTGCTCGGTTCGGTCCGGGAAGAAGATGTCACGCTGATTGCCGAGCGCGCCCGTGCAGCCGAAATACGCGCCGATCCCGATGATGAACTCGCAGAACGACTCTGGAGAGAACTGCACGAAGCCGAAAAGACGAACTGGGTGGGTTGGCGCGAGCCGTGGAAGATGAGCGACGGTCTTCTTCTCGAATATGTCCATATCTTGACGCGCGGACAGAGGATGCACGAACTCCTTGCCGATCAAGTCGCGGCCCGAGTTTCAGATCGGAAGCGTTCCCTTGAACTCGATATTCTACGATCCGGGGCATGGGCGGGTGCAGCGAGTGCTGAAATCGATGCATCGCGATTGGCGCGTGCTCTCTCGGTCAGTGAGGCCGATTTGTCACGCGCCCTACAGCGCCTCGTACAGGAACACCTGGTCCGCTCGCCCGCTCCGGGCGCGATCACCGGCCTACACCAGCTTCGATCCGAAGAATTACTGCAGCTCACACATCAGACAACATTGCCCACCCTCGCAACGAGTTTCGAACGGACAGTTACAAGTGTGCCCGCCGCCGACATCGAGCCCTTGATCGCAGACACATTAACTGCGCGACGCTTGCCTGTTCCGGCGGTGCTAGATTGCTTGATTGCCCGCTTGGAGGACGAACAGGATGCGCAGGCGTTGGCTTCAGCGCTTCGGGGCCTAGGTTCGGGCCGCGTTGCTTCGGGCGTGGACGAATGGCTGAACACGCCTGAAGCGCGTGCGTTGCCGCGAACGCAAGTGGGAAGCGCCGCAATGTTTGGGGTCGCCGGTAGTAATCTTAGTAGTCTCAGCATCATTCCAGAGGTCTACGCAGCGGCGGATCGACTTTCGCAGATCAAAGGATCTCCGGAAGATGACCCTCGCCGCCTGTTAATGGAGCGTATGTCACCCTCTGACTTGTCTGCCCTGATTGAGACAGCGGATTTAGCAAGCCTAGATGAGATTCTCGCAGCGTTGGTCGGAATGCCTTTGCCAGCCGCAGTGCGAACAAGTCTAATGCAGACTCCAGATGGCCTCCTGAATGCCGATCTCAATCTTCTGGCATCTCTGACGGGCACTTTGTCCGCCCTAGATCGTGAGATCGCCAGTCACTGGGTCGCAGAGGTCGGGCAAGAGGCGTTGTTCGCACGGGTTCAGGCTGAGACAGCTTGGGCTGGACCTGTAACTACAGATGATGGCGATGATGGAGTAATGGTTCGTTGCGATCTTTGGTACGTCGCCGGGTCCGTGCAATACAACCCGCATGATGCTGTCGTAAGTCTGTGCGAGATGATTTTAGCCCTTTGCCCGGCGGCGGACATCGCGGTCTCTAACGCTATCACCGCAAGCGGTGAATTGGCTGGCCTCGCCCAGTTGCCGTTTGCGACAAAGCGGATCCCGCGTACCAATCTCCCTCCGCCATCGGTTCCTCGATGGAACCGGCGGTGGCGGGACCTGATTTCCCGCCGCGTCGCCGCTTCCAGCTATAGCGACTATCTTTCAAGAGGCGTCGCGATCCTCAACACCCTTGTGCCGACGTTGGAAAAGATCTTCGACGCCCATTTTCGCGGAAAGAATGCACCTAGCGGACTTTTCGAAACGTTAATCTCCCTCAACGCTGAGACCGAAGCGCTAACGCCTCCTGCTGTTTCGGCATTAAAAGCGTCGGGCACCGGAAGCAGCCAAACAAGCACCTCTGTGACCAAGTTTCAGAACCTTCTGCACAGCGCGAGCGTCAATGTCATTGCGCGGTTCACGAAATTGCCAGATCAAGCTGGTGCATACATAGGTTGGCTGAGCGATCTCATCGCCGATGTCGACACTGCAATAGCCGAAGAGCCTTGGCAGCTCATCGCCGACGGTCCCCCGGCTACGCTTACTCGACTCAAGACGCTCTTGGAGGTGTTGCGACTTCTGGCCGGAGAAGCCTATGAAAGGAAAGAAGCGCCAGCAGTAACTTGGCGCGCGCGCGGTAAAGGTGCGCGAGATGGCAAAGCCATGCGGCTCGTATCCCTCTCTGCTAAAACCGCGGGGGAAACGCGATTAGCCCGGCGAAAGACAGAAATTGAACGCTTGGCAGCGGAAGCCGGGGTCGTTGCACAGGTCCATGTCCGCGTTAGCTCCAAGAGTATTTTACCCTGGCCGCCAACAGACGTTCTCGTGCTGTTGCCTGCGCTCGACGTTGTAGCTGCGATGGTCACGCTGGCTGAACAAGCTGAACTCGTGCGGTCATTGGTGGAGTCTTCTATCCACCTGACAATCATGCCTTGCATTAAGAATGTCGCGCTGCCGGCACTCGCAAAGTCTGGATACCAGCCCCTCCTTCCTGACGTGGAAGGCGCTTTCCTCTGGGCTGAACAAGTGGGATTGCCACAAGCCCCATTTGTTATGGCAAGCATATTTGGGGAGGTGCTGAGCCTTGCCAGCGAACTTGGAGCAATGGATCAAAAACGACTTGGCAATGAGTCTCGTCCTGAAGACGAGGTTGATGCCCGTCGGTGCTTGGAGACCTCCTTCGCAAGAAAGCGCGATGAACTGACGCGACGGCTCAGTGCTTATGACCCAGCCCTGCTATCAGATGTGTCCGAATTGATCGCGCATCTGCGAACTGGGGACGTTGACTTCGCCGCTGAAGCGCAGGCTGCGATTGGCGGGACTTCTAGCAATATCGCCGAGGCAGCGGGATATGTGTCTCTGCTCTTGATGTCAGCCGAGATCGGCGAAATGCCCATCGAATGGCAAACTATCAAAAGTGTTCACACGACCGAATCCGAGCAGACCGTCGATGACCAAGAGTAACAATAGGGACGACTTCAGTCAGGCGACCAAGAAACGCCTCGCGAAGCAAGCCCGGTATCATTGTAGCAATCCTAGTTGTAGGAAGCTGACGTCAGCGCCGACCAGCGATGGCTCAAAGGAAATGAATATCGGCGTTGCCGCCCATATCTGCGCTGCAGCTTCCGGAGTTGGTGCGCGCCGCTATCGCGCCGATATGACGCCCGACCAACGGAAATCGCATGAGAACGGGATTTGGCTTTGCCAGGACTGTGCAAAGGCAATTGATTCAGATGATCCCATTTTCACTGAGGCATTTCTGCACTCTTGGAAGCAGAAGCACTCTGAGGACATGTGGCGCAGCGTTATCGACAAGCTTCCCTTCGGCCCGACCATGCCGCCGACCGTTTCGGAAATCAGTTCACGCTTTCAAAAAGCTGCCGCTGCGGACTTGGCCGTGTTCCGTCGAACACCCAAATGGCCGGGCACGAACGTAGCGCTCACGCTGACGTTAAAGGTGAAGCATGTGGACGAGGCGCTTAGTACGCGCGCGCTTGCCGACGCGGTGACCACACTGGATGACCTCATCCTTGTTGCGCCGCCCGGAATGGGAAAGACGACAACTCTCTTTCAGGTCGCCGACGGTCTGTTGGAAATCGGCAATGGCACGCCGCTTATCGTGCCGTTGGGAGATTGGGCCACCGAAGGCGACGCGTTGCTGGTATCCATCCTGAAACGCCCCGCGTTCAACGGAATCTCCGAGCGGGATTTCCGCGCCGTCGCGACCAACCCCGGCGTTGTGCTGCTTCTTGACGGCTGGAATGAATTGGATGCCGCCGCACGCGAACGCGCGCGCGTGCAAATCACTACTCTCAAGGCTGAATTGCCGGAGCTCGGTCTTGTCATTTCCACACGCAAGCAGGCGCTCGACATTCCGTTCAGCGGGACGAGGGTCGACTTACTGCCGCTTGACGACAAGCAGCAAATGGAGATTGCGCGCGCCACGCGCGGCGACGCTGGCGCGCAACTCGTCGATCAGGCGTGGCGGACAGCGGGTGTCCGGGATCTTGTGACCATTCCACTCTACCTCACGGCACTTCTTTCGCTGCCAGAGGGCGCGCCTTTTCCGACAACAAAGGAAGAAGTGCTGCGGCGCTTCATTGCCGCACACGAGCAGGAAGCCCGCCGTGCGGCGGCGCTTCATGCCGTGGCCCTCGGCTTCCAGCAGGACTATTTGGATGGCCTCGCCGTGTTTGCTACGACAACGGCCAACACGGCGATCACGGACAGTAACGCGCGCAAATCGGTCGCTAACACCGCGCGGGTTCTGGTGGACGACGGTCAAATCACCATCTCCTCACAACCCGACACGTTGCTCGACACGCTTGTTAGTAATCACGTTCTGACGCGCTCCGGCGACACGCCGGGCTACTCGTTTCAGCACCAGCAATTTCAGGAATGGTACGCCTCGCATTACGTCGAACGGCTTATGATACAGGCCGTCAGCGATCCGGCAGCACGCGAGAAACTTAAGGTCGACGTGCTCGATCAGCGCCCGTGGGAAGAAGCAGTTCTGTTCGCAATCGAGCGGAGCGCACGCGGGGACGCCCTATATAAGGCCGCATGCAGCGCCGCCATCTGCGCAGCTTTTGAAGTCGATCCTGTCCTCGCGGGCGAGATGATCTTCCGCGCCACCGACGAGGTATGGGAACCGATCGGCACCGAAATGCGGAGCCTCGCCGAGCAGTGGCACGCGCCAGGCAAGGTGGATCGCGCGGTGCGTTTCATGATCGCGTCCGGCAGGCCGGAATTCGCCGATATTCTTTGGCCGCTTATTTCGCACGCAAACACCCAAGTGCACCTGGCCGCCCTTCGGGCGGCGAAGCGATTTCGCCCATCCGTACTTGGGAACGACGCGCCGGCGCGCATCGCAGCGCTGCCACCGGAAATCCGCAAGAACGTACTGCATGAAATCGCATCGCATGGCGGGATCGACGGCCTCGACCTTGCGACCGCAATCGCGAAGACTGACAGCGATCCGGACGTGAAGGCGACAGTGGTTGATGCGCTCTCATTTCGACGGGCGGATCGGCACGTCGCGGACTTGCTCGCTGACGCGGGCGACGCGACCTACGATATCCTCGCCGAAAATGGTCAGCTCGACGAGATTGCAGTCGATGCCGTCCCGCAGGAACTTCGGCGAGCGCGCGAACGGCGCAAGGTTGCTGGCATTTCGCATTTCCAGCGCCTGCGCACGCTCGTTCACACGCCGGTCGGAGATGACCACGACACCGAGGTCACGGAGATTGTTGCCGAAATGGAGATCGACCAGAAACGCAATGGCGAAATGCACCTTTTGTATGAAGCACGAAAGCGGTATCCGGAGGCTCTCGCTAACGGGCTGCTGCGCCGTGTCTGCGAGCACCGCGAACTCTTCTACGGCGCTGACGATATTCTTGCGGCCGCAGGGTTTGCCCTTGAGGACGATGCGCTGCTTCGGATGGTCCTTGAAGCAACAAGCCATCACGACGACCGTGCCGAGGCCGCCGCGGCAGTGCTGGGACCAAACGCTGTGGGTCGGCTGATCGACACGTTTCTAGCCGCTCGGAAAGTCGTGCGCGACGCCAACGGGAAATACAACAAGGCGGCGGGTGATCGCTATCACGAACTGCGCACCCGTATCGGCCGCACACCGGGCGCAAGTTTGGTGGCCGCCGTTCAGGCGCGGGCGGCAAATGCTGACAATGAGGAAATCGTGGAACTGTCCGAGCTGTTTTCCCGCCAGATCTACGGCGACGAAGGGCGGGCGCGACCCTTTAATGAGGAAGGGGTGGCCGCAATCGGCGTGCTGGCGCGCCAATGGGGAGAGCGCATGCTCGCCGCTGGGGGTGAGAAGCGCTCGCGAGTGGCTGCCATTGCAGCGATGATGAGCCACGCACCGTCCGTCACGCATCTTCCACTATTAAAGAGATTGCTTGACGACAACTTGCGTCGCTATCGGGCTTTCCGCGAAAAAGCGACCGCGAGCGGCTGGAAGGATCGCGATGCTGTGCGCGAAGCGCAGCATTCACACATGCATGAGTACCACCGTGCGTTCTTGGCGATCAATGCGCCGGAGACCGCTGCGCTGATGCGTGAATACCTGACGGATGAGCATTTTGGCGAGTTGGCTGCGCGTGTGCTGGCCTTCCAGTGGTTCGAAGCCAACGAACCCAAGGACGACAAGAAATTCCGGAGCGGCGAAGATTTCTCGCGCGTGGAAGAGCGCCGCGAGGCCCGCGCGGGCAATCCCGCCGCGACATCAGCCGAGGCGGAGGCGATCTTCGACGCAATCGACACATTGATTGTCGATGGTTCGACGGATGCGCAAGTGAAGTTAGGGCTTACGCTTGGCATTGTCGGATCACGGCTCCCCCACGGCCAGCGTGACGTGACGATCCAGAAGCTCATTTCTCTTGCGCCGAGGCAGGCGCGCGCTGCCTTGCTGTTGTCGCTAATCCTCTCTGGCGAGGATATCGACATCAAGCTCGTGGCCGACGGCATAGCTGAGACCTTTGAGGCGGCCAAGAAGAAGACCTGGATTCTGACTGAGAGCGACGCGTATCAGCTACGTGCTTGGTTGCGCCTTTTGCCGTTCGCGACGCCTGTCACCGATCTGCCCGCGATCGTGCGCGGCATGCCAAACGCGCAGCGCGCGCCACGAATGCTCGAAGAGATGATCGGCGGACTCAGCAGTTCGTGCTCGGACGGCGCAGAAGGCGTGACTTTCACGCTCGCAGAAGAAGACCCGCGTCTCTACCAGAACCATCGTTGGCGCGCGACGGCGTTGAGGTTCGGCACCGTATCCGCCGCGCGGCGCCTTATTGATTTGACCGTCAGCGGCGCGCTCGATGGAACGTCAGACGAAGGTTGGCATTGGAAGCGCGAATTGGGAGGCTTGATTTCAGAGTTCCCAGAGGCCCGCGCCTATGTCCACGACCTCCTGAAGGATGGACCGACCACGAAGCAGCTTGCCTTGCTAGCTAGTGCAGTTGCCGAAGACCCTGGCGCGAATGGCGTACTCATGCTGATTGATTTTGAGTTGAAGACCGGTCGTTCGTTCATGACATGGCAGTCTATCCAAAGCGCTGTCACGAAGCACGTCCCGGCAGAGAACTGGGAAGGTGCTTACAATATAGTGCCCGTCCCGGCGGTCAAGCTGCGCCGGAAGCTACTGGCGAGAACGGGCAGCGGCGGCAAGGGTGACCCCGCCGCCCGCTGCCTCAACCTTATAGATAAGCTCCGGGACGAGTATGGTGCTTCAGAATCGGAACCGCGCCACCCGGATCTTGCGTCGGGGCGCACCTGGCCGATCTTGACACCGGATCCCGATACAGAGTGAAACTGAATGGTGAGAGCGCTATCGTGGCGAAAGTTCGCTTGGTCTATCGGCGCCGCTTCGTTCTTCAACGAACAAGCGTTACGCCCGCTTTCGGGATCAATCAGCCCTGGTCCAGTTGAACGAGGACAATCGATCATCTGTTTCCCATGATTGTGGCGGCATGCTGAATTTCTGTCCGTGGAACTCACAGATTGCGTGAACGCCTGCCTTGTTGAACAGGAGACGCCAGGTCTGGTTCTGTGTCGGGGTCTTCGCTGCGAAGGCTGTGCAGGTCAGTATGGCCGCGTTGGGTTTGTGCGCGGGATCACGAACGGATGCGTAGCGGATGAGGTCGATGCTTTCGTTGCGGGCGGCTTCTTCGATCTGCTGGCACGGTTCGTAGTCTGACGGATGTGTCCAGAGGACGTTTGCGTCGTTGAACGGTCTGGTGGTCAGGTCAATCGCGGTATCTGTCCTGATGGGGACGTCGAAGGCTGTGTGTTCGCTGGGGCGTGACGGAAACGGCGTGGCGGGCGAGTCTGCGTAGAAGAGCAGGAGGTGAAACGCTGTTTCGATGATGGCGGTCTTCGGATCTTCGGAGACGTAGTAGACGCCTTGTGTTGGGCCGGCGCGGCGGAAGCGGGAGCCATTGGGATAGAGGCCATAGCGAAACGGCGTCATGTAGAGATAGTGCAACCCCTGGCATTCCGGGGGAACCGGCGGCTTGGTCTCTTCAAGGATGTCTTCAAGCAGTCTTTGCTCGTCCAGCGTGTCGACAAGCTGAAGCGTGGAGACGACATGTTGTGCCTCCACGCAGCGCCAGTAGGTCCGGTCGATACTTTTGCGCTCAGAGCGGAGCGCGTCTGGAATCCAGATAGGCAAGGCCATGGGTCAGTCCCGTAATCGTTTTGATCTGATCAAGTGGACGGCCGCCAAGCGCCGGGTTCTCATTGCGCAGCCAGGCATTCGAAACCGCTGTATCGCCGCCCGTGATCGCATCGAGCGAGCGGAACAGGCGGACAAAGAGCGCGCCGAGTTCAAAGGCCTTGGAGCCTTCTTCGAGCCGGTACTCATCCTTGCGCATCCGCGAGACCGTCGGTTCTGAAATGCCGAGAATCGTGGCGAGGTCTTTTCCTGAAAGACCAAGCTTTTCGGCGGCCCGGACAACGGCCATGGTCATCACCCGGGCGCGTTCTTCAATACTGGCTGCAAGCACCTGAGACATGACACGATCCTTTCTCTTGAAATAATATATAAGTTTTATTTCTGAAGAAATCAAGAATGGTGTCTTTCTTGCTGTTCTGTTAGGGGTCTCGGGTTGAGGGCGGCCTCAATCCGGTCTGTCGCCGAGCGGCGTTTCTGAACCTCCCGGTCAAACCGGTCGAACAGGGGAAAATACTTCTCCCCGCAATGACGCACGACCAGAGCTGCGATCCGACGTCCCTCTTCGAGATCTTTCAAGGTCAGGCTCATGATCGGCCCCCTCTCGTCTCTTAGCCGGGCGTCGGACGCTTCCACATCATGACGCCGGTGCCGTCTGTCTCGTTCTCGAAGAAGGCAGCGCGGACGGGCGCGGCGAAACTCGGATCATCGAGCTTGACCGCGAGGTAGGCTCTTTCACCATCCTTTGAATCCTGCCGCCAGGCGGCGCCGAGTTCCGCGCCGCCGGCATAGAG
>TARA_R110001606_G_scaffold12289_2_pt1 | contig 12178 bp, 8 predicted proteins | sample TARA_R110001606 | Tara Oceans TARA_R110001606 (sample SAMEA4398315) | marine metagenome | biome: Polar Biome; feature: [SRF] surface water layer (ENVO:00010504); material: water (ENVO:00002006), including particulate matter (ENVO:01000060) such as... | depth 5 m
TCCGTCGCATAATTATGGTGGCCTGTCCGACGGCAACCTTGCGAGTGCCACCCATGCGGGAGCCGTTTCCAATCCTCGCGAAGCAGCCCTTCAAGGCCTCGAGAAGATGCGGATGATGTTACGCTCGGGGCTCGTGCAAGGCGTGCTGCCGCCGTTGCCTCGGCCGAACTTTGATTTCCTCGTCTCGGCAGGTTTCAGAGGCACCGATGCCCAGATCATCGAGGCTGCCGCTCGGCTGGCACCGCATTTGCTCAAGACCTCTTATTCAGCCAGCAACATGTGGACAGCAAATGCTGCAACAGTGTCCCCGTCAGCGGACACGTCAGATGGCCGCCTTCACTTCACGACAGCAAACCTGTCGACAATGCTCCATCGTAGTATCGAGCATCCGGACACGACAGCGACGCTGATCTCACTTTTCGACAATGAAGACCATTTTGCGGTGCATTCAGCGCTTCCGATGCATCCAGACTTTGCCGACGAGGGGGCAGCAAACCATGTCCGTCTTTGTGCCGAGCATGGTGCGGCGGGTGTGGAACTGTTTGTATTCGGCCGGTTGGCTGGAGAAAGCACAGTCGGGTTTCCGGCGCGTCAAAGTCGACTGGCGAGTGAATCTATTGTGCGGGGACACGGGCTGGCTCCCAACCGCTCGGTGCTGGTGCGCCAATCGCTCAAGGCAATCGAAGCGGGTGCATTTCATAATGATGTTGTCTGCGTCGGCGCACTGGATACGCTGTTTTTTCACGAACTGGCCTTTGACGATACCGAAGCCGCACTTGCCGCCATTCGCCAGGCAGCGGACGGCCTGTTCGAATTGAAACCGGTCATGGTGCCCGATGCAGAGGTCCCGATCTCCGATGCCATCCGGTCCTATTTGTTCAATTCCCAGCTGGTCCAGATGCCGGGCGAGGATCGTCTGGTTTTGATTGCGCCCACCGAAACGCAGGAGATGGAATCAACCCGCGTATTCTGCGAGAAAATGGTCTCGGGAAACGGTCCGATCGGTCGCGTCGAATATGTTGATGTCCGCCAGTCCATGCACAATGGCGGTGGCCCGGCCTGCCTGCGCCTGCGTGTCGTGATGACGGAGGCAGAAATCAATGCCTGCCATCAGGGCGTTCTTCTGGACGAGGAAGCCATCGACGAACTTCAGGATGTCGTTCGGGCAACCTACCGGGACCGCCTCGCTCCGTCAGACCTTGCAGACCCGAAATTCGCCGATGAATGCCGCGCGGCGCGCGAACAACTTCTGGCCGTGCTTGACCTCGAGTCTCTAGCCTGAACGACAGGAGATCACCTATGTTGAAACTCTATGATTATTGGCGTTCGTCAGCGGCCTACCGCGTGCGAATTGCGCTGAACCTCAAGGACGCGCGATACGAAAGCATACCGGTCAACATTGCGCCCGGACAAGACGAGCAATTGCAGGATACTTATCGGCTCATCAATCCTCAGATGCGCGTCCCGTCCATCGAAGTGGACGGCCGCATTGCGGGCCAATCTCTGGCCGTCATCGAATGGATTGACGAGACCATGCCGGGGCCTGCCTTGCTGCCCAAAGAGCCCTGGGTGCGTCTTCAGGCGCGCGCCTTCGCAGACACGATCGCGTGTGACATCCATCCCCTGAACAACTTGTCGGTCCTCGCCGCGTTGAGGCAGGACTTTGGCGCAGACGATGCCGCAGTGAAGGATTGGTATCAGGATTGGATCAGGCGCGGTTTCCTTGCGCTTGAATCGATTGCACAGGACCTGCCTGAAACACGGCTGCTGTTTGGAGACGAACCGACGATCGCGGAAATCTGTCTCGTGCCCCAGGTCTCCAATGCGAGGCGTTTCGATATGGACCTGGCCGCCTATCCCCGCCTTGTCGAAGTTGATGCCGCGTGCCGCGAGATCGCGGCGTTCGCGCGCGCGGCGCCCGAGGCCCAGACCCGCCCCTCAGCCTAGTTGTCGTCTTCTGCCCGCTTCGCATCCGTATCGCCCGGACGGCGGATGTCGATGATCTCGACTTCTTCCAGCGAGCCAAGCGGCTCAGCCGTTTTGGCAACGTTGGCCTCGAGCCAGTCCGTGAGACCCGCAAGGCTTTCCCCACCGACAGGCGTATCCTGCGACACGATCATCATTCCATCCTGACGGCCGATTCTGACGACAGGTTGGCATGTGTCCGCCGTGTCGTATTGGTCAGGACAATAGGCCATCAGCCCGTCAGGCGCGGACGGACCGATCGCGACAGCCGGAAACTGTGCGTTTGCTCCCTTGGCCCGCGTAAGCCGCAGGAACCCGCCGAACCGCGCGCGAAGCGCTTCGTCGGTCGTCAATGACGAGAGCATTTCCGGGGGAAGGGTGTGGTCTGTCGCTATGACGAAGGCGCGGCCACGATTATGCGTACGCACATAGGACCGAAACGCTGCTGCAAGGTCGGTTGCTTCGTCGGCTTTCCGATAAAGCGGCGCATAGACCGGGCCAATCGATGACAAGGTTTCGGCGAGCCGCTCGGACTGCTCTTTGGCGTGGTTGGTCTGGGATAAAAGCTCCGCTTCCGATCGAGGATCCAATCCGGTGCCCGGCCCAACCAGGATGACATCGACTGCCCAACCATCTTTCCAGACAGGTGCCGGAGATTCAGCAGGTAGGGCGGCCCAGCTATCGTTCGTGCGATAGTCAAATGCCGGCAAGGCGATGGGAACGCCGGGCACGAAAAACGTCCGATAAGCCCACGGACCCAATCCAATGCCGAGAATGACCAGAATCCCGAGAATCAAAAACACGCGTTTCATCTGGGGTCCTGACGCCTCTCTTGCTTTCAGGCGGGCTTGGAGAGCGCGGCCTTCAGTCCGGAATAGTTCGGTTGGTCGATAGACAACTGGGCAATAGTGGTCGTTTTGAGGTGCGCGAACAAGCCGGGTGTTGCAGCATCCATTTCGCCGCTCCGAATGCGGGCGCACAGGTCCCGGTTCATGGCGTCGAGCGTGGTCGTCGGGGCAGCCTTGAGGATTGCCCGGAGTCGCGAAGCTTCCTCAGCTTCGGCAGCGGGCCGTTGTTCGAGTTCCCGCAACAAGGTGGCGAGCACGTTCGATGCGACCCGGGCATGGAATGCCGCATGGCCCGTAAGTTGCGGCGCGGCTGCATCGTCAATGAACGACTTTACTGCGGTGATGATTTCGGAAGGCGAGGGGGCGTCATGCATGTCAGATCGCCTTTTCGAGCAGGTTCAGGAGATCGATCTCCGTTTCCGACACGCGCCGACCGATTGCCGCACGCTCGACACTGGGGTCACCACCCGACCGGAAGGCTTCGTACATGATCATGCACATGATGCCCCATTTGAGGCTTCCCATAGTTTCCCACCAGTCGATTTCGCGGGCATCGAAACGTGTGCCGCCAGCGGCCGCATAGGCGTCGAGCAATTCATCCAGCTCACCAAATCCGCCAACACGATGCGCGATCTGGCCGAACCGCCAGGAGTTGACGCAAATCCAGGCAATGTCTTCGCGCGGGTCGCCAATGTGTGAGAGTTCCCAGTCCAGAACCGAGGCCAAGCCCTGCTCATCGACGATCAGGTTCCCCAACCGGAAGTCGCCATGCACCAGCACAGGGGGTTGGGGTGCGGGTTCATTCGCCTTCAGCCAGGCAAAGGCCAGTTCGAACACCGGACGCGGCAGGTCGAAAGTGCGATAGATATTTTCGTACTTCTTGATCTGGTCGGCGCCATCGCTCCGCGGCAATTCGGGAAGCGTGTCGATATCCACCGCGTGAATGCCCGCCAGCGCTTCGCCGCATTGTTTCGAAAGCACGGGACGGGCCGCCTTGTACGCCTCGTCGCGCAAGATCTTCCGACCCAGCGTTTCACCTTCAATCCGGTGCATGATGAAGGCCTCGCCCACATCGCTGCCCGGCTCGAACACGCCCAGCACGCCCGGCACAGGCACGCCCGCCATGTCGGCACAGGCGAGCAGCGCGGATTCGGTTCGCAGCGTGATTGCTTCGGATGACCGCGCAACCGATTCGCCGCCCGGTGCGCGCCGGAGAATAAGCCGATGTGTTGCGCCGCCATCCACAACTTCGAACGCCCACGTTTCCTGGCTCGCTCCACCGGACAATCGCTTTAAATCAGCAATACGCGCCGTATCGCCAAAATCGCGACGCGCCCAGCTTTCCAAAGCTCTTTCAATCTGATCATTACTTCCCATCTTGGCCACAATTGCGCGGAACAAGGGGCTCGCCAAGGTATTACCCCGAGGAACCTTGCGGATCGATGATGGGAGGGGCCGAATGGCTCGACGGAAAGAACACCAAGGCGGCCCTTTATCGCCAGACAAACCTCACCCGCAAAGCCTGTTCGCATGGCTCAGGGGGCGTTTTTTCGCCGGCATGGTCATCGCCGCACCGATCGCGGTTACCTTCCTGATTCTTCAATTCCTGATCGGTGAGATCGACAAGCGCGTTGTCCCGCTCATTCCGGCCGCCCTGAATCCTGAAACCTACCTCAAATACGCGGTTCCGGGCTTCGGACTGATTGTGCTCGTCGTGTTCCTGACAATCTTGGGTGGGATCGCAACCAATCTGATCGGCCGGTCGGTCATCGGCATCGGTGATCGAATCCTCAGCCAGGTCCCGGTTGTGCGTTCGCTCTATTCGGCATTCAAGCAGCTCGTTGAAGTGTTCGCCAAGGACAATACCGACCAGTTCAGCGAAGTTGTCCTGATAGAATACCCAAAACCGGGCACGTGGTGCCTGGGATTCGTGTCCTCGCCTGCCAAGGGCGAGATTGGTGTCGCCCTCGGTCCGGAATTCCTCGGCATCTTCGTGCCGACGACGCCCAACCCGACGTCGGGGTTTCTGATGTATGTCGAGTCGAAGGAGATCATCCGCTTGAAAATGACCGTCGAGGAAGGCGCGAAGATGATCCTGTCGGCAGGTCTCGTGGTGCCCGAATTCCCGCCAGCGCCAAAGACAGACGCAAAGTCGTCGAAGACGCCGAAGCCTCAGCGAGGCCTTTAGGTCAGCTTGCGGTTCCCGCATTTAGTCGCGGGGTCAGCAATTCCCGGACGAGCCGCAAGGCCTGTCCGCGCGGGCCGGCAAGGTCCGGATCGCCCTCCACGACGGCGGTCGCATCTTTCTTGGCGATGGCAAGCAGGTCAGAGTGACGAGACAGGTCGATGATTCGATAGTCGGTCGCCCCGGCTTGGCGAATTCCGAGCATGTCTCCAGGACCACGCAGCTTGAAGTCAGCCTCGGCAATCTCGAACCCGTCTTCCGTCCGGCGCAGGGTTTCAAGCCGCTCGCGGGCCATGTCACCCAGTGGCGGGCGATACAGCAACAGGCAGAATGACGGCTTGTCACCCCGGCCGACCCGGCCGCGCAGCTGGTGCAGCTGCGCCAGGCCAAAGCCTTCGGCCCGTTCGATCACCATGATGGTCGCCTCGGGAACATCCACGCCGACTTCAATCACAGTAGTTGCGACCAATATCTTCGTCCGTCCCGATCGGAAATCCTCCAGCGCGGCGTCCTTTTCCGTCGGCTTCATCCGCCCGTGCACGAGGCCGACCGGCACACCGAGTTGATCCTTCAGCGCGGCATGACGTCCTACTGCCGTAGAATCATCGTCATCCACGTCGACCTTCGGGCACACCCAGAATGCCCGCTCACCACGCTTGATGGCACGCCCGACGGCATCCACCACTTCGTCGATCCGCGTATCCGGCACCGCGCGGGTTTCAACTGGTTTGCGCCCTTCAGGCTTTTCATCAAGGATCGTCACATCAAGGTCGCCATGGACAGCCTGTGCCAGCGTCCTCGGTATCGGCGTCGCACTCATCACCAGCATATGCGGTGACACGGCTTTTCCGACCAGACGCATGCGGTCCTGCACCCCGAACCGGTGCTGCTCATCGACAATGATCAGGCCGAGATTGCGAAAGACGACAGATTCCTGGAATAGCGCGTGGGTTCCGGCAACGACCTGGATCGACCCATCTGCGAGCCCGAGCAGGGTGCCTTCACGCGCTGCGCCCTTGTCGCGTCCCGTCAGCGAGGCAACGGTGTAGCCGAGAGGCGAGAGGAGCTTGTCGAGCGTTTCATATTGTTGCCGCGCCAACACTTCCGTTGGTGCCATGAATGCAGACTGGAAACCGCCAGCCGCTGCCTGCACCGCCGCCAAGGCGCCGACGAGTGTCTTGCCGGACCCGACATCGCCTTGCAGCATGCGCCGCATGGGAGACTGGCTGGCCATATCGTCACTGATCTCAGCGACAGCGCGGACCTGAGCGCCGGTCTGGCGGAAGGGCAGGCTGCGCGCGAGACGGGACTGGGCGACCTGAGCCTTCGGGATCGGCGGGGCATTGCGTCGCTTCCGGCTCGCCCGCGCGAGTGCAAAGGCCGATTCCCGTGCCAGCGCCTCATCATAGGCTAGTCTCAGGCGCGCCGCCTCGAATGCAGCTTCATCGTAAATGGACGGATTATGCAGCCCTGTCAGTGCCGCCTTGAAACCGACCCAACCTCTTTGCGCGACGAAATGGGCATCCCCCCATTCGGGCAAATCATCCGGCACGCTATCCAGCGCTTGTACGGTTAGCGCGTGAACGCGCTTGTTGGTCAGGCCAGCGGTCAAGCCGTAGATGGGTTCGACTTCCGGTGGCCTGTCACCCTTCGCCGGGTCCACGATATAGTCGGGATGGGTCATCTGGCGCTCGCCATTGAAATCTTCCACGCGCCCTGAGACGATCCGGGTCGACCCGATCGGGAACTGGCCCTGCAACCAACGCCCGTCCGCTCGAAAGAAGGCCAGCGTCAGGAACCCCGTCCCGTCGAACAACTGGATCCGATGGGGCGCCTTGTCGGAATAGGGGGCCTGATAAGCATGCACCTCACCCTGCACAGTCGCGACTTCGCCAAATACCACCTGTTCGAAGCTCGCCCTCACGCGGCGATCGACCCACCGCTCGGGCAAGTGCAGCAGCAGGTCCCAGAGCGTGTCGCCGTCGACCAGCCGCTCAAGCAAGGGCTTCAGCTTCGGGCCCACGCCCGTCAGCGTTTCCAACCCGGCAAACATAGGAAAAAGTCGTTCATCCCGCATGGCGCGACACTAAGCGCGCGAACTTGAGCGCACAATGCGTGGTTTACGGGCCGCGCAAGCAGACTATATCCTTGGCGAGCAACAGATGCTGGAGCATGCGATGGAAACGCGACGCCGCAAATTGACGTTCCGGGCCTGGCGGCGCGGTTTCCGTGAAATGGATCTCTACATGGGATCCTTTGCCGACAAATTCCTGCCGGATTTTGACGAAGCGCAACTCGATGAGTTCGAACGCCTGCTGGAGGTGCCGGATTGGGATGTTTATGCGTGGCTGATTGGGCAGAAGGACGTACCTGACAAACACAAGGGGCCGGTGCTGGACCAGCTGGTCGCTTTCCGCTACGCCGCGCAGGCTGGTTAATACGATCCGCCGCGCCGCCCCCTGAAACCAACCTTGCCAAAGAACCTGATGACTCCTGTCGACCTTCTCAAGTCCTTGAGCGGCCCGGCCAGCTTTGCTGGTGCGCCCTTCGGCGCAGACCTCATCACATTTTGTCGCGCGCTTGAGGCGCGGGGCGGGGTAGGCCTCTATATCGCGCGCGACGACAAGAGCGCGAGCACCGCCCGCCGCCTGGCACAATTCATCTCGCCACGCCTCGACAGCGTCGACCTGCCGGGATGGGACACCTTGCCCTATGACCGGGTGAGCCCGACACCGGGAGTCGCGGCGCGCCGTTGCGCCGGTCTCGCCCGGCTCGCCCGCTACGAACCTTCTCAGGGCCCACTCCTCGTCGTAACGACGGCGACGTCACTTGTGCAGCGTGTGCCGCCCGTCTCGACACTGCGCCGCGCGTCCTTCTCGGTGTCCGTTGGTCAATCCGTCAGCCAGAATGATCTGACAGAATATCTCTCGGTGAACGGCTACGTCCGGGCAGGTACGGTACGCGAACACGGTGAGTTCGCCATTCGCGGCGGAATCATCGATATTTTCCCGCCAACGTCGGGCGAGCCCTATCGGTTGGACTTCTTTGGCGACACGCTGGAAACCCTGCGGACATTCGACACGGAGACTCAGCGTTCCACGGGGGATGCGCGGTCCGTTGCGTTCGCGCCAGTCAGCGAGATCCTGTTTGATGACACGATCCTCAGTGGCTTTCGCGAGCAGTACCTGGCGACGTTCGGTCCCCCGTCTGGCGACCCGATGTACGAATCGGCCCGTGCATCGATTCGGCGGCAAGGCGTCGAAGCATGGCTTCCACTGTTCCACGACCACCTCGAAACCCTGTTCGATTATATCGGTGACGGGGCCCTCATCGGATTCGGGCATTTGTCTGCCGAAGCATCAGCCGAGCGCCTCGCACAGGCGCTGGATTATTACTCTGCGCGCCTTGATGCCGCTGGCGGTGATCCAACCGTAGCCAGGGTCCTGGCGCCGTCGGCTCTCTTCCTTGAATCATCCGAACTCGACCAGCTGCTCTCGACACACGCCGTCGTCCGCTTCAGCCCGGCAGAAGCCACCGGCGGTGCCTATGACATGGGCGCGCGGCTCGGCAGGGATTTCGCGCCGGAACGCCTGCGCCCCGACGAAAACATATTCGAAGCGGCCATCGCGCATGCGAAAGTCTTGTACGCATCCGGCAAGCCGGTTGCCTTTGCGGCTTGGTCTGCCGGGTCTGCGGATCGCCTGATCAATGTAATGGCGGATCATGGATTGCCCGATCTGGTGCAGGTTCACTCGCTCGAAGCCGTGCGCAAGACAGATTTTACCGTCGTCGAGGTTCCGCTTGAGGCGGGATTTGTGACGGCCGATCTCGCCGTGATTTCCGAAGCCGACATTCTGGGTGACCGGCTCGCGGCCCCGCGACGTCGCCGCAAGTCTGCGAGCTTCATTACAGATGCGGCGGCGCTGTCGCCAGACGATCTCGTCGTCCACGTCGATCATGGTGTCGGTCGCTATATAGGCCTGAAGACGCTCGACCTCACCGGCGCGCCCCACGACTGCCTCCAGCTCGAATATGCCGGCGGCGACATGATCTTCCTCCCGGTCGAAAACATTGACCTGATCAGCCGCTACGGATCGGAAGAATCTGAAAGCCAGCTTGATCGCCTCGGCGGTGCCGGCTGGCAGACCCGCAAGGCCAAGGCCAAGAAACGCATCCTCGAGATGGCGGCGGAACTCATGGCCATCGCCGCAGAACGCGCCCTTAAGCGCGCCGACGTGCTGGCAGCAGGGCAGGGGATGTATGAAGAGTTCGCGGCCCGTTTCCCCTATGAGGAAACGGACGACCAGCTGAACGCAATCGAAGACGTGTTGGGAGACCTGGCGTCAGGCCGGCCGATGGATCGCCTCGTCTGCGGCGACGTGGGCTTCGGCAAGACGGAAGTCGCCTTGCGCGCAGCCTTCATGGCGGCGATGAGCGGCAAGCAGGTCGCCGTGATCGCGCCGACAACGCTGCTGGCGCGCCAGCATTTCAAGACATTCTCAGAGCGCTTTGCCGGCTGGCCCCTCAAGGTGCGCCACCTGTCCCGGCTTGTCGGTCAGCGTGAGTCTGTGGAAACACGCGACGGACTTGCGGACGGTAGCGTCGATGTCGTCATCGGCACGCACGCGCTTCTCGCCAAGGCGATGGACTTCAAGCGCCTCGGCCTGCTCGTTGTCGATGAAGAGCAGCGCTTCGGTGTGAAGCACAAAGAACGCCTGAAGGAACTGAAGGCCGACGTCCATGTGCTGACCCTGTCCGCCACGCCCATCCCGCGCACGCTCCAGATGGCGCTCACCGGAATTCGCGACCTGTCCATCATCGCAACACCACCGGTCGACCGACTCGCTGTGCGGACCTACATCACAGAAGAAGACACCGTTACGCTTCGCGAAGCCCTGCTGCGCGAGAAGTATCGCGGCGGACAGGCCTTCTTCGTGGCGCCGCGTATCCAGGATCTCGACAAGCTGGAGAACTTCCTGTCGGCACAGGTGCCCGAAGTGTCATTCGTCGTCGCCCACGGCCAGATGGCTGCGGGCGAACTCGAAGACATCATGAACGCCTTCTATGACGGCAAGTATGACGTCCTCCTGTCCACGACCATCGTTGAAAGCGGGCTTGACATCCCGCGCGCCAACACGCTGATTATCCACCGCGCCGACATGTTCGGCCTGGCCCAGCTCTACCAGCTGCGTGGACGCGTCGGCCGGTCCAAGCTGCGCGCCTATGCCTACTTCACCACGCCGCGCGATAAAGTGGTGACCGAAATGGCCGAAAAGCGGCTGAAGGTCTTGCAATCGCTCGACAGCCTCGGCGCCGGCTTCCAGCTGGCGAGCCACGATCTCGACATGCGCGGATCGGGCAACCTGCTGGGCGACCAGCAGTCTGGACAGGTACGGGAAGTGGGCGTCGAACTCTACCAGTCCATGCTGGAAGATGCCGTCAAGGCGCTACAGTCTGGCGCACGCGGAGAAGACGAGGTCGTGGATGACTGGTCACCGCAGATCAATCTGGGCGTCGCCGTCCTTATCCCCGAAGACTATGTCGAGGATCTCACGATCCGACTGTCACTCTACCGTCGCCTCGCCGAGATCAGCACAGCGTCCGACCGCGAGTCATTCGCCGCCGAACTCATTGACCGGTTTGGTCCGCTCCCCGAGGCGACGCGGCAATTGCTGGAGGTCACCGCGATCAAGGTCCAGTGCAAGGCACTCGGCATTTCCAAGCTGGACTCCGGCGTCAAGGGCGCGGTCTTCGCTTTCCGGCCGGATACGATCATGGATCCGGCGCGCCTGATGGAACTCGTCCGCACCCGTCCGAATGTGTTGAAACTCCGTCCGAATTCCAAGCTCGTCCATTCCGGGCTCGGCGGCGAACCGGAACGCCGGCTGGTCAGCGTCAAAGCTTTCCTCAAGGAACTGGAATCCGTCTCCGGTCTCGTATCGGCCTAGGCGGCGTCCAGTCGCATGAAGGGGCCGGACAGGCCCGCTTCGAGCAGGGCTTTCGCCGTATGGGAGTTCCGCTTCTCGACGACACGCCAGTTGAGCGCGAGGCTGGCGAGTTCGTCCACCCCCGCGATGGCCTCTGCAATCCGCTTCGAGAGCTGAACAGCGCCATGGTAGGATGTCAGTGGCATCGACACCGCAATCGTACCGGTTTCGACGACAGCAGCGCAGTCTGTTTCCCGCAGGAGGGGGGCCAGACAGTTTGCGAGCCCGTCCAGGAGTCGCGCATCGTTCCGGTGCGCACCAACCAGCTTCAGAGTCATGACCGACAGCGCATCAGCCCGCTGGTTCGACACCTCTATTTGGCGTCCAAGATGCGCCTCCAGAAACGCGCTCGAAAACAAGCCTGTCGAATCATCGCCAACGCCACGCGTGATGGATGCGGTTGGCCTCGCAGGCCGCAAGGCCTGATACTTCCGCGCCAGGAGCGCGATCCGCTTCACTACATCCGGCTCGGGATCCTGGCATTCGATGATTTCGTCGGCGTGTGAAAGCAGGTCCTGTGCGTGATCCGGCGGGCGCTTGTCGCCATCAACCAACGCAAGGATCGGCAAGCCGTTGAGCATTTCCCCCGGTCCTGACCTACCCGACAAAAGCGTGCTGCTTTCGTTGGCCGAAGTCATGTCGACCAGCGCCGCTGAAAACCTGCGGGTCGACAAATAGTCGCTGGCCATGTTGCGCGACAGTGCGGCGGTTACAGACACGCCTCCGGCTCGCAGAGCATTCTCCAATGACAGGAATATCGGGGAACTCTGACCAAGATAAAGGAGTTCAGGGGCGTCATCGGGCGACGCGACGGATGGCACGAACCCGAACGCCTGCGCCGTTTCGGCACGAATGGCGACTTCCATGCTTCGCGCCTCCCGGCGCGCCAGCGCAGACAACCGCCCTTTCAACATGCCGAGGTCCCGGTCACGCCGGACCGTGAGCGCGTCAGACAGGAACAGTCCCGCGTCTGCGGTATCGAGAATGATCAACCGGCGTGTCAATCCTCGAAGGCAGGCTTTGTGGCAGGTCTCGAGCACCGCCTTGGACACGCTGGCCAAATCGATGAGAAGGGGATCGGATGCCGCGAAATCCACCGCTTCTCCCCCCGCATACGGCCGCATGCCGCCGGATCGCAGGCGCGCGGCAACAATCTTGAACCGCACACCTGTCGCGGCGACTTCGATTGGCGG
>TARA_R110001606_G_scaffold95801_2_pt1 | contig 12178 bp, 8 predicted proteins | sample TARA_R110001606 | Tara Oceans TARA_R110001606 (sample SAMEA4398315) | marine metagenome | biome: Polar Biome; feature: [SRF] surface water layer (ENVO:00010504); material: water (ENVO:00002006), including particulate matter (ENVO:01000060) such as... | depth 5 m
ATACGAGAAAACTAAGGGAGTTAAGTAATGTCTCAAACAGTTTCAAATTGGAAGAGCGGAGACCCTATCCCAGACCCTTCAGCATATCGAGGGGGTAGCAGGAGTGGACAATACCTAGCAGATATAGGTGCTTATAACGCGTCCTTACAAAACAGAAGTATGTTACTCGGTAGTGCAACAGGTGACAGCGGAACAGGGTCTAAACCAGAATGGACAGAAAGTGAGATAGGTAGAGGAAATTTACCTGCTAATTGGCCTCGCAACAAGTGGGGTGGCGCCATATCAATGTCTGCCATGTCTCCTTCTCAACGAGCGCTTGTACTTAGATGGCGTAGATATGAGTCAGACTTAGAAGAGTATGAAGCTAGAGGAGTACCAAGTTTTCTTGACGAAAACCCTGACTACGAGATTAGTGATTGGACGGCTCCTGAGTATTCAGCTACTCAAGAAGATAAAATAAAGATTGTCCAGCAAAACGACCCGGGCCGCGGCGGTGGTGCTTTAGATAACAACACTATTGAGGGTTACTTGTGGGACGAAAATGTAGGTAGGGACTGGATTGAGAAAGTCGAACTAACTGGTGCAGAACATCAGATTGCCCTTGATAATCCTATGGATTTAAGCGAGTATTTTCACGACGGTTACGAATACGACGCTGATACGCTGTACATGAAACTGCCTGATGGCGGTGGCAGCCTTAGTATGATGAATGGTTTCTCAGAGGAGGAAAGGGCACATCACAATAGGCTACTGTCTGAAGGTGTGTTTATTGATATATCTGGAGGAACATCTAAGGTAGGCGAGCATTCAATGCTCTGGGTTAAAAAACCTGAGGAGAGTTCTTGGGTAGGGTTTCGTGACGCTGGATTGGCCTTCGCACGGGCTGTAGCTGCTATGGTAACAGCAGGGGCGACAGAAAAAATATACACAACTTATAAAGTAGCAACAGGTCAAACATTAAATGCCTCAGATTACGTTAATATTGTTGTTGGCGGGTTACAGGCATCAGGAGTAATAGCACCACCCGCAGACATTGGCGGTGACATGGTGAACCCTATCGGGGGAGGAACTGTCGGCGGTCAGATGGCTAATGAGTTACTGCTTGGTGGCGCCGTTACAGACGGTATTGGCTTGTGGGGTTTAGATTATACCTCTACTGTAGGTGTAATTAACGCAGCTATAAACCAAGACCCACTCGGAGTACTTGCAGCAGGTACAGGATGGATGCAACAAGGCTTCGAGGCTTTAGGTGTCCCACCTTCGGTAGCAAACGACATAGATTTTCTAAAAGCAGCTAGAGAAACTATGGATATGTTAGCCAGCGGAGAAAACGTTCAAGACTCTATGGAAGCAGGCTTCGTAAGATATGTTAAAGAAGGTGGTGGTTTTGGCGTAGACCTCGATGATGGAGGCTTCTTTGATTTTGACTTTGGAGTTGTAGGAGACGCTTTTAATTACGTATCGGACGCAGTAGGAACTGTTAGCTCAACGCTTGGAGATTACATTGACCCTGTGCTACAGGGGGCAGCCTATATAGGACAAGACCTTGCTGCTGAAGCCTCTGACATGGTAGGAGACGCTAGTTCAGCCCTTGGAGATTATATTGACCCTGTTTTAGGAGCTGTTGGCGATGCTCAAGAAGCTGCCGCTGAAGTTATTGGCGATGTTAGTTCAGCCATTGGAGATGTAACAGACCCTATTACAAGTGCTATAGGAGATACAGGTTCTGCTATTGATGATGCTGTTTCTGACGCTATTGGTGATGTTAGTTCAGCCGTTGGAGATGTAACAGACCCCATTACAGGCGCTATAGGAGACGCTGGTTCCGCTTTAGATGATGTTGTTTCTGACGCTATCGGTGACGCTAGTTCAGCTATAGATGATAATGTTATCCAGCCTGTGATAGAAGCTGTCGAGAACGTAGACTTACCTGACGTAGACTTACCTGACATAGACTTACCTGAAGTAGACTTACCGTCTTTGGACACAGATTTACCTGACGTAGAGTTACCTGACCTTGATTTGGATTTAAACTTCGGAGGTGAGGAAGAAGAAGAAGAAGAAGAACTAATGACTCCTTTGGGACAGTTTTTATTAGGCACACAAGTGGGTTTAACAGAGAGACCTTTGTTTCGGTACGACGACCCCTTCTCTGAAGATATTTTCAAAAGTACAATAACAGGTAAAACCGGAGGAATTGGCGGAAGACCTTTGTTTGAGTACGACGACCCCTTCTCTAAATTTTAATTTTAAGAGTATAATTTAATGACATATTTACAAGCGATTAACAAAGTACTACGCAGGTTGCGTGAGGATGAAGTTACTTCTGCTGATGAGACTTCGTACTCAAAACTTATAGGTGAGTTTATAAACGACGCTAACCGTGCAGTAGAGGATGCATGGGATTGGTCTATGCTGCGTACTATTACTCCAGTTACCAGCATTACTAGCACATCTGCAATTGTTAGCGTGGGTGGCCTTACTGAAGCAGATAAGATTCTTAGTGTATATAACATCACAGATAACGTAGAAGTTCAACTAGGTAGTCAACAAGGTCTGTATAACTCTGTGTATATAGAGCAGGCACCTAGGGGTCGTCCTGACAACTACGTTACTTTAGGACAGGACTCTAGCGGAAACACTACGCTACGTTTCTATCCTGATTCTGACGGTTCAAGGGTTGTCTTGTTTAACTACGTAGGACGTACTCCTGAACTTACAAACAGTAATGATGTAGTTAAAGCTCCTTCAACGCCTGTGGTTCAGCTTGCTCATGCCATGGCTGCTGAAGAACGTGGAGAGACTGGAGGTACTAACGCTAGTAAACTATACGCTGTTGCTCAGTCTTCTTTGTCTGATGCGATTGCCATGGACGCGGGACGCTTCCCTACTGAAACAGTGTGGTACGACGTATGAGCCAAAAATTACAACCTTTAACAGTAGCAGCTCCAGGATTTTTAGGTATCAATACCGAAGAGTCCCCTGTCGGTCAGAACGCTGGCTTTTCTTCCATTGCTGATAATTGTGTAATTGACAAACGTGGTCGTATTGGGGCGCGTAAGGGATATGACAAAGTGTCTACTAACGGTGCTGATGTTCTAGGAACTAGCCGTGGTATTGAGGGTGTGTTTGAGTTTACTTCCTTTGGAGGGACTGTTACGTTGTTCTCTGCGGGTAACAATAAGATATTCCACGGCACTTCTACACTAGCCGAAGTTACTCTCCCCACTGGCTACTCTATATCAGCAAACAACTGGAAGATAACATCCTTTAATAATGATGTGTACTTCTTTCAGACAGGCCATGCACCTCTTAGGTCAGCAGGAGGCAGTACTACTCTTGTTGAAATATCGGGCGCACCTCAAGCTAACGAAGTGTTGTCAGCGTTTGGTCGTCTTTGGGCTGCTGACTTAGCATCTGATAAACATACTATACATGTCTCTCAGTTGTTAGATGGTACTGCATGGTCAACCGGAGATGCTTTTCAAATAGACGTTACTCAGTTCTGGCCTGAAGGCTATGATGAGATTGTATCGTTGACAGAACATAACGGTTTGTTTATTGTCTTTGGTAATCACTCTATGTTGCTTTATGACGGGGCACAAGGTGGTGCTGGTGCAGGTAGTTCAGGTGCGCCTTCTACAGCAGGTACTACTATATTCCTAAAGGACACCGTAGAGGGCGTAGGATGCATTGAGAGGGACTCTGTACAAGCCACTGGTAATGACATACTGTTCCTATCTAATCGCGGTGTAATGAGCTTAGGGAGGCTTATACAGGAGAAGTCACTACCTCTGAGAGATGTTAGTAAGAATGTACGTACTGACTTAATGGAGATGTCTAACTTTGAGTCCTTGCCTGTTAAGAGTGTATATAGTGCAGAAGACGCTTTCTACTTGTTGACGTTCCCCTCTAGTAATACTACTTACTGTTTCGACGTAAGACAGCCTATGGAAGACGGCTCGTTTAGGGTAACTACATGGTCAGGTTTAGTGCCTTTATCTTTTAATGAGCTTGCTAGTGATGGTTTCTATATAGGACTGTCTACAGGTGTCGTTAAGTACGAAGGATACTTAGATGATGACGCTACTTACCAAATGTCGTATTTTAGCAATGAGCTAGACTTTGGTAATCCAAGTATTATTAAGTTCCTAAAGAAATTCCACATAACAGTGATTGGTGGTAACGATGCCACATCAACCCTTAACTGGGCTTATGATTACTCTGATAGTTTTAGTAAGCAACAGTTTAAGTTTGAATCATCAGGTGTCACCGCAGAATACAACGTAAGCGAGTTTAACACTACTGCGGAGTTCACAGGCGGTGTAGATATTCAAACACCAAAGGTAAACACCACAGGTTCAGGCAGCGTAGTAAAAATTGGAGTAGTCTCTACTATCAATAACTTTTCTTTTGCAATACAAAAAATTGACATACTAGCTAAAATCGGGAGACTTGTATAATGTCTAATTATGATGTAACAACAAACTTTGGTGCTAAGGATTCGCTTCCTACTGGCAACGCAGCTAAAGTTATCAAAGGCTCTGAGTTTTCTCTGGAGTTTAACAATATTGCTACAGCCAGTGCAACTAAGTCTGAAAAAGCGTCACCGACGTTCACAGGTACAGTGACTATACCTACTGCTGATATTTCTGTGGCTAACACCACGACAGCCAACATTACCACAGCTAACATTACTACAGCTAATTGTGATGATTTAACTATTGAGAAAGCAGCTAACAACACAGACTTATCAGTACTAATTCATAACACAGGTACTGGCGATGCTGACGCAGTCCTGACACTTGATTCGTCAGCAACAGGTGAAAGTGAAATTAATTTTTCACATGACGGCGCTTTAGGTGCAGCAATAGAATACTTTGTTGACGGAGGTTCTCCTGACTTAAACATTAAAACTTTAACTTCAGGGAGCGCTATTGACCTACAGCCTAACAATAACCTAACGCTAAGAGCCGTTGACAACATAGTTACTGTTATAGGTGATTTAAGATTTAGTGATGGCACTGTTAGAGGTGAAATAGGTATAGTAGGTACTAATGACGTTTACTTTGCTGATAACATTGCAGGTCTTCGTCTAAGCGGTGCAAGCAATAATCAGGTTTTTCCTTGTGACGAGTTAGGTGCTATTACTGACGGTGTTACTGACTTAGGTTCCACCTCTGGTCGTTTTGGAACAGGTAATTTTACAGCGTTAGCCGTACAAAGTTTAAGCACTAGTGATAATATTGATTGTAGAGTTAATGTTACAACAAGAGGCACAGGAGATTCAGACGCTGTTCTCCATTTAGATGCTAATGATACAGGTGAGGCAGAGATTGAGTTTGCTGTTGGAGGTACTATAGGTGCTGATGTAATATGGACTACAGATGGTATTGATAGATTTGTTGTTACTACTATAGCCGGTACTGATGCTCCTATTATTTTAGAACCTAATAACAATCCTCTTGTATCTGCTGCTGAAGGCCAGTTTACTATTGACGGTCAGCTAAGGTTCGGTGATGTATCGAGTGTGGGAGCTACCACTCCTCTTGCTACAATAGGTTTAGGAGGTACTGAACTATTTATAGCGGATGCTGTTGTCGGTTTACGTATGTCTGGTGGTGGTACTAACAATATCCTACCCTGTGATGGTGACGGCGTAGGAACTACCGAAATTACTAACTTAGGAGCAAGCTCTAATAGGTTTAAAACTATCTATTCTCAGAACGCCTTGAACACTTCTTCTGACCGTACCTTGAAGCAAAGTATTGAAGAGTTGAACGAAGCTGAGCTTAGAGTTGCACAGTCTTGTAAAGGTTTAATTCGTAAGTTTAAGTGGAATAAATCAGTACAGAAAAAAGGTGTTGATGGTTCTCGTTATCATGTAGGTGTAATGGCACAGGACTTAGAAGCAGCTTTTTCCAATGAAGGTTTAAACGCAGAGGAATACGGAATGTTTGAAAGAAACGAAGAAGGTACACTCTCAGTTAGTTATTCTGAACTATTAGCATTTATTATTGGAGGTCTGTAATGTCTATTGATTTAGGTGGACTGTTCGGAGGTGGTGTAGCGGCGGCTGGTGGTGTAGCAGCTGTCACACAACTTCAAGACATGCTGAGAGATTTGGGCATAGACGCATCACAAGGCGCTACTAGGATTGCTAATCAAGCAATGCAGGATACACAGTTTCGCCCTTACACTGTTAGTTCTAACTTAGCTAATGTTGGAGTAAATGCGCAAGGCGGTTTTGATTTAAACTTGTCCAAAGAACAACAAGACATGCAAAATTCTTTGTTGCGTCAAGCTGGTGCACAGTTTGGACAAGTAGGCCAAGGCATGACACGGGAGGAGCGTGACGCGCAACGTAGTCGCTTCAGCGAAGCAGAGTCAATGTTTGACCGTGCTTACGGTGACCCTACTAAACTAACCAATGACTACTACCAAAACATCCGAGCAGCGCAACGTCCTGAAGAACAACGTCAGCGCATGAACCTAGACCAAAGTTTATTCTCTAGTGGTCGTGGTGGTATCTCTACTGCTGAGTTTGGTGGGACTGCTGAAGAGTTTGGTTATGAAAAAGCTAGAGCAGAAGCAGGCTTGCAAGCGTCAGCAATGGCACGACAGGCAGCATTAGGCGAACAACAGCAAGCCCTAGGAATGGGACAGCAGTTAGCACAGCAGGCGTATCAAGGACAACAAGCAGCACAAACAAGAGACGCACAAGCCCTTGCATTAGGTTCTGGTTTGACTAGTCAGGGTTATATGCCACAACAGCAGGCGCTTTCTATGTTTGGCGCTAGTCAGATACCTGCACAGTTAGCACAGCAGGCTCAGATGGGTGGAGCAGAATTACGAGCGCAGTTAGAGCAGTCTGGTTTAGAAGGTTTGTTGTCTGCTGGTGTTTCAGAAGCAACAAGTACTTCCGCGCTATACAAGTCAATTATCGACGCGCTGTCCTCTGGTGCTTCGTCTCTTTTTAGTGATTAAAGGAAAATTAAAATGGCAAGAACAGGTGGATTACTTAGTGGTTTAGATAGTAACTTTAACATGAACATGGCTAATACTATTGGAGGTTTAGGTCAAGGTATAATGACAGGACTTGGTCAAGTAGGTGCTGGAATTGGTGAGGCCGTAGGTAGTGAACGGCTTGCTAAATTAGACATGCGACCTCAGGGAGTAAAGCTCAAAGAGAGGTTTGCAGAGCTTACTGCTTCTGAAGACCCTAAAGACCAAAAAGAACTGTTACAGGTTATGTCTCAGATGGGAGCATCAAATCAAGACATCGTAGCAATGCAACAAATGCAAGTAGAAAAGATGAAGATGAATGCGTTAAAGACAGCCGAGATAGGACAGCGAAATGCCTTAGTAAGCACAGCGCAGAGGTTAGGTCTTACATCTACAATAGAATCTTTACAAGCTGGAGGTTCTATTGAAGAGGCTCAAAAAACTATTTATAAAGAACAAGAACGACAGACTGTAAACAAAGGTGGTCGTCAAGGTAAACTAGCTATCGCTCAGAATAAGAACGTTAATTCTAAGATGATAGCTAGGATTAAAAATGGTCAGTTTGATGAAATGACTGATGAGACGTTTATAAAACTACTAGAGGGCAAGAAAGCCACTCTTAAAGCCTTTACTAACGCTCAAGGAGAAGTTCAAAGCCGTCGTGTAGATGATTCTGCTAATGTCTGGAACCCCAAGACAAGTAAGTGGGAGTCTCCTATGGACTTAGGTCTGCGTCCTGCTCCTGTTGTTACTAAACAGATTAGTGCGGCTGATGGCATCACTTCTAAGCTGACAGGTAAAATGCTTGATAACTTCTTGGAGTTAAACGACGAAGCGCGTAACAGTCTTAAAATCTTAGGTACTAACGAAGAAAGTATTACGGCTCTTAATAACGCAATAGAACCCGGCTTTACAGGTGACTTAAAACTAGAGTTAATGCGTATCGGTAAAGCGGCGGGTATCGTTCCTGAAGATATGGTGGATAAAGTAGCGGCTACTGAGTTGTTCCTTAAACAGAGAAACTCACAGGTTCTACCTTTAATTAAAAACTTAGGTACAGGTACTGCGGTCTCGGATAACGACGTTAAGTTTATTAAGGACATTGTAGGTGCTTCTGTAACACTAGACGACGCAACAATTAGAAGCATTATTGCTATCCAAAACCAAGGCGCTTTAGATGCTATTCGTTTAAACAACGAAGCTCTTGAAAGGCTCAATACTGTAGAAGACACACAGCTAGACCAAAGTGTTTACCAAAGTTTGTACATACAGCCCCCTGAAACGAAAAACCCAATGAAGTCGGTTTTGAGCAACAGAGCAAGAGATTACCTAAACCGTATTAACTAATAGGACGGGAATAATGGAACCAACTTTAGAAAAACTAAACGCCGCTATTCTCCTTGCTAACCAAGAGGGGGACATGGCGGCTGTAGAAGAGCTTGTAAGCGCCGCTCAAACATTAGAGGCAAAACAGCAAGCATCTCAGGGCTATCAGCCTACAGACTACGATATGGGTCAGGCTACGGTAGAAGCAGGGGGAGGTGTTGTTGAAGGCATTAAGCAGTTCCCTCAGAGAGCCATGGAAAGAACAGCAGAAACCTTTGCTAGAGGAGGAAACACAGGACAACTCTTGCCTCAGTTAGCAGGTGAAGCAGTTAAAGCCTACGTTACTAATCCAATTGCTGAAGCTGTTATGTTAGGCGGTAAAGGCTTGTTAGAGCTTATACCTAACAGTAATGAAAAAGCAATTGCAGATAAAGTTGTTGAGACACTAGCTCCTTTAGAAGACACAGAACTGGCTGAGGTCGGCTTAGATGCTGCTAGATTTGGCATTAATGCGTGGACAGAGTTCGCACAGAATAACCCTGTTCAGGCTGATACCCTTAAAGGTGTCTTCCAGATAGCTGAGGTGTATAAGCCGCCGATGATGCGTAACCCTGTGCCTTACTCTCCAAGTGCGTTACGTAAGCGTGGTGTCGCTCTACAGAGGTCAGCCGCAGGTACTGTCGAAGACCGTACAAGGACAGACCTAGAGGAAGTAATAACGCCTTTAGACACCCCTTCTAATCGTGCCGAGCGTCAGGAACAGATGTACACTGATGAAAAGGGGGTAACACGTTACAGACGTACTGGGCGTGATGAAGAGATGATTGATACCCTGAAAAAGACTAAAGTTTCAGGTAAGAATAGTAATCAGAAGAACCAAGACATTCTGACTAAGGAAATAAGCAATCGTGGCGAAAAGCTAGTAAAAGAGCTACGTGAGTATGACTACGTTAAAGTAAACAAAGCAGACATACGTTCTGATATGCAAGGAATTATCGACGACTTGTTAGACCCTGTTACTGGTAACCCTGCTTTAGCCGGAGAAACTCAGGCTAAGACAGCGGCTCAGTTGTTCCGTTGGTTAGACGGTCAGTTAGGTGATGGCGATATTACACCTGCTCGTTTACATGAGCTACGTAAAACTTTTGATAATCACATTGCTAACACAGGTCGTAAGGCTTTTGAAGGTAATGAGTCAGCCTTTGCTATTTCTCAGAAAGCTGTGAGAGACTATCTTAATGGTAAAATCATTGAAGTTACTCCTTTTTCTAAAGTAGCTGAACAGCTTAAAGATATGCACTTAATGTATAGAACCAAGGACATAGTAAAACCTAAGGCCGCTGAGGATGCTACTACAGCGTTAGGGCGTAGCCTTCAAAACATAATGAGAGCTACTGACTCTTCACTGCCAAAGACACCTTACGGCAAGATAGCAACACTAGGTGTTCTGGGTAGTTTTACTGTTAGTCAAACGTTGCAAGACCTGCTACCTTATATAGGGTCTGTTGCTGTTGCCGGTGGTCTTGGCTATGCTGCCTACCGTGGTACTGTGAGTCCTGCTTTACGTAAGTATCTAGGTAAGACTATGGTTACTATGGATAAGATAAGTAGAAACACAAAGTCAAAAGAGATGCGTGAAGCTCTTGCTCTGGATAGGGCAACACTGGTAGAGATTATGAAACTACCATTAACTGATGCTGAAGACTTAACAAAGGAAGAACAGGCGTATGAGTACCCAGAAATCCCCTTCAAGTGACCCTTTATTAGACCGTCTTAACCATGTTATTGCAGGAGCGCAAGTAACAGGGAGTGGACGTAATAGGAACAAGGGAGGCCGGTTGCGAGATGTCCTCCCTGAACCTATGGTTAGTATGTTCGACGACATCGGTTCTCGTATGGATAAGACAACCACCCACTGGGCCGAACTTCAGAGGCAACAAGACCCTAATTCTTTTAGGCTGCCTGAGCATCTAAGAACTAGGGAAGCAACACAACGTTTAAACGCCACTCTTCCAACTAACGAACGTATTAAACAAGACTATAATAGAACTACTGGTGAAGGACTGCTTCAAACAGCAGGGCAGGCAACGGGAGCATTGGGAGACGTTACAGGTACAGCCTTGACTCAAGCATTGAGTGTGCTTCCTTTCAGCGAACAAGTCGGAGGTTTAATAACTGACGGTATGCAAGCCGCTGTAAATTCTGAAACAGGACAGGACATAGCACAGCTAGTGGAAGACAATCCCAGATTAGCGCAGAATTTAGGAGCAGGTCTAAACGTACTATCTGCTGCCACAAGTACAGGCGGTGCTTTAAAAGGCGTCAAGCCGCTTGGCGGCAATGTTGTAGCAGGACAAAAAAACTATATTAGTAATCACTACGGAGATGACTTCCCAAAAGTTCCCGCAACAAAAATAGAAAAAATGGTAGGACGACAGGTGGTTAAAGCAAAAAACCAAAAACCTACTAAAGAAAACATACAACGTGCAGGTAAGATGGCATTAGCAATGCCTAAGTGGGCTGCCGATTCCCCTATAAACGTCCTTGACGCTCTGTATAACCCTGCTTCAAGGGCTTTATATAGAGAGCAGGGAATAAATGCGCGTAACCAGAAGGCTGTTAAAGAGCAGCTCACTAAAAACGACAAACTAACTCCAGAAGAACTAAAGGACGCACAGAAAGCAGGCACAACAACGTCTTCATTTCGTAATTTAAATAAAGCAACAGCACAGGCCATTTACGGCAGACACATGATGTTTCAAGGGAATAGAAGAGGAACTGTTAATCCGATAATGAACAAGCTCGCTGATTACGCTTACTTAGGTACTCCCTATAGTCCACCTGCTTTACAGACCTTTGTAGACAACGCTAATCTTACTGTCTATACAAAAGGGAAGGGAACTAAAAAGAAACCTCCTGAAAAGATTGAAATTTCAGACAAAGACCATGAATTTGCTTTTAATCACATGATGGAAAGAATGGGTGCAGACAAAGACACGGGAATTGTAATGAAGAACGTTACTGGACAATCAGGAGGACATGCTTACGACTTAGCTAAAAGTAATCCAGTTAACGCTTATTTACGGGGTGTTCCAGCGGCTCTTAAAAAAGAGGGTTTAGATGTCAACATGCCTAACGCATGGGGAGCTTTAAAGAAAAGAGAGTTCATAGAAACAGGAGACAAGAAAGGGCAGCGTCGCTTTACAGTCTTGACTGATAAAGACAACATAGAAGCGGACGGAGGCATTTGGATACAGACTGGAACGGCTGCTGCTCCCTTTAGAGGAAGTGCTGTAGTTGAGGGAGGTGTTGGCGGTTTAACAAAATTAATGCCTGATGGCACGACTATTAACTATATGTTAGACAACCATGATTTCCTTGAAAAAATACCTCTGCTCAAACAACTTTTAGAGCATGTTCTTCCTAAAAAAGTGACTGCGATTTCAGGAGCTGTGGTTATAAAACCAAAAGGAGGTTGGTCTTCAACAGGGGAAACACAGTTTCTGCCAGATGACCCTACTCTGAAACAGGTTGAAGGACGCATGAATAATAAAGAAGTAAAGGGAATGCTTACGGAGTATGCTGATATAAAACCCACAACAGCGGGAACTATCCGTGAAATACCTAGAGTTGCTGCTAACGTTAACGCTGTTGCTGACCCTGACTACATGAATGAACAGGAACAGCAAGCACTTAGACAGGAAAGAGAGCTTAGAAGAAGTAGAGCGAGCCGGTCTCGACAAGCTAAGTACCGATAAACGAAGGGGGCATTGCGCCCCCCAAGTTTACTTTTAGTTGATTACACGTAGTATTACACCGTATATTGTTACTTATTTAAACTATCTCA
>TARA_R110001606_G_scaffold11778_2_pt1 | contig 12156 bp, 18 predicted proteins | sample TARA_R110001606 | Tara Oceans TARA_R110001606 (sample SAMEA4398315) | marine metagenome | biome: Polar Biome; feature: [SRF] surface water layer (ENVO:00010504); material: water (ENVO:00002006), including particulate matter (ENVO:01000060) such as... | depth 5 m
GCCAGGACGTAGGGACCAGACCGGCGTCAGTCTCAACCATCAGCTGATAGGTGGTAGGCATTTGATTAAGGGGGTAAGGGTTAGAAGGAAAGAGGGAACGGGTACAACATCGGGGCGATGCTGGCGTCAGCATCCCAGATGCGAGCGATCCCGAGCAAGAGAGCGGCGGCCGCGGCCTGAGAAGCGCCGGGGGCCGTGTCGATCTTGGTGAGAGTCCGGGGGCCGCTGATCACGAATCGGTAGGTGGTGGGCATTTGAATCAGGGGGTAAATTCGGCGGCGGTTTGCCGCTGAAACCAATCTGAGGGATAGGGGGCGAAGTTGCCCGGCGTTGTGTGCCAGTCCTCGAGTCGTCACACAAAACAGGCTGCAAGTCTCGGGCGAAATTTTGGCGGGATATTTGAAACACCTAGGAGGCAAAAACAAAATTTTTCAAACATACAAAATTGCACGGGCAAAAAAAATCGAGTTACAAAATTGCGCCAGCAAAAAAATCGACCTGCAAAATTGCAAAATCAAAAAATATCGACCTGCAAAATTGCACGCCAAAAAAATACCCCGCGCGGGCGGGGTAAGAATCACAAACCGTTTCGGAGGTCGTTCAATTGGTCAATCTGCTCATCGTCTAACTCGAGCGTGATTAGGAGATCATCGGCGAGGCCGTCGGCGTCATCGTTGGCCATGTAGGCGCGGATCACGGCGAGGAGGTCGCTGTGGACTGTCATGGGGTACTGGCTAGGGGGTAACGCGCGAGCGGGCCCGCGCTTGTGTGAACATTAGCGAACTTTCGCGCGCATCTGCGAACTTTTAATATCTCTTAACATTTCACGCGCGGGGAGCTCTCCACCGTCTCGGTCGGCTCGGCGCGCGGCCTACTAGGCGGGGGCATGGGGGCGCCGTCAGGGTGGCAGCACTGGCCCACCGTGGGCGCGCTGCGAGGCGCGCGGCGGACGGGCGGGAGTTAGTGTTAGTAACTAAAACAACGCTAACTAACACGAACCTTGAAAATTGCATATCGAAAATATATTTTCACGACGCAATCGTGATTAATTGTTTGTACTGACTTTTTTTAGTTTGTGTTACTTAGTGGCAAAATTACGATTGCAAAAAAGATTTAGTTATTGAGAATGAGAATCATTATCAATAAGGACACTTTTTGCGGTAGTACAAATGTACTACTGAAAATCGGAAATTTTGTGTGTGTGAGTGTGAAAAAAAGAACACCTATAAAACCGACCCCTTGCGAGTCTCCGACCCCCCTATAAACCGAACCCTTGCGAGTCTCCTTAAACCACATCCTCGCGAGTCTCCGACTCGATAAAAATCTTGAGCAAGGTGGGTGGGAAGCCTGGCACCATGTTCTGCTGAATGAGCGGCCCATCAAAATCATCAGGCACCGAAGAAGCCTGAACCTCAAGCAGCCCATCAAGGACTGCCTCAAGCTCATTCATTGAAGCCTTACGCAACAGCTTCTTGATCTTCACTAGCTGTTTCCAGTTAGCCAGTACATAGTGATCGACATTCATGCCGCGTTGCAGCATGTGCATTTGTGCTTTGTCTGAGTCAGTCATTGTTCTCATCAATTGTTTTTTGCTTTCTGTAGGAGTTCCACCTTGCTATAGAGCTTGTACATCCGAAAGTAGTTATCGCGTAACCATTCGGAAATTGCTAAAGACGCAAGACTGGACTCCGAGCATTGCATTTTGGTTGCAAGCTCAACAAAAAGCTCATAATCTTTTTTAGAAGAAAAAGAAACAGAAGTTCTGCATTTTGATGGCATTACTGTGCAGCCTCGTCAATAGCTTTTTGAATGCGCTCCTGCAAGTCTCGGAGGGTGGCGTGACGCGGTGAGTCACTCCACACCTCAAACATTTCGAGTTCCCATGAGATGGCATCAACCAGTAGGCCGAGTTCTTGATTGGTGAAGTTCATTGTGCAGCCTCCGAGGCAGGGACGATCTTTAAATAGCCTTGAGCGATTTTGTCGAGCATTACTCCTGCAGAACCTTGGACGATTCCAGATCCATCAATCCGCAAATATCCAAGCTCCTTGGCAATGGCATCGACAATGTCAGGAGTCTCAACATCGACACGAGTAGCGAAGATGCGTCGCTTGTGGCTTTCTTGCTCGTAAGTCATTCTGCAGCCTCTTTCTCAGCAGCTTTCTTGGCTTCATAATTTTGCTGGCGCTGAGCGTGAAGCTCAGCAGTGCGGTTGATCTCAAGCTGCAGATCAAATGCTGCGTCATCAGCAATGAGCGAACCTTCGATGTCGGCTAAGACATTCTCCTTGATGCTTTCGGCCCATGGATGATCGCCGTAGTAATCAGTGCCGTAAGTGGGAGTCTGCAAAGGATATTGCTCCATGCTCTTCACTTCCTCGTCGGTGAAGTCGCACTGCAGCTTCTCGACGTAGTAGGTCTCTTCGTTGAACATGTAAGAAACACCTTTAGACAGGGCGAGCCAAGTCAAATGCTCAACAGAGCGCATCTGGTCTTTAGCGACTGCCGCAAGGTAGTGATGCTGCTTGTCGGTAAGACGAATCGAAACGGTTTTCATGATCGGAATAAGAAGTATCGGGTAATGCCCTGAGGCATGAGCGAATCCTACACGGCTATAGGCTGCGCGTCAAGACTCGCGCTTGTAACGCTGCAACAAACCTCGACAGGTAGTCAAGGTGCTCCAACTTGAAGCCAAACTCAGAGAACACTTTCCCGCTGGCTCGCTTCTTCCCGCGATCCTGGTAGGCGAAGCCCCCTAGATCAAGTGACACCTCAACTGTTCCCCATCTGTGACCACAAGCAGAACACTTTCGCATCCGTGAGATCACGTCCTTGGTCGTGCAGCGAGTCTCAACCGTCCCATGTAGAGACGCCGAGCATTTAGGGCACTTCAAAACTTCTTCATCGCTAAAGCCCACAAGGGGCATCTGCTATCAGCGCCAAGCTCACTCTGCAAGTCATGCATGAACACCTTTACGACAATGCCATCAGTGGGCAGCGAATCGAACAGGTCTCCCATCTTCCAGCGTTGGTGCAACGCTTCGACCTCTTCCGGCTGAGTGCAAACCAAAGTGTCGGGCACAAGGAATCCCCATTCACTCATCGATTGCAAGGAGGCCAGCTCATTCGCTTCAGCGTTCACCAGCGTATAGGCCATGAACATCAGGCCATCTCCGCCAGGAGTCTTATTCAAAGAACGCGCAGCATTCTTCTGAGAGCACTCTTGATCAACGTCATACAGCTCACCATTCACCTGCACCACACCACCAGCCTTGATGGATCTCGGGACAGAGGGCACGAGGTTGATCGCGCCCATCGCGCTACGACCTGACCTTGTCCAGGCCGCGTCGAGCTTGCCGTCGACATAGCGCAAGGCAACAGCACAGCCATCGATCTTGGGTTGCACGACCACTGGCGTGCCCTGAGGCAGCCTCTCAAGCCATTCGCTGAAGGGTCTGTTATCCAAGCTGAGCAACGCTGTCCCGCCGCCAGGCTTCTGCAGCTCAGGGGCATGCGGTGCGACTGCTTGAAGTCGCTTCACCAGCTCATCGAAATCCTGATCGGACATCACAGGAGTGCCTTGGCGGTAGGCCGCATCAGCATTCCGTACCTCGTCGCGCAAAGAGGCGACAGACATTTGAGTAAAGAGCATGGGTAAGTCGTGATTATATGGCGTGCTCTTCGTCATGGCAATAGCTACCCCAGGGCTTCTTTGAATGCGCGGCGGAAAGTTCCTTCCGCTCTTCTCTCCACCACTTTGGCAACGAAGCCTTGATAGTCAAAGATTCTGGGGGTCCGAGGCTTCGACTTGGCATAGGTGAACAAAAGCTGCAGGTCGAGGGTGCCCTTTGCGCTGGAGCCTTTCACTCGATAGATACCATTACCTAAAGGATTGCGTCTTGCACTGACGGATCTAAACCTCATGCCGCCAGACTGCCCCCCTGCGCGCATGTCGGGAACTGAGAAATACCGATAAGCACCTTTGGTTTGACTGCCATAACGCTTCTGAAGTCCATTCCAGGCTTTGGTGTACTCGCCTTGCGAAGGCTTGCCATAACTATTTAGTCTTAAATTACTTCGCACAGGGACTGGATAGTAATTGGCCGGAGCAATCCCAGCGGCATGAAGGTAGCGGCTGAACTTGGTCTCGTAGGCAGGACCACCAACAGTGGATGGATAAAGATATCGAGCAGGATCATTTCCTTTGCCAACGTCTTTTTTAAAATTAAGTGCGACTTCATAGTCAGAGACAACAGTGGGCTTAAGACTTTTGAGAGTGAACAGATTTGGATTTTCAAAAACCATGTTCATGCGATCAGGCACAAATTTTTTCGCTACATCAAATCCAAGCCTTCCAATCGCGACTCTTGCGGCCTTGGGCACCTTGGTTCGTGTGTACAGATCTAATCCTTTAAGGAAGTGATCAATGTTGTGGGTAATAGTTGCCGCCATAACCAATACCTCTCAGGTCTCGTAACCGCACGGTAGCGAGTCCCGATTGGTGAGACTGCGGCGAGGAGCTGTCCCAACCTGCCCAACCTGCCCAACCTTTCCTTAGGAGTTACCTAAAACGCCCCCTATGCCCCTATATACGCCCCCTACCCCCCTTATATAAATAAAAGTATTTAGTAGGTGATTAGGTTAGGACAGGTTGGGCGGCCTGTTGCTGCAAGGGGTCTGCCCCACCCTTAGGTTGGGACGAGGTTGGGACGAGGTTGGGACATTTTTGAGACTCATGAGTCTTGCTCTGAGTCTTGGGTGTAGACCCATTTGCGACCGTGTTCCAGCTGAATTCGTTTCCTGGCATAACCCAGCTCACGCAATATCGACGACACCTGCATCTGATCCCATCTGGTCTGACGCTCAACCGGCTTGCCGACCGCATCAGTGAGGAGTAATTCAGCGGTGATATGTATGAAGCGATTTTGAGGATTAGCAAGCCAAGCCTCGATGGGTTCACGCCATGGATTATCCATGGTGTAGTTGATGTTCTCCTTGTAAACCTGTTCTTCTTGTTCAACCGTCAAGGCTGAGGGCTCATGATTGCGGTAGGCATGAACAGCAGCAGCCCAGATCGCCTCGACTTCTTTCAGGAGACCGTCGACATCAATTGCATTCTTATGAGTTGCTATTACTGGAATCACCCAAAAACGTCTATTTCCAGTGTCATCAACAAGGAAACCGTCGGTGCGGTTAGTAGAACCAACGATAATTCCACGTCTGGGGAAGGCTTCTGTTGATTTGCCGTATGGGACACGGAAGAGGTCAGTTGATTGGGATAGGAATGACTTGATCTGACCTGCGTGGCGTTTGTTGGTGACCTGATCAAGCTCAGCCCATTCCATGATCCAGCTGCGATGGAGGACCATGAGATCGTCTTTGGATTGACAGTCACGAAGTGCATCGGAGAAGAAGTGTCCACCGAGTGCTTTCCAGAATGATGATTTACGAGCACCTTGCTCACCCATAAGAACGCAAGCGTTGTCGTGTTTGCAGCCGGGTTCATAGACACGTCTCACCGCTGCGATGAGGGTGCATTTGATCATGTGGTCATAGAGGGTTGGTTCAGGTATGGACTGATCGTGTGGTCTTAAATATGTGGTCGCGAGTCTGTCGATGTAAGCAGGGGTGTCAACGGTGAGGGCGCAATGCTCTAGGTAGTCCTTGACAGGGTCGTATTCGTTTTCGTGAGCGACCTCAATAACGCAGTCAAGAGCGACTTCTTTGGAGATTTTTATCTTGCCTTGGGCGAGCTTTAGGTAAAAGCGTTCGATTCCTTTGAGGACGTTTTCTTCTTGCTCGATCTGCTGAGTGAAGATGTTGTATCGGAGTTGTTTGGGGGCTGCTCGCAGGATTTCTATTAGCTGATCGGCTTCAATCTTTTGAAGCTTCTCGCCAGTGGGTTCTATCTTTTCAGCACTAAGCGACTGTGCAATGGCTTTGACATTAAGAGGCTTTGCGACTGGCGCTGGAGGTCTCCAACCAAAATGTTTAGCCCAGTACCAGAAGGTTCCGGCAGTGACCTTTTCACCACCTGAGTTGGCTATTTGATGCAGACCTTTCCAACTGGGGGAGTTGGATTGCATGAGTTGAATGGCCTGGTCTTTGGTTGACCCAGCGTCTTCGCATGCTTTGACGAGACCCCAAAAGAGGTTGCGATAGATGTGATAGGTGCCAGTCCCGGCTTTTCGTGGGGTGACTTTATCTAGGGCTTCGCGAACGATTTCAAGGGAGCGTGGTTCGTAATCGGTATAACGATTCGCTTCGACCATACGGTCGTGAATCTTTTGGGTTGGAAGGGCCTTTTCTATTTCCCCTGCGGTGTATGTCTTGTCTGATGTGTGAATGATGGAAGTGAGACCACCAGGATTCCCATCGGCGTCAATATGAAATGTGCCTGGAAGGCGCATGACACGAGATGGATTTTTGAGAGAGCGATCTGCATCAGCGTGATCTAGGAGTCGAGTTTGGAGTGATTTCCAAATTTCGACGGGTATTGGCTCAGCAAAAAGCCAGTAGTTATGGATTGATTTGCCGCCGGTATCGATCTGAAATGAAGGCTCCGGGAGTTGCAGGTCTTGCCATGCAGAAACTTGCCAGTCTTTAGGGCGATCATCCCATTCACAGAAGACAGCGCGGCAGGCTGTGATTTCAGAATCATTGTCGCCACCATCGTTAATGACGGCGTATACACCACGACCTTCGGATTGCCAGGCTTTTACGGTTTCTTTGCTGGCACTACCTTTGCGACCGGAATCAGAAGACTTGAAGGGATGGCCTGAGGGATAGAAAGCCCTTAAGCGGAGGGTGTCTTTGCTTTTACCAAGAAGGCTGCAGAAGTGTTTGGTCTGAGCGAAGTCAAGCTCCGCAGGTAAAGGTGGCATGGGGTACGGGTGAAATAATACGGATAGCGTCTTCTGGGGATCTAGCGACCCCAGCGATAGCACCAGCAGTTTTTAGAGTGTTTAGCCAGCTTTGTTGTGAAGTGGTGAGACGACCGTTAGGAGTCTTCACTTCAATACTGACGAACTGTGCAAAAGACTGCCCGACCATATCGGACGTAATGGTGACGGTTTTGAAACCTACGAGATCAGCCGAGCCTTTAGCAAGCCCAAACTGCACAGGTCGACCAGTCCGGGGATCAGGGAGTTGGCCAACCTGATTCCTAAATAAGCGCACATTTGGGTCGGTGCCAAGTGCGAGACGAATACGTTGCTGAATATTGGTCTCGAAATTGGCCACAAACGCAGTTGCTGTGGGACCAGAGTAGATGAAGCATTGCCCTAGCTTCTCGAGGCAAGGGCTCACTCCTGATGCTTCGGGCAGGAGAGGAAAAGCCAAGTCTTGAGTTTGGCTTTGACACTGTAGTGGGTTGGGAAATGCGTTGGTGGGTATTGGTCTCGAGATTGACCGTTAAAGCGGGTTGTTACGTCAAGATGCGTCAAGACACGTCAGAGGGATCCCTCTGACGTCACACGGAAGCCTCGGCTCGAGAGAGGTTTGCACTATCGACAATTGTGGTTTATTGTTTTCACAGCATGAAAAAACCCCCGGCTGCAACCGGAGGTCATGCAGGGCTAAATGGTCGCCTTGTCGCTTCCAATTTAGCCCAGTTACTTCTCAAAAGAAACTGGACCTATGTCTACTTCCATTCAAACCAGCTACAACCCAGTTGAAATTCCAGGTCTTGCCCCTTTGATCGAAAGGGCAACTGAGTTCATGAATCGCTCAAAAGGAGGCGCAAGTGCTCTTAAGGCTGATTTGCATAAATACGTCATTCCATCAGGCAGCCTTCAGTCTCACTATCAAATAAAAAAACCTGATGGCGGCTCGGCTCTTCGTGAATTTACTTTTGAAGAGCTTGCTGCTGGAGCTGAAGCTGAGTCTGTACCTCAAGCTGTTGACGTTGAGGCAGTCAGCAACATTCTTTTTGGGCGTGATGGCCTGATTAAGAAGTTTGGCGGCGGAAGAGCTGATCTGTTGATGGAAGACATCGAGGTTTGCTATGTCCGTGACCTTGTGGCTGACACTACTGTAGGTCCGATCATTACATCAGGCCGTCACCGCAATTTGGCTCTTCAAATCCTTTTGCTTTCAGCCGGAATTAACGCTTATCGCAGTATTAAGTGTCGCTGTTCAGTTATTGAAGTTGGCAGCCTGCGGGAAGCGCAGCAACGCATCATCTCAGCCAATACTGGATCTCGCGATTTCTCACGGGCTGAGATCCGTGAGCGGATTGGATCTACTGGGGGGGTGTCTTTGTTGAACTGTGATGCCATTCAAAGCACCATTCTTCAAGCCAACACGGCTAAGGCATTTAAAGCTGCGTTCTCTGCCTACGTGAAATTCTTGGCTGCTGAATTGCAATTGAATCACTTCACACCCGCTCAGTATTCAGATGCTGGGAACAGCCTTTGGAACGAGCTTGAAAAGGTTCGACCCGAAGGAGGCACATTCTCCAAATGGATTAAAAACGACAAGGAGACTCGTTTTGCATGCGTAATGTCGTCTGTAAGGACTGCATTGCCTTCTGCAGTACTTACAGCTCTGCACAATCCCGCTAACGGGCCAAAGGCAGGAAAGATTGCGAAGGCACTACGGCCTTCCGTTGTCGGAGCTTGTTTCTAATTTGATTCAACACTTTTATCCCCTTAGTTACCCCGCTCCGAAAGGGGCGGGTTTTTTATGTCATGCAAACTTTTAATGAAGCCACTGTGCTGGCGCTTATGGAGTCAGCACGCAAAGAGAAACGATTCGCCCATAGCGCAATTGTCCAAAAGGGAACAAACGTCATGATTGACGGTTTCCACCGTACAGAAGCTGTTTCGCGATTGTTGGCGGAAGACTTGGAGGTTTATTTGGGCATTGAGGAATATGAAACCGACGATCCGGCTGGCTTAGCAGCCGACATCAACAAAACACGTCGAACTTGGACCACAGAAGAAGAACGCCGAACCCAAGTCCAGTTTTTGGCTAATCATGTGGATGAGGACGGGAACGGTTTTACAAATCAGCAGATTGCTGAGGCAACTGGCTCATCGGCGACAACTGTTCGGAGAGATAAAGCAAAAACGCGACCTTCGCCAAATGGCGGAGCGAGCGATACCAAGCCAAAAGCGTCTAAAGGGAAAGACGGCAAGAAATATGTACCGCCAGCCACGCCTGAGCAGATAGCGAAAGCATGGGAGATGAAAGGCGCAGGGATGAGCACTCAGGCAATTGCGCAAGATCTTGGCTTTGGTGCAAGCACTGTTCGCAAATGGTTTACAAAACAACGGCCTGAAGCAGTGCAGCAAGGTCAGCCACCTGCTTTACCAGCGCCACTGCCTGAACCTGAGCTATGTGCTATTTCTGCAAAGGACCAAAAGGTTCTTAAAGACTGGAATGGTCAATTAGCTGATCATCACCACAAAATCATCAGGCGCGAAAAGCCACGCAATCGCAAGATTCAAAAAGTTTTGCCTGTTATGACTGCGATCAAAGAGCAGCTAAAGCAAACCATGGATGCTGCAAGCAAGGATACTCGTGAGTACGGCGCAGGGTTCTTAGGTATGTATATCGTTGTGATCGAAGAACAATTGCGCCTTGATAGCGAGCCAGGAATTAATACATCATTGGAAATGATAAAAGAAGAAGCCAGGGATATTTGGAAATATGCTGACGAATCTCTAAGACTTTTTCAGTTTCAAAAAGGATGCTCGGAACTTAAATAGTCAATATTTCCTCCCATAAAAGACTTTGTAAGCCCAACCTGACTTGTAGCCCTTCTCTTTTGCAAGGGCTAGAAGTTCCGGGAGGGTGCGAGCCATGCCAACCTTTTTGCGTTTTTCTTGGCGTTCACGAGCAGCTTCACGACGCATCTCGTGTAGTTCACCTTCTTTGTGTGAAAGCTCGCGAGTCTTTGTCTGGAATATGTGCCCGCAGCATGGGCATTCGGGTTGTGGTTTGAAGGCAGCGAAGCATTTAGGGCATTGCCGCACTGATGGCGCTGGTTCGTCTTTACGTTGCCTCTTTGGCTTGCTGTCTAGCGACCAATCGCGGCGATCATCAATAAAACCAAACTTGCTAGTGCTGCCAACGTGATCCAGAACAATTGCAATCTTGCCATTTTGAGGACGGAGGATTCGTCCGACCTGCTGTAGGTAGAGCGACTCTGATTGAGTTGGTCTGAGGAGAATCGCGGCGGAGACTGCTGGTACATCAGTGCCTTCTGAGACGACATCAACGGAGCAAAGGACTTGAGTGCGACCATCGGCAAGACCGGAGATTGCCTCATCACGTTCATCCATTGGCATGTTGCCAGTGACGAGCTTTGCGCGATAGCCAGCTGCTTTGAAAGACTCACAAACCGAAGTTGCGTGTTTTACGGAGCAGCAGAAAGCAATAGCAGGTAAGCCGTCAGCGAGACGACGGTAAGTATCGCAGGCAGAACCAGTAATTGTGGGGCGATCCATCGCCTCAGAAAGCTGATCATTTGCGTAATCACCTGCTCGAGTTTTTACTTGGGACAGATCCACGAGTATTGGTGGAGCGAAGACCCTGTGGGGTGAGAGAAAGCCACCACTTACGAGCTGTTCGACCGAAGGCCCTGACACGAGGGTCTCGAAGTGGCTGCCAAGGCCGCGGCCGTCTAATCGGCTGGGAGTAGCGGTGACTCCAATTCTCTTGGCGTGGTCCCAGCGGGCGGTAATTTTTTCCCAAGAGCCAGCTACTGCGTGATGTGCTTCATCAATGATGATCAGGTCTGGCTTGAAGTCAGTCGTTGTTAACCGACGTATAAGTGTCTGCACTGAAGCGACCTGGACCTTGTGATCTGAGGATGGGAAGCCAGCAGCAATGATGCCGTGCTCGACACCTGCATCGGTGAGCTTTGCGGAGGCTTGATTTACGAGTTCACGACGGTGAACAAGGATCAGGATGTATCTGCCTTTAGCCGCTGCGCTGCGTGCGATTTCAGCAAAAACGACAGTCTTGCCGGAACCTGTTGGCATCACCAAGCAGGCAGACATGAATCCCTGCATGAAGGTTTGCCGAAGCATGTCGATAGTTTTTACTTGATAAGGGCGTAAGGGCATCGAAGTTGCGTGATGCGTCCCCATGGTATAGGATGAACCCGCATGCGACAAGCTGCTTATGACTATTGAATTAACCAATGCCGAGTATCACGCCCATGAAGCAATATCTAAGAGCGACTTAGATGCTGCTAGAAAATCAGGCATTCACTTCTTAGACAAGAAAGAAGGCCCACCTAGGGCATCTACGCCAGTCTTTGACTTTGGGACTGCGTTTCATGCTGCGGTCTTGCCTGGAGAAGACTTCTCCCAGACTGCTGTTCGCATGCCAAAGGAGATCACAAGCAAGGCCACAAAAGCTGGCAAAGAGTTCGCCAAAGAGCATGAAGGCAAGATCATCTTGAATCACAGCGACTCATATGCGCTGGATCAAATGATGCTTAGCGTCAGCCAACATCCTGCAGCTTCTGGACTGCTCAATGGTGATCTGAAAGGCAAGTCAGAGCAAAGCTTTTTCTGTACTGATACTGCTGACACTGATCTTGAGCTCAAATGCCGTCCTGACTTCATGCTTGATGACGGCAGCCTGATCATCGACATCAAGACCACCACTGATGCATCACCAAATGGATTCAAGAAAAGCTTGGCGAATTTTCGCTATTACCTCCAAGCTGCTTGGTATCTAGAAGTGGTGGAAAAGGCTACGGGTCGACGCCCTGAAGCTTTTATTTTCGTTGCAGTTGAGAAGCAGCGCCCATTTGCTACTGGTGTTTATGTAGCGGATGAAGAGTGTATTCGTATTGGCATGGAGCAAGCTCGCGAGGACTTGCTCAACATCGCTAAATGGAAGAACACTGGTGTCTATCCGGGCTATTCAAGTCAGGCAGAGATGATCTCACTGCCTAAATGGATGCTGCCTAGGGAAGACGGTGCTATGCCTGCAGCGGATCATCAACCCATCGAGCTGTATTGACATGCCATCAAGACGCGATTTGGCTTGGACTACTAGACCGCAGGATGTAATTGCTGAGGCGAAGGCCGTCGCTCTTGCTTCGTTGGTGATCGAGTCCCCAAAGCTGACGCATCTTCAGCGTGCGTTCTTGGAGGTTTACAAGAAAAACGGGGGATAACAGTGCGGAGTCACC
>TARA_R110001606_G_scaffold184201_1_pt1 | contig 12131 bp, 10 predicted proteins | sample TARA_R110001606 | Tara Oceans TARA_R110001606 (sample SAMEA4398315) | marine metagenome | biome: Polar Biome; feature: [SRF] surface water layer (ENVO:00010504); material: water (ENVO:00002006), including particulate matter (ENVO:01000060) such as... | depth 5 m
AAGATGTCCATGAACCCGTTCGACGAGATTTCCGTCGAAGAGGCCGTCCGGATGAAAGAGGCCGGCACGGTCACCGAGATCGTGGTTGTCTCCATCGGCCCCCAGCAGGCCCAGGAAACGCTGCGCACGGCGCTCGCCATGGGCGCCGACCGCGGCATCCTGATCAAGACCGACGCCACCGTCGAGCCGCTGGCCGTGGCCAAGCTGCTCGCCAAGGTGGTGGCCGAAGAGGGCCCGGAACTGGTCATCCTCGGCAAGCAGGCCATCGATGACGATAGCAACCAGACCGGCCAGATGCTGGCGGCGCTGCTCGACTGGCCGCAGGGCACGTTCGCCTACAAGCTGGAAAAAGACGGCGACAAGCTGAAGGTCACCCGCGAAGTCGATGGCGGCCTGCAGACGGTCTCGCTGACGCTGCCGGCCATCGTCACGGTCGACCTGCGCCTCAACGAGCCGCGCTACGCCTCGCTGCCGAACATCATGAAGGCCAAGAAAAAGCCGATCGACGAGAAGTCGCCGGAAGATTACGGCGTCGATATCGCGCCGCGCCTGACGGTTGTCTCCGTCACCGAGCCGGCCGTCCGCCAGGCCGGTGAAAAGGTCGAAGACGTCGCCGCGCTGGTCGCCAAACTCAAAACCGCAGGAGCTGTGTAATGGCCGTTCTCGTAATTGCTGAGCATCACCATGGCGGCCTGTCGGACGCGACCCACAAGGTCGTCACCGCGGCCGCTAAATTCGGCGGCGACGTCGACATCCTCGTCGCGGGCGAAAATGCCGGCGCCGTGGCCCCGGAAGCCGCCAAGGTGTCCGGCGTGCGCAAGGTGCTGAAGGCCGAAGGCGAAAGCCTGCGCAAGCAGACTGCCGAAGCCATGGAAGCCCTCGTCGTGCCGCTGATGGCGAACTATGACGCCGTCTTCATCGCCGCGTCGACCACCGGCAAGAACATTGCGCCGCGCATCGCCGCCAAGCTTGACGTCATGCAGCTCTCCGAAATCATCGACGTTATCGACCAGAGCACGTTCGTGCGTCCGATCTATGCGGGCAACGCGATCATGACGGTCAAATCCTCCGACGCGAAGAAAGTCATCACCGTTCGCGGTACGGCTTTCGCGGCCGCCGGCAATGACGGTTCGGCCTCGGTCGAGGATGCCGCCGCGCCGTCCGGCCCGTTCAAGTCGGAATTCGTGTCCGAAGAGATGGTGAAATCGGATCGCCCGGAACTCACCGGTGCCAAGCGCGTCGTCTCCGGCGGCCGCGCCCTCGGTTCGGCCGAGGAATTCAACCGCCTCATCGTGCCGCTCGCCGACAAGCTCGGCGCCGCTGTCGGTGCCTCGCGCGCCGCGGTCGATGCCGGCTACGCACCCAACGACTACCAGGTCGGCCAGACCGGCAAGATCGTTGCGCCCGAGCTCTACATCGCCGTCGGCATTTCCGGCGCGATCCAGCACCTCGCCGGCATGAAGGATTCCAAGATCATCGTCGCGATCAACAAGGACGAAGAAGCCCCGATCTTCCAGGTCGCCGATTACGGTCTCGTGGCAGACCTCTTCACCGCCGTTCCGGAACTGACAGACGCCCTCTAGGCGCCTGATACACAACGCATTTCGAAATCTGCCCCCTAACCCAGCGCGACCATGAAGCAACCGCCAACGACCGCGCTAACGCAAATCACCGAACCGGAACATCGACTACAGGGATAGAAAATGACTGAGACCAACAGACAATGGATCTATGCTCGTCCGGTGACCGGTCAACTGGTTGCAGAAAATTTCTCGTACCGCGAAGTTCCCATCATTGACCCGAAGCAGGGTCAAGTGCTTGTGCGAAATCGCCTTGTATCGATGGATCCGGCTAATCGCACTTACTTTGTTATGCAAAACTATCGCCCAAAACTGGACCCCGGTGACGTAATGGCAGGCTTCGCAATCGGCGAAGTCGTCGCATCCCGCGATCGGCGCTTTCGCATTGGAGATGTGATTCACGGCGACCTGGGCTGGCAGGATTATGCGATCGTCAATAGTTATGAGCGCTCTGAGTATGTCTATAAATGTTCGCTTGGCTATAGCGATGAAGAGTTGATCGGAATCCTCGGCGTGACCGGCCTGACGGCATATTTTGGCCTCCAGGAGGTTGGTCGCTTGAACGCAGGAGAAACTGTGGTTGTGGGCGGCGCAACAGGCGCATGCGGTGCTATTATCGGTCAACTCGCAAAGCTCGCAGGTTGTCGCGTCATTGGTTTTGGTGGAGGTTCCGAAAAGTGCCGGTGGCTCGTTGAGGAACTCGGATTTGACGCTGCTGTGGACTATAAAGGCAACGATCCGGCGACAGATTTGGCACTCAATTGCCCGGATGGCGTCGATTTCTTCTCCGACGCGGTTGGGGGCATCGTGACGCAGTCAACGATACCGTTGATGAAACCCGGAGCCAGATAGTATCATTACGGCAACGTCTCGACATATGACAGCGCGACCCTCGATGCGCCTGTAGATCTTGGCAAGGCAATGACGCCGACCCTTCGCAAGATTTGCGACGATCGCAACTTGCATCCAAGGTTTCTTCTCGTATTTGACTACTATTGCCAGCGATTGCGCGCGGAGGGAGAATTGGCGGCGCTATTGAAAGCGGGAAAGATCAAGGCTCCAACAACAATTGTGGAGGGATTCGAAAAACTTCCGGATACGCTCATCAATGGAACCCTGAGGGGTAATCGGTACGGCAAGCTCAACGTGCGCCTTTGAATGTGACATCAAGACCGATCAGTCGGACCGCTTCGTCCGGAAAACGGACAAAAAGTCTGCGAGCACCTGCCGGATTCGTGTTCCTGGCCAATTGAGAGAGACGTCTTCTTCGATCCCCGAGTGAGAGCGGAAAGGTGTTTTCAATGAAGAAGATCAGCGCGAACCACGTGCTACGGATTTTGTACTGATTAGTGAATCTGCCAAAATATCGGGCTGCGAAAGAAACGGCGAGTGATCACAATCCAGATAGGCAACGCTAGTGCATGGCAACCTGTCAACCATCAGTTCTTGATGACTGAGAGGGATCGCATTGTCTTGCGTACAGTGAATATAGTGACGCGGTAACCGCCCCCACCGATCCGGGCTATGTCTGACCTTTCCCAGGAGCGGTCGCAATGATTGGGCAACTAAATGCGTGGCGGCAATCTTAATGTCATCTGATGAGCAGGTATTGTATAAATACTTTTCTATGTGCTCGTATTTCAAAGATGATCGCCCTCGTAACAAATCTATTGTGGCGGCCTCACTCATATCATTGTTGCCGTGCTTTCGCGCCTCCCCGATGATACGTTCACCAGAGCGGAGCAAAAATGCCGCGACATAAATCAATGAGGAATAATGATTTGGTTCTGCCTCCGCAGCAGCAGAGATAATCGCTCCTCCCATTGAATGCCCCACGACATGAACCTCGCCGTCGAGCTTTGCTGCCGCTTCGTTCACGGCCGCAGCGTAGCGTCCAAGCGATATATCCCAGCCCGGGCGATCCTCCGGACCATGGCCGGGTAACGTGATAGAAACGGCCGCCGATCCGCGCCTGTCGAGGGCCTCGACCAATGGATCCCAGCACCAGGCCCCATGCCATGCACCGTGTACCAGCAGAAATGTCAAATTGAGCACCTCGTTGAATGACAGGTTGTCAGCCGTCCTTGGCGTCTGTCATTGCCTTCACCAAGTCCTGACAGAATCCGCTTTTGCGGTGTTCACGAAACCGGGGGACGTCCAGCACCTGGTCTCTGCTAAACGCCGGACTCGGCAACGAACTTTATCGGGATTGCTTTCGGTCCGGTGATGAAAAGAGAGGGTATCATCCTGGGCGTCCCGTTTAGTTCCACTGATTTCAGTCTCGGAAGAAGTTCTTCAAAAAGAACGCGCATTTCGAGTTTCGCGAGATGCATGCCGAGACAGATATGCGGACCGGAACCGAATGACACATGAGGATTGGGCGTCCGGTCAACGCGGAAGGCGTCCGGATCGTCATACACTGCCTCATCCCTGTTGCCGGAACCGTAACAAAGCATAATCCAGTCGCCTTTGGACAGATGCCTCCCGGCAACCTCTACATCTTCAACTGCGGATCTCATAAAGCTCTTGATTGGCGTTGCCCAGCGAATGGCTTCATCAACGAGCTGCGGAATCAAAGACGGATCAGCCTTTACCTTTTGAAACTGATCAGGATTTCCCGCCAATTGCGACATGGCAATTGCTGTCGATGTGGACGTCGTATCGTGTCCTGCGGTTGCCACGGTAATATAGTAGCCCATCTCGGCGTGTTCCGGGATCGGCTTTCCGTCGACCTTTGCGTTGGCAATCACGCTACTTAGGTCATCACGTGGATTGGCGCGCCGGTCCTTGCTGAGATTTCGAAAGTACGCGTGAAACCCTTCGACGGTCTTGCTAAGGTATTCAGCCTGTTCTTCTGCGCTGAGCACCTTGCCTGCGCCGGAGACTTCTGGATCTTGAGCGCCGAACAGCTCCTGCGTCAATTTCAGCATTATCGGCTCATCCTCCACGGGTACGCCGAAAATGCTCATTATGACCCGAAGCGGGTAATTCAATGCGACTTCCGTCAGAAAGTCACATTCTACTCCGGTCGAAAGCATCTTGTCGGCGAATTCGCGTGCGATCTCCCTTACCCGATCTTCCAGTTTCCGTACGGATTGCGGCATGAAATAGCTTTGCGCAATAAAGCGATACTTCACGTGGTCCGGCGGGTCCATCGACACGAGAGAATGGACGAGGTGGGGACTACCACCGGTGATTTCGCGAATACGTTCGTCGCTCCCCTTGTCCATGAAAGAGAATTGAGTGTCCCCTGAATGGAAAAGGTCGTTCTTCAGACTGATATAGCGAATGTCTACCGCCCGCGTGACGACCCAGAAAGGATCGAAACCCTCAGCAACCGCAAGGCCGAGCGGATTGTGTTTCCGAAGCCACTTGTAGGTGTCCAAAATCTTGCCATCCGCATATGCTTGCGGGTCGACCAGAGTTGAGACCTTGTCATTCGGGATACGGACCGAATTTGGCTCCGATGTTCCAAGCATATTACACTCCCCTTCTGCGCACTTCCCTGGTCGCGGAGGACGCACAGCGGTCAACAACAAAGGGCGCTGATCGCTCAGCCTCCTGCCGACAATACCGACCCCGGATCGCGAAAAAGAAGTCTGCTGGACTGCGGCAACACACTCGCGATCCCCGACTGAACAACAGGCGTATGCCCATGACGTAGCGAGCGCACCTGTATTAGACTATGATACTCACGCGCCCCTGAGGTCGCAGATTGTCTATGTCGAGCATGCTGCGTTTCGAAACGATGCGAACTTGACCCTCAATTTTACGAAGCACGTAATAATGACGGCCGACAAAAGTATGGGTCACATTGTTTTTGGTACGATAAGTCACGAAATACGACGTGACCTTCACGCCGTCAGCGTCTGCACCGAGGATGCGGACATTGGTGACGGTATGCAGCGTCTTGGAACGCGGCCATTCGGAGTGCGCCTGCTTGCTGTTCAAACGCTTTACGCGGTGACCCAGACGGAAATAGTCATCCGCAATGTAGAAAAGCGCTTCGGCCGAATCTGCGTCATCCGGAGCGCCCGCAGTGGGAACTTCATAGCTTGCCCCCTCGATGAAAAGAGCAAACCATTCGTCAAGCTGCCAGCCATCCAGCAGCGCAGCCTCGTGATAGAGAAAATCCTCGTATTCGCTGCGGCTCAGTACAGGCTCTACTGAAATTGAGCCTTCCTTTGTCATCACTTTGCTCATTATTGATCCTCCATCCGGCGTGCCCATTCCCGCCAGAAACAGCGCATCTGTTCCTCATCGAAATTCGTCGGCTTGTCTTTGAGGAGCCCTCTGGAGATATCGTTCCAGGGCGCGTACTTCGCATTCCCGTACCCGCGATGCGCACTCTCCAGCGCTTCCACATCATCCGGCGTCGCGAACCCGCCTGGTCCCAGGAATTCGAGGAAATTGTCGAGCCGGCGTTTTCTATGAGTTCTCGGCTCACCGATCGGCGCCAGCGCCCATGCGTTGACGTGAATGAGACCGGATGAAACCGGATAGAAAGTTCTGATCGTGATGGCCATGATATCATTGATCACGAGATTGGGGAAAATGCCCATGTTACGGTCGGCGTCGGCGATCCTGTGCGCTTTCTCGGCCCCAAGGCGCTGCTCAAGCTCTTCCCGCATCACGCGAATGTCCGCTGCGCCTTCTTCTCCCCAGGCCGGGATGGTTCTTGCAATAGGACGCCCCCAAGGAGCCTTGCCTTCAATCACCGCGTGACCGTTCTTCAGGTCAATAGCGCGCGACTCCACTTTGGCCGCTGACAGATCGTCATTGGCGGCGCCGCCAATATAGTCAGACAGGTAGTCAAAATAGGTCGCGTGCGTGTCTTCAGCATGATAGCCATCATAGCTGTTTTCCATCAGGAGCTTCCAGTTGGCATTGATACTGTATTCCTGCCCGCCCCCGACGACTTCCATGCCATTTGGCGACTGATCGGCCACGAGATCAATGATCTCCTTCGAATCAGCCAGGTACTCTTCCAGGCTGACAGCCCGCTCATCGAAATTCACGAAGTAGAAACCGCGATACTCTTCGAGCCTCGGCACCCGAACGAGATCGACCGACCCGTCCTTGCCAAAGTCTTCCGGGTAGAACCCCTCCCCCATTCGCGTGGCAAACTTGCCATTATTGTTGAATGCCCAACCATGATAGAAACACTTGAAGCCGAGTGCGCTGCCGCACTTTTCCCGGGCCACCATGGCACCCCTGTGAGGGCATACATTAAAGAACGCGTTGTAAGTGCCCTTCCGGTCGCGATTAAAGATAAGCTCGCGCCCGGCAACGTTCCGGGTGAGGTAATCGTTGGCCTGCTTTAGTTCGGACGCGTGGCCCAGATAGAGCCAGCAATTTTCGAAAATGCGCTCGCGCTCCTTTTCAAGAACCTCCTCACTTACAAAGGCTTCGCGAGCGACTTTGAAAACGCCCTTGTTCCGATCCTCAACAACCCACGTACCGGTCTTTTCAGGAACTGCCTTCAGCAACGTCACCATACTTCTTCTCCCTAATCGCTTCAGGCCGGGCACTCGCAGGTACCGTACCTCTCTCCGCGCACCACGCTGTGCGCGGCACCGCCAAATCGTTGAGAACAGGCTAACTAAAACATCCGCTTTATGCAAATTGTTTTCAGATTGACGGCCTTGGAGCAGGTCTCGCCTCTCAACCGCGGTCAATTTGATATTGCCGCGCATGCTCCCAGAACAGCAATGCCGCTGGACGTTGCTCGCGCCGGCGCCTCAGCACGGTCAGCTGCGTCGCGAGGCCGAGCCCGGGGATCGGCTTCGACGCCAGGCGGCCTTTTCCGGCCAGGTATCCGCACCAGGGCTCGATGTCGAACCAGCCGAGGTCAACACAAATAGTGCGCGTAAGCCATGCGTGCCTCACGAGCGAAAACACGTCCGCTTCGGGCGGCCGCACCAGCTCAGCCCCGGCACCCACCAGCGCTCGCGCTACTGTTTCAGCGAGGGCGACCCCGTGAAGCCTGTTGATGGTTGCGACGGGAACCCCCATCAGATCGGCGCCATGGAGCGCCTTCGCGGAGCTCAGCGATTGCTCTTCCGGTACCAGGAGCTTCACCGGTCGGCTGCGAATGACCAATCGCTCGAGGTCCTCGTCCCGTCCCGGTCCGTCCATCTCACTTGATTGCGGTTCGATAACGACTGCCAGGTCAATGTCATCCTCGCGCAACGCATCGAATATCCGCACATGGCCGAGGGCGAGAATCTCTACGTTCGCTTGCGCATGCGCTTGCAGAAACGTGTCCGTCAGCCGCGTGCGCTCAGGAAAGAATACGGAGTGAGGCTGGACCGCCAGTCTCAACGCGTTGGTCCGGATCTCCTCAGCCTTCTGATGCAGCCACTCGGTTTCGAGTACGATTCTCCGGGCATTGGCAATAAATGCGCGCCCCTCCTTGGTAAGATCAACCCGGCGGCTTGTACGATCAAAGAGATCAAACCCGAGCTGGCGCTCCATTTCCCGGATACTGGCCGACAAGGCTGGCTGCGAGACGTTCAGCGCATTCGCCGCCTTGGTGAAAGACCCTATTTCGGCAATTTTCAGGAATGCCCGAAATGGGGATGCCTTAAGGTCCACTTGCACGCCCATCCGTCAGGTTCAATTGGGCACATCTATAAGCATTCTGGATTGATTGTGAAGGGATTTCCGATTCGACTCGGCCATCACCATAATGGCACCCTGCCCGATGTTGCGCCGAAATAGGAGAGAAGCCATGTGGTCGTTTCAAACTGACCCGGATTTCCAATCAGAACTGGATTGGATCAGAAAATTTGTCGATTCCGAAGTCGAACCATTGGATTCAATCCTTGGCAGCCAATGGAATATCCACGACGCGCGTTTCAAACGATTTGTTCGGCCCCTGCAGGAGCAGGTCAAAGCGCGCGGGCTTTGGGCGTGTCATCTGGGGTCAGAACTCGGCGGAAAGGGCTATGGTCAGCTCAAGCTGGCACTTATGAACGAACAATTCGGACGCTCCCGATTCGGCCCGATCGTATTCGGCGCCCAGGCGCCGGATACCGGAAATTCCGAAATTCTGGCACATTACGGCACACCGGAGCAGAAGGAACGCTTCTTAAACCCCCTCCTCAATAATGATATCGTGTCCTGCTTCGCAATGACCGAGCCTCATGGCGGCTCCGATCCGCTGCTGCTGAAGACACAGGCGGTTGCCGACGGTGACGACTGGATCATCAGCGGAGAAAAGTGGTTTGCATCCAATGCGCGCTTTGCAGCCTTTTTCATTGTCATGGCGGTGACAGACCCCGACGCGAAAAATCCCTATCGAAGCATGTCCATGTTCATCGTTCCGGCTGATACACCGGGCATTGAGTTTGTGCGCGACTATACCTATTTCGGCCAGGCCGAACCCGAACACGCGCACCTCAGGTTCAATGATGTGCGCGTCCCCAAAGACCATATGCTCGGGGAGAACGGTGATGCCTTTGCCGTGGCCCAGGTTCGTCTGGGCGGCGGCCGCTTGCACCATGCGATGCGAGCCCTCGCGGAGGCAACAAAATGCCTCGATCTGACATGCCAGCGCGTGGCGTCACGCTTTACCAAGGGCGAACGCCTGTCGGAAAAGCAGATGGTTCAGGAACGGCTGGCAGATTGCTGGATACAACTTCGCCAGTTCAGGCTTCTGACACTCGAGGCAGCCTGGCTGGCGGACGAATCAAAAGACTGGAAAGCGATCAAACAGAATATTGCTGCCGTCAAAGTCATGATGCCAAAAGTCCTGCATGATGTTTCGTCGACTGCCCTCCACCTGCACGGATCCCTGGGCCTGTCGACCGAAATGCCGTTCTCATACCATCTCATGAATAGCTACATGATCGGTCTTGCGGATGGCCCGACCGAAGTCCACAAACTCACCGTGGCCAAGGAAATGCTGCGCGACGTCGAGCCATCTCAGGATCAGTTCCCTGAATATATACACCATAGGGCCAAGGCGCAGGCAGAACTCAAATATCCAGCTGGTTGACACGAAAGATACGATGCGCGCCGGTTTCGTGCCGGTATTTGCCTCCGCTTCCGCCTTCGGAACGGTACAGACGAAAGGAGTGATCCAGCATGGATTATACGATAGATTTTGAAGGCAAGACGGCCCTGGTTGTCGGCGGCACGAGCGGCATTGGAAATGCAACTGCCCAAGCGTTCCGTTCGAAAGGCGCAGACGTCTTTATCTGGGGCACGCGGCCGGCCCCAACAGACTATGACGACGAACCGACATCCGACCTCAAGGGCCTCCACTATGAGTGCATGGACGTCAGCCAGTCCGCCAAGGTCGAGGCCTATGCGCCCCCTTTCTCGAAACTGGATATCCTTGTCCTTTGCCAGGGCCTTGTCCTCTACGGACGCAAGGAATTCGAGATCGATGGGTTCAGGAGCGTTCTGGACGTCAACCTGACCAGCTTGATGAGTTGCGCGATGAAATTCCGCGAACAGCTTGCCCAGAACGGCGGTTCACTTATCATTGTAAGCTCATCGGCCGCCTTCCACGCCACGCGCGGCAACCCTGCCTATAATGCTTCCAAGGCCGGCGCGCTGGGGCTTACCCGCACTCTTGGCCAGGCCTGGGCCGCTGACGGGATTCGCGTGAACGGCATCGCGCCCGGATTTGTGCCGACGCGGATGACGCGTGTAACGACTGAAAACGAATCGCGAGCCGAAGCAGCGAAATCCAACATTCCCCTGGGGCGCTTTGGTACGCCCGAGGAAATGGCGGCCATCGCCCTCTTTCTTGCCTCGCCGATGGGTGGCTACATTGTTGGCCAGACGCTATTGGCCGACGGCGGCATGTTGCTCTGAGTATTGACCGAATGGACACACAAACAGACAAGACGGGCATCCAGATTGATCGGCTTGCCGACTGGATGGATTCACGCGGCCTCGGCAGCGGACCGATCGAAGACGTCACTCTTCTTGCAGGCGGCACTCAAAACCTGATCACCCGATTTCAGCGTCTGGACAGGCAGTATGTTTTGCGGCGCCCCTCTCTGAACCCAAGGCCCGAAGCCAACAAGACAATGATGCGGGAGGCGCAGGTTCTTGCCGCGCTCGCGGGCAGTGACGTTCCCCACCCTGCACTCGTGGCGACTTGCAGAGATGAAAGCGTACTCGGTGCCTGCTTCTACCTCATGCAACCCATATCCGGCTTCAACGCCGTGAACGGGATGCCGGAACCACACCGGTCCGATCCGGCCATGCGGCGACGCATGGGCTTTTCGCTAGTGGACGGCGCCGCTGCGCTGGCTCGCCTTGACTATCTCGCCGTGGGGCTTGAGGGATTTGGGAAGCCTGAGAACTTTCTCGAACGGCAAGTCTCGCGGTGGCAGGAGCAGCTTGCCTCCTACACGCGCCAGGAGGGCTGGCCGGGTCCGCACAGCCTTGAAGGTGTTGGGCAATTGTCCGAATACTTGTCGACCCATATCCCTTCAGGCTATCAACCCGGGATACTGCATGGCGACTACCAGTTGGCGAATGTCATGTACCGATATGACAGCCCGAAACTCGCAGCAATCGTGGATTGGGAATTGTCCACCATAGGGGACCCCTTGCTGGATCTTGCCTGGATTGTTGCCACATGGCGCGGCTACGCTCCCGAACTTCCAATCTTGCAAATCGAACCCTGGGGGGGATTTCCCCAAGTTGACGAACTGATCGCGCATTATGCAGACCACTCGGACCGGAACCTCTCCGGTTTCAACTGGTACGTCGTGCTGGCATGTTTCAAACTCGGAATCATTCTTGAGGGAACGCATGCGCGCGCCTGTGCTGGAAAAGCACCCCGGAAAACGGGCGATCAACTTCACGATGCTGCAGTCGCATTGATGCAACGCGGACTGATTTGGGCTCGTCGTCGCACCTGGCAGTAAAACTGTGTTGCCTGCTCCTTCCTCCCTCGCCTGATCGATCGCATACTAATTGAAGTGAATTTTGGTACAAAATCCCTCCTCTTCATTACGCCTTCCGTATAAGGATTTATTATAGAAATACACTTAGCAGATTTCAACGCAGACACTTGACGTCAGGGCGACATTTCTCCGAGAGTACTTGGAATAATGGATTTTGATTCCAAATATCGGAATTCCCTCCCCCCCCCGTCAGCGACCATGATTCAAATCGGCCCAATTGCTTAAGGAGGATTTCTGGCACATCGTAGCCCATCAAGGGGACGAAGATGAGACATAAATCCGGGCCGGCGGGATCGGCCGAACGACATGTAAAGGAAATCCGCCGCAAGACCCGGCGCAAATTCTCCGCCTAGGAGAAGATCCGCATTGTGCTGGAAGGCCGGCGCGGAGAGTATTTGATTGCCGAACTGTGCCGGCGCGAGGGGATCGCTGAGAGCCTTTACTACAATTGGTCGAAGGCGTTCCTTGAAGCTGGGAAGAAGCGCTTGTCCGGGGATACGGCCCGGCAGGCCACGTCGGGTGAAGTCACCGGCCTGAAGCGTGAGATGCGCGATCTGAAGGAGGTCGTGGCCGACCTGACGCTGGAAAACCGCATCCTCAAAAAAAGCGTGATCGG
>TARA_R110001606_G_scaffold364204_1_pt1 | contig 12127 bp, 8 predicted proteins | sample TARA_R110001606 | Tara Oceans TARA_R110001606 (sample SAMEA4398315) | marine metagenome | biome: Polar Biome; feature: [SRF] surface water layer (ENVO:00010504); material: water (ENVO:00002006), including particulate matter (ENVO:01000060) such as... | depth 5 m
AAATATTATCGTATTAACAATTGCTATTATTGGTTACAACAGAAAAAGACGTTTTAAAGCGAAAGAATCTAATAACTAAGATTTGTTTTAATTGATAACTTTTCCATCAAAACCAAACTTGAATTTAATATGATAGTTTTTATCTAATCGCTTTCAACAGCAAATCACTTCTGCAACTTCAAGTATATCAGATAATTATATAGAATTAAGAAAATAAAAATTGTAGATTAAAAATAAAAAAGCCTTATCAAAATTGATAAGGCTTTTTTGCTCCCCCTCTTGGACTCGAACCAAGGACCCTCTGATTAACAGTCAGATGCTCTAACCAACTGAGCTAAGGAGGAGTGTTGACTTTTTAACATTTTCTCTCAATACTGTGCAAACAATTTGCAAACAAAGACCTTATTAATAATAAATAATAATTACTATTAAATATAATCATTTTTAGTAAAATAACCAAGTTAGTTAGTAGTTAATTATCAGTAAAATTAAGAATTATGAGTCCTTGGGATATTAAAAATTGAAGATTTTAAGTGGTGGACTTAGAGGTGGAAATCTTCAAATTTTAATATTCGTAGCCTTTTATGTGGCGATTGAGCATAAATATTAAAGTTCGTAGTGCGTAGGCAGTAGCGTAGCAAGTGTTTTACTTTTCTTTGCTTATCACAGCCCTTTAAATTATAAACTAAAATTATTCTAGCAATTAAAAGTAATACTCTTGCTGGCAAATTTGATTTTTGAGGATGCCTCAGCTTATTTTAAATTACAATTAGTAATGAGTTTAACAAAAGTTTTTTAAAAGGCAATAGCATCTTCAAAAAACAATGAAAAAACAAATCCTAGTGCGTTGGCAGAAGCGAGAATAAGTGTATCAATTTTTATTTGTTTTCAATAAGCTTCTTTTTTGTTTTATCAAAAGTGAATGCTGTAATTGATTTTTATAATAACAATCTTCTATCTTATGTAGTTTCCTTTTTTCTAGCTAATAGCATTTACTTTTGGTGAAACAATTGCACCTACTTACTTTCAAATAAAAATTGATTCTCTTATTGGCTTTTTTTGATTTTATGGGTACTTCTAAAAGTTAATTAAAAGCGATTTTTTTTTTCTTAAATGTTTAAATTTAATATAAACTAGTACTCATAAAAACAATGCAACAAGGCACGATTGTTCTTTAATAAGCTATAATTATGTTATGACTAAGGATCTGCGCGTTGGCTGATGCTTGGCTATTTTACATAATGGCGTTATAGTGCCTGGAACTTTTGTGGAAGAGCAGTATAACTGCGCATTATGTAACATAGCTTTGGTTAAATAAGCTGTTTGGCAACGATAGATTTTATCGTTCCTTAGTATGTAAATATTCTATTAATATTAAATTAGTTAATAGGGAGGTATAGCCAATCTTAAAAGGTTCATGGGGGGTATTGAGTGGAAGTAGACCTCGTTTTTAGATATATTAAAATTTAAATTTAAAAAAAAAAAAAAATGAAATACCTTTGAATTGTATCTAAAGGAATATCCAAGACTCTAAGTGATTTTAAAAAAATTATAAATAAAGAATAACTCCATCAACTATTTTGATAGTATCTAAAAAACCCAACTTGTACCTTCCAGAAGGCGCAAGTTTATCTTGAATAAATACTAAATCACCTACTGAAGGACTATAATAATTCGCTTGATCAATTAATATTTCACTCCCATTGGAGAGAATAACTTTTCTAGGATATGTGATTTTTTCTATTCTACCATTTAGAATAACAAATTTTGAATACCCATCCTCAACTGAGCAATTTTCAGGACTAACCCCATCAATTAAAACATAACATCCAATTTTATCATTTTTTGATATTGAGAAAATTTCTAGTTTTTTATCATCGATAAGGTTAACTGTTTCTATAATAAATTCTTTTTTAAGCCTTAACTTTAGGTAAGATTCAACATCAAGATTTGGAATTATGTTTTGATTAACCAAAATAAATAGATTATCATTACTAGCGCCATCATATTTCAAAATCATAACAGCACTGTCAAAAAAAGTGTTATTAAGTAAAATTATATCATTATCACCTCTATTAATTAAAATAGATTTAGCTTCATCAATATATTTCCATGTACCAACTTTCACAATACCACTTATTGACATTATTAGATTGCCATCACTCTCAAAAATAAAGGTTTGCTGGTTATCTAATTCGTCAATGAGTACCCATTTTTTATTTGTAAACAAGGTTTGATTATCTAGTTTTCTACTCAATTTAGATAAACGTTTAACTAAGTCAATTAAATAAAGTTTCATTTTTGTTATTTCTTTTCTCTATTCATTAAGTACGATTTCAATTTTTTATTAAATTTTAGTGCTAAAAGGTTACATAGCTCTAGATTGATATAAACGCTCTTGGAAGCCTATAAAAGCATTTCTTATTGACTTAATATCTCCTAATTCTCGTTTCGCATCTACTATAGCATTGTATTTTAATTCTAATAGATTAGGTAATTTAGCATCATCCAATTCAGCAACACCATCTCTAACATATTGGTCTAAAACAAAGTTTAAGAATTCTTGTTGCTTTGGGTTGTAATCATTCAGTTGAACTTTTGCTCTGTTTGCTCTCTCTTGTCTTGGAACCAATTCTTTATGATAAGCAACATAACTCAAAACATCAAAAAGGTCACTATCTTCTCCATGAATTAAATTAGTTAAGTCTTTTAACTGAGCATTAGTATATCCTTTTTCACTTAGTTCAGTTAATAATTTTTTACGAGTACTTGGTACGCTCCAAAGTTCTCTTAATTGGTTTTCATCACTAAAAAATGATGGTATATCTCCAAATAACTGCTCAATAAATTCTGTTGAAGAAATTGGTTTTCCTGAAGGACTCCAAAAAGAAGTTCTTACCATAGAGTCAATTTCTCTTTCTTTATGATCAGAAAGTTTTACTCTAATCATTGCTCTTGGTGGTGTTTCACAAACACAGGGTATATTATCACATTCAGCACAAGCTTCTTCTGGTGGTCTTTCACAAACACAAGATGTTTCTCCACAAACATTACAAACTCTAGTTCTTCCACCACCTTCTCCATCATCAGGAATTTCTGGAGGTAAAGGGTCACCATCCCATTCAGGATCTTGGAAATGTTCGTGTGCTTTTACAAAATCAAAAAGTGTAAAATAATCTTTACCATCAAAAAGACGAGTTCCTCTACCAACAATTTGTTTGAACTCAACCATAGAATCTACTGGCCTTAGTAAAACTATGTTTCTTATTTCTGGTGCATCAACTCCTGTACTTAACTTTTGTGAGGTGGTTAATATTGTTGGAATACTCTTTTCATTGTCTTGAAAATCTCTTAAATGCTGTTCTCCATTTTTACCATCATCTGCAGTTACTCTGTGACAATAATTGGTGTTTCTGCTTGGTGAAAATTGATTAATTAAATCTCTTATTAAAGCAGCATGTTTTTGAGTAGCACAAAAAACCAATGATTTTTGACTTGGATTAATCAGTTCTAAAAACTTTTTTACTCGATATTCTTCAACTTGTTGAATGATAATTTTTCTGCCATAATCTCTGTAAGTAAACATATCACCAACCTCAACTTCTCCATGTAAAATAACATCATCATTGGTTACAGTATATTCATCATAATTGGTTTGTATTTCTTTTACCTTAAAAGGTGTTAAGAAACCATCATTAATACCATCTTTTAACTTATAACTGTAAATAGGTTCTCCAAAATATTTATAAGTATCTTTATTAACGTCTCTTTTTGGTGTAGCTGTTAAACCTAATTGTACAGCAGGCGAAAAATGCTCCATAATTGCACGCCAAGAACTTTCATCTCTTGCACCTCCTCTGTGACATTCGTCGATAATTATAAAGTCGAAAAAGTCCTCTGGGTATTGTCCAAAATTAAAATTATTAGTATCATAAACTATTAGTGGCTCTGCTGCTTGTAAAAATTTGTTTTCATCCTCTTCTTCCTCCTCATTTTCATTTTTAGCATTGGTCATAAAAGTTTGGAATATGGTAAAAAACACATTTCCATTTTTGGGTACTTTCCCTTTTTTTCTTATTTCTGATGGTTTAATTCTTACTTTGATATTTTCATCAATCACATCAAAAGCTCCAAAAGAATTAAAAGCTTGGTCTGCTAGAATATTTCTATCAGCTAAAAATAATATTCTTGGAGCTCTGCTTCCATCTCTTTGTAAATTCCATTTTGCATGAAACAATTTCCAAGCAATTTGGAAAGCAATAGCTGTTTTTCCTGTACCTGTTGCTAATGTTAATAGCAATCTGTCTTTTTTTTCTGAAATAGCTTCTAACACCTTTGCAATTGCATTTTCTTGGTAATATCTAGGTTGCCAAGTTCCTCCTCTGTCTTCAAAAGGAATTGCAAACAAGCGTTCTTTCCAATTGGCAATTTCTACTTTGTATTCTTCTTTAGGTGTTGGGTAGGTCATTTCCCAAAGTTCGTCTGGTGTTGGGTATTTAGAAACTTCGCCTTCTGTAGCTTCATCCATATCCATTCCATAAATACGCAAACCATTGGTAGCATAGGTATAACGAATGTTTAAACGCTCTGCATACTCTTTGGCTTGACCAACTCCATCAGTATAATAGCTGTCTCTTTTTTTAGCTTCTACGACTCCTATTCTTCTGTTTTTGTATTCTAGTACATAATCTGCAAAAAGTGGTGTGGCTCTCCTGTTTTGACCTATTAAACGACCTTTTGTAATAGGAAACTCCAAACGCAAACGACTGCCATTTTTTCCCCAACCTGCTTTACGCAATGCAGGTTCTATTAAATCATGTTTGGTTTGTGCTTCGTTCATGGATTTTAATTAATTTATAATCTTATAATTGGTTCTATCTACCATTTGCATAATACCAGCGTGTTCAAATAATTTTCCTACAGAATGCACATTACAAGGTTTTGTATTTAATTCTCTTGGAAAGTGAATTTTAAAAAGACTTCTATTATAGGTGTTTTCATTAACTTTAGAAGCTTCAAAAATAGTTTGTAGCATAGAAAAAGGAATGTTAACAAAAGAGGTTTTTCCTACTTGTACTCTAAAACCTTCTTCATTTGAGTAATTTTTGCATTTATAAGGTGGTACTTTTCTAACAAACTTAAAATTAGCATCTGGTGTTAAATGCAAGTCAATTTTAATTGCTTTTTTTAATAACATTTGTGCTTCTCCCCAATTCATATTGCAACCTCTTTTTGAGTTAATTCTCCTGCAAAAGCTTTTTTCAGCATTGACTTTTTGAGTTCTTCAAGTGATTTTAATTTTTTATCATAAAATGAAATAATTTCTTGTGATGTTTTATCAAATCCTTTTATAACTTCAATTAGCTTTAGTTGTTTTACATTATCAGTTGGATAAGAAAACTTCAATTTTTTCAAAGCTGCACCATTAAAATGTGGTTGAGCTGAACCTGATGAAAGATTGTTAGCTTGTTCCCAATAATATCCAGATTTAGTAAAATACCAGTAAAGTTCATTTGATATATTCTCTGTAAAAGAAATTTTTATCAAATATGATGCAAAAATAGATGGCTCATAATTTTTATAAAGAAGAACTTTAGCAAAAGTTGCTCCTGTTCTTGCCATTAATAAATCATTATCATTTAAAATATAACCTAAAGATTTGGGTGTGGCATTTATATAAACTTTACCATTTTTATCTAATTCTCCATTTTTATCAATATCTGTTATTCTGATGTATCTATAATCACCTTCAGAAGTTGACTTATCAGTATAACCATAATTTACAGTTGCAACATCACCCAAACTCTTCTCTTCCCATCCATCACCTTTTTGACTAAAAATATCATTTAGTTTAGATTGAAAAAGTTCTTTTGCATTTACTAAATTTTTCTCAATATTAGCTTTGGCTTGGTCTATAGCAGTAAAAGCTTCATCTAATATGGTTACAATTTGTTTTTGTTCTTCTAAAGTAATATTTGGAATTAAAGTATTTCTAATTTTTTGTTGAGAAATATTTGGCTGTGCTCCACCAACTGCCTGAGCAATAAGCTCTTCTTTAAAATTTAAAAAGAAATAATATAGAAATTCAGGGATAAAATTTTCATTAGGTAATATTCCACAGACAGCTTGATTTGTTGAACATTCAAAATTTAATACACCAACTTGTCCAGCAGTTGCACCATACATTGCAACAAGAACTGTTCTTGGTGGGAATAACTTAGCTGAAGAATTATTTAATCCAGTTTCTGTTATTCTAATTTTACAATCTGTTATATTTTTATTGTTTACTTCACCACTCCTTAACCAAGGAATAGTTCCATTATTGTAATTCTCACTTTTACTTTTTAAAGGAGTTCCACCAGCTCCTGTCTTACATAGATTGCCTAATTTTTTATATTCCCAACCTTCTCTCATATCAACTCTTTAATTGATTTTAAAATAGCTTTAGTTTCTTTGTCTAAAAATACCATTTCGTCTAAAATTTCCTCTGGGCTTCTTAATGGTGCTTCTTCTGGAGTATTAGGATTTTTAGGTGATAGATCAAAAGTTTCTTCATCTAAATCATTTATATTTAAAATCCAAGATTGTTCTGTTTCTGGTTTGGTTTTTTGCAACTCAATAAACGACTTCATATCACTGTCGTTCAAAGGGTTGGTTTTCCCCATATTTCTACCAGGGTCTAATTGATAGTACCAAATCTTTTTAGTAGGTTCTCCTTTTTGGAAAAATAAAACCACAGTTTTTACTCCTGCTCCTGTAAATGTTCCTCCAGGTAAATCTAATATGGTGTGTAAATTAGAGCCTTCTAATAGTAACTTACGTAAAGCCACAGAAGCATTGTCTGTATTGCTTAAAACAGTGTTTTTTATTACAATTGCAGCTCTACCACCTGTTTTTAAACTTTTAATAAAATGTTGCATAAACAAGAAAGCAGTTTCTCCTGTTTTAATATCAAAATTTTGCTGTACTTCTGGTCTTTCTTTTCCTCCAAATGGTGGATTTGCTAAAATAACATGGTACCTATTTTTTTCTTGAATATCACGTATATTTTCTCCTAAAGTATTGGTGTGTATAATATTTGGTGCTTCAATACCATGTAATATCATATTCATAATACCAATTACATAGGCTAAATTCTTTTTCTCTTTACCATAAAGTGTTTCTTCTTGTAAGGTTTTAAGGTTTGTGGTTGACATTTCCATACGCTCTTTTATATAATCGTAAGCTTCCACTAAAAAACCACAAGAACCTGCAGCTCCATCATAAACTTTTTCGCCTATTTTTGGGTCAACCACACTAATCATAGCACGAATTAATGGTCTTGGTGTATAGTATTGCCCTCCATTTCTACCAGCATTCCCCATGTTTTTAATCTTGGTTTCGTACAAGTGGCTTAACTCATGTTTATCACTTGAAGCACGAAAAGGAAGTTGGTCTGCGTATTCTAAAATATCCCTTAAATTATAACCAGATTGTATTTTGTTTTTTAACTCAGAAAAGATTTCACCAATTTTATATTCTATGGTATTTGCAGAATCTGCTTCTTGTTTAAACTTAGCCAAGTATGGAAATAATTTACCATCAACAAACTGAACTAAATCAACACCTGTCATTGCTTTATGATGGTCTAAATTTCCATCTGCATCTTTAGGCATTGCCCAATTTTTCCAAGAAAATTCAGAATCTAAAATAAATTGATATTCTTCTCCTTTTAATTCAGCTTCATCAGCTTTATCTTGTTCTAATTCGTCTAAGTAACGTAAGAACATTACCCAAGAAGTTTGACCAATATAATCCAATTCACTATCAGACCCAGAATCTTTATATAATAGGTCATCTATATTTTTAAATGTTTGTTCGAACATTAATTGTTGTTTATGTAGTTGTAGGTTTTAGCAATTTCTTTTAAAAAATAAAGGTAATAATTTTTAGTTAGTGGATAACCATTTTAGTTAGCGACTTCTTTAAGATTTATTTTCTAATGAAAATAAATAGATTTATCAGCCAAAACTTACTTTTTTTGATGTTAAAAAGAAGACGAAAATTATATTATCTGGTTCATTTTATTAGCTCTAAAGGATTATTAATGCCATATTAATTTATGGTCTGCTATTTTATTTTAATTCTCTTAGGGGTAAATTAGGGTAGGTGTCTATGCGTCTCTCTTAATACTTATAGACTTTGAAAATGTTTATATTCTCTTATAGTGTAATTTTAATAGTATTTGGAGCATTATGAATTACAGAACATAAATTTATATTGATTTTTATTTATCTTTGAGAATGGCGTATATAACTAATTATACTTTAAGCAAACTTTCAAAAAGCCTTGAAACAACAGAAAAAATAACTGAAGATATATTTGTAAAACACATATATAAAGATAGAAGGTTACATTCTTTTTTCACGACTTGGGAGTTAAAATATTTGTTCAACTTCAAGAGAATATTACAAGATGAGAAAGCCCATTTGAAATATTTTGTTCAAGTACCAGAAGAAAGAGATACAGGAACTTATGTTAACGAAAAAAGTTCTAAACTAAAATTTCATTTAGATATTAATTGTGAGTTTTTAGTGAAAAATTTTACAGGTTTCGTTATTCCTCCTGAAGTCAAGCAAGCTAGCCTTATACCTGAATTCAGAAGGTGGTTTAAGGCAAATGATTTTGAAGATAAGCTTGAAAATCAATTGATAACAGGGCAATTAATTATTATGAAATATAATAGAGAATTTGCTAAAAAATATGGTTTGGCAAATTTAAATCAAGGTTATAAGTTAGTAGAAGAAAAACCAAATAGTGGATATGATGAGAAAGTTGTAAGTTTTAATGTTGATGAATTTTACAATACAATTGAGCAATGTGTTTCATATAAAAGAAATGCACTTAATTGTAAAGAAAAAAGAATTCTAGGAAAATGGGTAGGAATGCTAAATAAATCAGATTCAGAAATTAAAAATAAAGTCATTGAGTTATTAGGTGTCAATTTTTATTATAATTATGGTCTAGAAAACATTAAAGATTTATGGAGAAGTTACTCTAAAGTAAAAAATGGAATATTAATGAAAAACTTAATCGAATATTTCAAGTGGACTTATAAGGCAAATAATAGAAATTATGATAAAATTACTTTAGAAAATTTTAATATGTCTTGTTGTGGAAACTGTAATGAAACAAACAACTCTAGGGGTACAGTACTACCTGAGGAAAATGACGATTTGCCATTTTAATAGTGGCCTGTAATAAAGATAAACTGACAGAATTGAAAAAGTAGTTAGTTTCACTTGTAAAGTATTTCTTTATTTATTCTTTCCAGTATTCTTTTCCTAATCTCACATTTAAACCTGTCAATTTAAGCACTTCTTCTTTAATAATAGAAGTAACATAATCTTCATAACCAATAATAGTTGCAACACTGTCATGGATAGTAAAAATGGGTAAATCTGGCTTCTCTTTAGATATTCGTAAAGTAACATTCTCGATTATAATAATACTTTCAATTCTTTGAAGCAAATGAGCTAGTGCTCTGTGATTTTTAATCTTAATAGCTTTAAACATATTGTACACTTCTGGAAAATTATCACGAAAATCTCTTTTAGATTGAGCTTCTGGTTGTCCAATAAATCTATTATTTGAAAAAAAGACTGTAAAGATCATTTCTTTAATAGATTTCTTAACAAATTCTTTATTTGGATAGGTTAAATCTGATATTTTCTGATAAAACTCACCAGAATTTACCATAGTAAAATAATTATTAACTTTCTGAATATCAATATTATTCAGGGTTTTTACTAACATAATGATAGTGGGTAAATAAGAAGATTTAGAATTAGATAAAAGTGGAAATGATGTAGGAATTTTAAAAATATTAATGAGTTGGCCTTCTTTATAAAATGTTTCATTAAATAATAAGGTACTAAATAAAGGTTGAGAATTTTTAATATCAATATTTACTAACTTTTTGCTATCATAAGTTATAAAGTTTCGAAGTTCACTTTTAATATTGGTTAAATTAGAATGGAATCTTCCTACGTTATCATCGACACTATAGTAAAAATCTTGCTTATTGAATTTTTGGATTGAATAAATAGCTTTAAACCTTTTATGTCTTAGATTAGCTTTACCCTTTATTGTTCCTCTTATCCCTCCTGTTTGTTCTGGAAATAGTTCTTCAACCTTTTTAGTAGCATCTTCAACATTAATTTTTAATGATTCATTAAACCACTTTGTTAAATGAGGGTAATTATTTTTAGTTTTTTCTAATTTTAATTTGGATTCTTTAGCATTCTTACTCCTGTTTTTCTTTATAACAGATTTAATAATTTCAATTTTTTTTACAGAAGCTTTGTGGTAGGAATATTTACTAATTAAATATCCTTTACATTTTTCACCTACGATATATTTCATATCAGTACGAATGAATTTATTTTTCAATAAATGATCTAGATATTCCTTATAATTATGTACAATTTTTTGAAGTTTTACAGAGCTAAGATTAACAAACCCAGCATTACTATCTAAATCTTCCATTTCCATTCCTATACTCAGGTATTCCAGAATATGGTAAAAATAATCAATATGATATTTAAATGTAGGAGGATGTTCAGTTAAATAACCTTCTAAATCAACAGAGCTAGGAATTTCCCAATACAAATATTTATCCTTCATTTGAATTTAGTTATAACACTAACAAATCTAGTTATTTTAACGTGAAATATCTAAATTCAAGACTTTTAAGCTAAGTTAAAATAACTTTATAGTGCATAGCATCAATTACGTCTTTATCAAATGAATCTAAGTATGTATTAGTTATTTTATTATTGCTCAATTCGTGTCCTAAAGCTTCTGAAATTAATTCAATAGAATACCCCAACTTTTTGGCTCTAGTAGCAAATGAATGTCTCGCAACATAAGTAGTTGTAGTACCTTTAATATTTTCTTTATCAGAAATTTGTTTCAAATACTTGTTAGTTGTCTTAATCCATTGACTAATTCTCTTTTTTGCCTCTAAACCATCCTCAGGAATATCAGGGGTAATAATATTTAGTAAATATTGGCTATTATTAGACTTTAAACTTTTAAAGATTACTTCAGATTCTGGAAATAATTTTATACTGTAATTTTTGTGAGTTTTTCGCCTTTTATAAACAATTCTACCATCCACGATATTATCTAACTTTAGATAAGCTAAATCTGTAAATGAAATACCAATTAAGTAATAACTTAGAAAGAAGTAATTTTTAGCTTCCCAGGGAGCAGAATTTTCTTTAACTATAGAGTTCTTTAGCTTTAAAATATCAGTGTTGGAAAGCGCTCTTTTTTGAGTTTTTTCTACTGCTATTTTTATATCATAAAAAGGATATTCAGAACGTTCAATAACTTTTTCTTTTATAGCTCTATTGTAAATTGCTCTTATAGATCTTAAATAGTTAGAAATACTATTTACTTTAAGTCCTTGTACTTTTAATGCATGAATAAACTCTTCTAACAGTGAATAAGTGATTTTATTAAATTGTATGTCTTCTTTACCATAAAAATTTAAAAACCTATTCACAGCAGTTTGATAAACAATTGCATTGCCTGTTCTTTTAGACTCAAACATTTGAGATATTAATTTATCTGCTAAAACTTTAAAAGTGGTTATTTCATTGATTGGTTTCTCTCCTTTAAATAGATTTCTTACTTTTTCAATAGTAAATTCATCTTCTAGTCTCAATATTGCGTCTTGGATAAGGAAATAATCCTTATTTAACTTTAGATTTATAAGTTTAGAGTTTGGGTGTTCTTTTAATACTTCTGAACTTTGATCATTCCAAAACAATTCCTTTAAAGAAATACCTGAATTGATTGTATAAACTTTTCTTAAATGCGTAATTCTGAAAATAACATTGAAAGTACCATCAGATTTTACTCTTCTTGTATCCAAGAGTAATTTTAAACTTGCCATAATAAAACGAATTATGGTCAAAACGTGCAAACAATGTGCAAAAATAATTAAGAAATAACCCTGAAAATAACATACTATCCCAGGAACTTCAATGTTTAAAAAAACAAAAAAGCCCTAACAACCTAATGTTAAGACTTTTTTTGCTCCCCCTCTTGGACTCGAACCAAGGACCCTCTGATTAAC
>TARA_R110001606_G_scaffold97248_1_pt1 | contig 12122 bp, 18 predicted proteins | sample TARA_R110001606 | Tara Oceans TARA_R110001606 (sample SAMEA4398315) | marine metagenome | biome: Polar Biome; feature: [SRF] surface water layer (ENVO:00010504); material: water (ENVO:00002006), including particulate matter (ENVO:01000060) such as... | depth 5 m
GATTCTTTATCGCCATCAGGTTTTTTATCTTCTTCAGATTCTTTATCATCTATTTCTTTTTCTTTTTCCTTGGCAGCATTTTCAGCATCCTGCGCAGATGCTACTTTATCATTTGCAGCGCCGAGTTCATCATCAGGCACGTCAGCCGCTTTTTCTTTAGCGGCTTTTGCGTCAGCAACTGCATCATCGGTATTTACTGTAGCAATTTCTTTTTTATTATCTTTAGCTAACTTATCAGTTTGTTTTTTTATCTTAGCTTGAAGATCTTTACGATATTGTTTAGGATCTCGGCGTTTTTGAATATCATCTTCAAGCTTCTTAATTCTATTAACAGTATCTTCGTCATCAGGATCAAAATCCGCTAAAGCTTTATCTAATTCAGCATTTTCTTTTGAAACAAGATCGTCTTCAATTCTTTTTACTTCTTTATCAGATGTGTCTTTAGCATCCTTTTCAGCTTTCTCTTCTGCATTTTTTTTACGCTTTTGGTTCATATCCCATAACTTTTTTATTCCTTTACCTAGAGCGAAACCGCCTTTAAATACTGTAGGGAATAAATTCATTGCGGTTGGTACTAATAACAATGCGCCAACGATTTCATCTAACGGTTCTTTTTTTTGTTCATTTCGTGTTTCACGTAAATAAGTTTTAAAATCTTTCATTCAGAGTCCTTCTTCTTTAACATCTGTTTTAGTATATAGTCTTTACCTTTACTTTTAATATTGTCACCAGTGATCTTAGAGTAAAATTCTCTAGTGATTTTATTATTATGGTTTACCACGTATTCTACAAGATGCTCGTGCTTATCGTGTTCAATAATCATTACAACTTTCTTAAACCATTTATATTGTATGTTTTTAATATCATCTTTATTAACATTTCCAAAATAACCTTTATTATAGTAAGTTTCAAAAATGTTATCAAATATTTCTTCATATTCTTTTTGTAATTTTATATAATTACGGAACTTCATTTATATGTCCTTAGGTCTTTTACCATCTATTTCAAAGTTGGCTTCTATTACATTTAATTCAGATTCAGACTTTGCCTGCTTAATCATTTTAAATAAATCTTTGCCTGTCAAGTTCATATTTACCTGTGTACCGATTTGCATAGAACTATTTGGATTTGCTTTTTTAAGTTCTAATTTTTCCTTTTGAATTTCCAAGTTAGCAACTGATTGATTTAATTCTCTTAGTTCTTTAAGACCGTCAATTACTGATTTAGTTAAAGTTGCATATACTTCATGATACCTTGGTTGAGTGCCAATTTTAATATCTTGTTCAAGCACTTCTAATATATTTCTAGAGTTAGCGATAATCATTTTTAATTCCATCACTAAGTATTCTTGATCACTAATATTAATTTCATCTCGAGGTTTCTTTGCAATTTCATATTTAGATTTCTCTAATTTTTCTGTACGAGTTGCAACCTCATCAATTTCTTTATCAACATCATAATCAATATCTAGGGCGTCATCTAATCCTTCAAACCCACTATTCATTTAGTTCTCCAATTGTACGTTTACGTATCCTTTATCATCATAGTTTGGTATTGTACCACTTGTTACAGATCCACTTGTAGTAACTAATGCAACAGCTGAAGTATCCATTCCTGATGTACTAAATTGGTCAAAGTCATTATGAGTAGAATCAAACCCATATTTTGAATGTATGGTTTCAATTACCTTAGCATCAGATATAGGTTTATAAAACCAAGCATCAGCAGTAAATGTTAATTGCCCACTAATATATCTTTTTGACTCTTCTTCAACTTCTTCAGTAAACTCTGGGTTAAGACCACCCAGAGTAACTCGTATATCACGTTCAAGGTTTACTGTATTAAATTCTTTTACTCTTAAATTAATAGATGGATTAAAGAACGGTATAATCTGTTCTATTATTTGGGTAAAGTCTGAAAAACTTTCAGTCTTAATATATAAAGTAAACTCAACATCCCAAGGTGATGGCATCAAATTATTAATCCAAGCGTCTTTAACATCAGGATTTTTTAATAATCTATTTTGTCTGGTAGAGACTGCGCGTTCAGTTGAATAATTAAATCCATTAACAGTCACCGCCATAGTAGGGTATTGGATATAATACCTTTTTAAAGAGCCATCTTCTTCCCTGCTCATATAATATTTAGACAGTGGGCCAAATTTAATAGGCACTTCTAAAGTTTTTGACACAGCACCATTATCATCATACCTTTTAACTTTTATATCGTTAAACAAAGTCATGAACGCAACTAATATGTTACGAGTAGTATGATTAAAAAAATAGTTCATTATGATTACCTATTTTAATTCTTTTTTAGCATCAGATGCTAAGCTATCTGCTGAATATGCAGTTTCATCAACTGACATTGGGAATGCTTGTTGAAATTCTTTTCTAAACTTTGGTGATACAGATTCCCATGCAGCATCATCTTCATTCTCATCATAATCTTTTTCCATAACATTATTAAGCATATTAAAACCTTTTGCAATCATTTGCATTGCTTTAACATAGTCAGCTGTATGTTTACCTTCTATTAAATATTCTTTAAAATCCATGTTCATTTACCAATCTCCGTAAGGGTTATATGTAGGGTTGTCTATATCATTATATAGAACATTAGTTTTTTCTTCTTCAATTAAATCATTTTGTTTTAATGTATCAGAGCCAGAAGTTGTATATACTTTAATAGGTGTAATGTCCTGCTCATCGTATGTTTCACTTTGCTCTGCAGATATTGCTGGGGTAGTTGTCAGCATATTATTTTCCCAAACCTTAACTGTGAATTTCCAGTTATGTTGTGTGTTTAAAAATTGTTCGTCAGTATCTATGACATCAGTAATCTCATATAGAACACCATTGTAATGCGGTCTTATAAAATCTCCAAACTTAGGAACATAACCTGAAGCATATTTATTAAACATCATTTTAGTGCAATACATTTGGAATGAATCAACATCTTCAATTCCAAATTGAGTATATTGTCGCACCTCTGGAGGTGTTTCAAAGTACACTTTTAATTTGTATTGTTGTATTATATGTTTATCATTATCCTCACCCCAGAGCTTCTCATTATCTTCAGAATGATCCACAACATAGTAGTCGCATTTAACACCGTTCATATCTAAAGCTTCAGAGGTTGTTTGGTCATATAATTTTTTTTCATTATTATAACAAGAACCATTGTAATTAAAATATTGATTAGGCATTGGGTCACAAGCTGCACCAGTTACACCGCACCATTGTTCTAATGTATTAATATTAATTAATGTAGAACTGGTGTTTATTGATATACTTTCACTGACGCCGCCTACAATGAAAGCACCGCTGCCTAAACCGCTTGAGTTAGTTACGTCAATAGAGTAAGTACTATCTACTAAAGTCGGTATTGTCACATCAATTGATGTTTCGCTTGTATATCTACTTGGTGTAATATCTGTCATTTAATTAACTTCCACTGTTGGTAGATTCATATATTTAGCAAGTTCGTTTTTAAATAAAGGATTGTTTGAAATATGTAAATTTGAAATTTTTGCGTCTGAAGGTTGAATGAGATTGCCGTTGTGAATTCTGCCACCTACTCTAAACCCATCAGCCGTTTCAGTACCAAAAGCACCTGGGTTAGCGCCATTAAGCACAGTTTCAGCTACACCATTAATATAGAATCCCATTGTAAGTGCTGAGCCGACAAATTGTACCCACGCAAAAATATGCAAGGGGACTCCAGTAGATGGCATAGAGTTCCCTAACCTTCTTTGGCCATAAGTGGCTTGAGTTGCTAAATACATATTATAAGCAGAATTTACATGAATTTCTAAAGGCCTATTACTTGTGTCCGAGTCCTTTTGTAATGAAATTAAACAGTCATTATCAACACTATCTAAAACAGTCCAAAAACTCACCCCAATAAAATTAGTCGCTTTATAGTCAGGTATTTTTGAAGATATATTAACGTAAGAATCGGAGTTATTACCGTCAAACGCTTTACCAATAACTCCATCCACTTGTGTAGCACCACCAATCCAATTAGCAGCTAACACGTCAGGTGCCGCCTGAGTAAATTGTTCATTTGCAGTACTGTAAGGTCTTTCAAAAATATCCGTACCAGTTATTGTTACCGTTCTAGGTAGTTCACTTGCTAGAGAAGTGTTAGGAGTTGCTACTATATTTGTTGGTAATGCCATTATTATCTCTTAAGTTATATTCATTTGTTATCACAGTAACATATTGTGGAATGACTCTTATTATATACTCATTATCAGTTGGGTTATGTGTATGTAATTCAATATATGTTGCTTCGGTTTTAATTTCCATCTATATACCAACTTTAAATTTATCCAACAAAGAATTGTGGAAATTCGCCTTCAGACATTAAACGTTCCATAGTCTTTTCTTCCATTGCTAACCCATCCGAATAAATACCGTCACCATTAGTAGTCCCCCCGCCAGGCAGGGTAACTTGATATTTTTTTAGATGTAATCCCCATTGCATCATAGAACGGGCAACCATAAGTTTCTTAACTAATGGGTGTTGCATCATATCGTTAACATCTGATTTTTTCCAAACTTTTAAAAGTCCGGTTCCTGATTTTTTTGGAGTTGGTAATATTTTTAATATACCAGAAGGTTCATGAAAATCAGCGTTGTATGAAATTGCGAATTGGCTTTCAACTTCTTTTAAGTAAGTCATAGCAAGATCATATCCAACTAATGATGATGCGCCTTCGCTATAACCGCCACCAGGGTAATTTCCATTAACTACCCAATCATTATATAATAACATGTGGGTAGGAGAGTGAAGAACGTTAATTCCATCAACAAGACTTGTATAATCAAATTCCACTACATCTGTTATAGAGTTGTCCATTTGATAATCTGATACGCCTGAGGTAATACTGAATACCATATAATCTCTATAATTACCTTCACCATATAGATAACGATCAGCATCTTGTATAGTATCGCATATAATATCGTTTAGTTGTTCATCTGCTATCTCAACACAAATAACAGGATGTCCTAGTTTGCGTCTTATATAATTTCTTGCATCCAATATAGAGTCAATTCTATTACATATGTCTTGATTGCTGTCAGCCATGAGTTCCTCGTAGTTGTTTTATATTATATATATCAGATTGGAAAATAAGAAAAAAATAGAGTCTCAAAAGAGACTCTATTTAACACTAGAATTTGTTTAACTCTAATTACTAACTTATGGGCTATACTGCCGATGTGTAAGTAATTGAAGCTCCAGCAGGTTGTCCGTTTAATAGATCCGCAAGACCAGTTACATTCGCAAAACGATAGTAACGTCCAGAACCAAGTAAACTATCAGTGATAGCATAACGGCTCATAACACCAATACGTGGTGAGAAGTCTTCTTGAGCAACTGCGCGGTTCATTAGACCTGTAACATATGGAGAATAAACAACACCACAGTCAGAAACACCAGGTCCTTTATATCCAACAAGTACGTAATCGGCTGCAGCATATGAATCACGGTAGACTTTAATTGAATCATTGATAGTTCCAATTTCAGGCATTGTAGTTGCTGCATCAACCATTGCAGTGTTACGATTGAATGCAGGTCCAGCAGCTTGTAATGCAGTAGCAACGCGAGGAGATACAACAACAAAGTTACCTGCATCACGACGAGTTTTTAATGCGATACGGTTTGCTAGGTCGCAAATGAAAGTAACAAGATTTGAGAATTTCTCTTGTGACCAACGGCCATCACCGGCTGGTACATTATAATCCGCAATAGTTTCACCACCAGCATCAACCGTAAGGTTAACGCCATCACTTGTTTGTTGAACACCAACATCAACAGCAGCATCTTTAACAGCTTTAAGGATTTCTCTATCTTGCTCAGCAACTAGTTCATACTGAATCATGTTAATCATTTCACGTTCGATGTCAATACCATGCATTGCTTTAACATCCATTGCAGCTTCAAGAGAGAAAGAAGTAGCAAGTTTACGAGATTTAGCAATGATAGGTTGTCTATCAATTTTGAAATCAATTTCAGGGTACTTTTTTCCGCCTGCGGCAGCATGAGCGGTATTAGAGATTTGCCAATCTTCTGCAGTATCAGCGGATACTCCTGTACCAGCATCAGCTGTACCAGCGGCAGGGTTTGCATTTCTATCCCCAGTAAAACCAGAGTACTCAGGAACTTTATCAAAACCTACTTCAATATTAGTACCACCATATTCATGACGGATTGCGTAAGCAAGACCGATTGGAGTTGACATTGCTTGAACACCAACAATTTTGTTAGCGAATAATGCAGGGAACGTTCTACGTACAAGTGCCATTGACACAGGAGCGAGAACACCAAGACCAGGTCCACCAGCAGGAGTGTTTGTTGCAGTTGAATTAGAAACAGATACGCTATCAGTTCCAGTTCCAAATTGTGCCTCAGAGAAAAGCTCTTGGCCTAGGTTTTTATTTGATTGGTTGTCCATAAGACGAGCCATATTTTCTTTTACATATTGATCTTGAATATTAGCGATGTTTAATCCGCCTTCTACTTCTGACCATTCTTTAATTAGATCGTGTGACATTGATTAGTCCTCCATTGTCGTTTTCTATTTAATTATTTGTTAGTATCTATATTAACAAGATACATATTTTTTTTAGTACATGAACTTGCTTGCAGCCGCTAGCATATCATTTACTGGTTTAACTGACGGCTTAACATCTTCAATACCTTCATCAGAACCTAGGTCCTCATTTAGAACAGGAGCAGCATATGATGTTGCTTCTTCTTGAATTAAACCAATATAGTTGTCAATCTTTTCTGATACTTCGTCAAACGATTTACCTTCAAAGAAAGATTCAACTTTTTCAGATTCAGCAATTGAAAGCTCATCAGACTTTTGTTTGATAAGTAATTCAGTTGCAGCTTTTTCAGCAAGCTCTGAAAGTTCCATTTTATCTGCGATTGATTCAGAAAGTTTTTCTTCAAGCTCTTCTTTTTCTTCAGAAAGTTTAGCAAGCATTGAGTGTCCTTCAGTATCAAGCGAAACATAGTTATTTTCAAACAATGATTTAATACCATTAACTAGTGGTAATAATTGTTTGTCAATAGCAACTGCTTCAACTAGTTCGTCAGATATTTTCTCAGAGATTTCGTTGTCTAAAAAGCGATCTAATGATTCAACCACGGTTGATTCCATCTCTTCTAGTTTCTCGTCATACTCTTTGATAATTTCTTCTTTTGCTTCAGATAATTGAATTTCAATATATTCTTCAGCTTTCTGCGTAAGAGTTTCTGTTTTCTCTTCAACAACTAATTCTACGTATTCTTCGGCCTTTTTCTCGATGCGAGAAGTTTCAGATAAAACTTTCTCATCAATAGTATTTTGTACTTCGGCTTTAAATTCGTCTAGTTGTTCAACAGACAGAACATCTTTTAGTGAGTCATAAATTTTCATTTGTGTGTTCCTCCTAAATGAACTTAGTTAATTCTTTAACTGTTTTATATATTAGATAAAGATCTTGTATTTTTTAACTTAAGATACTTGCGGCTCTTGCTGCTATCTCTTTTGCGCTTCCACCGACTGAAAAACCATTATTGTCTTTCTGCATTGTAGGAGCCGGTTGGTGTTGTTGGTGTTCTTGTATATGAGTTGGTTGTTGGAACATTGTTTGTTGTGGCGCGATTGGGGTTGATTGAACTTTAACTTCATTCATTTTATTAATGTCTTGTCTTAACAACTGCAACTCATTTATCAACATTTTAAATTGTGATTGAGTCATTTCTTCATCCTCTGTTATATTAGATATAGAACCTAAAGGAGTATCGGCTTTAAAAGTATTCTTTGGCTTCTTATTTAAATAATCCTTAAAATCCATGTTATAAACCTTTTTTAATATGAGCTAAAAATTTATTAAGGTTTGCGGCAACTTCTTTTGTTCCAGTTTTACTTAATGTTTTCTTTAACTCTTCAACTGCGCGTTCTACTATACTGTTGCCATCCATTATATATTCAGCGTTCTCATATATGCCATCTACATAAGCATTCATCGCAGATGGATCACCCACGATATCAATACATATTAAATTATAGTCATCGTTTACATTTTCACCTTTTAAAGTTCCAAGTCCGCGAGAACTTACTCCAAGTTTAACTCCGCCATCCAAAAGTGCTTGAGCGGTTTTACCCATTGGGGTATCTAACAATTTAGCAGTGCCTATTGCGCTTCCGCCATCCATAGCAAGATCTTCAACTAAATGAGAAACCCGGTCTAAGTTAATTTGTGGTGAAGGCGGATGATCAAGTTCGCCCATTGCCCTTTTAGTAGCAACGCGTTCTTTCATATATTTGCCAACTTCACGTTCAATTATTTTACCTGAGTAAATTCTCCCGTTACGGTTTTTTACCCCTGATTGAAGGAACGGGCCTTTAATCTTCCATGACTTTTTACCTTCAGCATCAGATTCTGTTATAAAATCTAATGATTGGTAATCTACATTTTCTACAAATAGTTTCATGTTATCTCCTACATATTGTCTCTAGCATTATTAACAAAATCTTGTTTCTTTTGGTCAATGCGTTGTTTAATTTTATGAGCAAGTATCTTCTCAAGGTCATCTTTTGTTTGAGCAAACTGCTTTTTATATATTCTGCCAATTAACATATCATCAACTTTGTCCGCGGTGACTTCTTCAGAGTTAACATCAGTAGTATCAATGTTATCTTCAACTTTATCTGCAGTAACTTCTTCAGAGTTAACATCAGTAGTATCAATATTGTCTTCGTTTTCATTTAATTTCTTTTTCATAGTTTTCTCCAATAAACTTTAAAAGTCTTCGTCTGGCTCTTCAAAGCCGCCTTCATCTTCAATTTGTTCTCTCTGAACATCTAGTAACTCTTTATTTATACTATTAAGATTCCCTGGGAGGTTAACTATATAACGCATAAAGAACTCTTGTGCTAATATCCCATTAGGATTATCTTTTGCTAAAATTAATTCTTGATAAGTATTAATCAAGTCAAGCTTTTGTGTAATTAATTCTAAATCTCTGTATTGTCTAAAATGATTTGACATCTCCATCTTGATGTCATATCTATCAGGATTGAAAAGCTTCTTGTCCGCACCCGATACTTGTAATTGTAATATAAACAACTGATATAAAACTCCGCAGAAACGTGTCTGTATACGTTCTACAAACTTAATAAAGTTTAGGTCATCCTGTTCAATGTCTTTAGTGTTTGTATATTGTTTTCCGCCATCTTCTTGCCATCTGGATCTTGGAATTTTTAATGATTTATATAGTTTCTTTAAGAAATAATTTACGTCTTCTAATTCACCAAGCTGTTGTCCGCCTTGTATAGTGTCAACAGTTGAACCTGCTCCATCTCTTCTTGCGAACCAGAAGTCTTCAGTTAATGCTTGAAATTTTTGCGAAGAATCAATTAAACCAGTTTCAGTATCTAAGTTAAGATTCTTTTTATAACGATGCATTGTTTGTTTAACAATTTCTTCAGCTTTACCGGTTGGAGCGTTACCAACTTCAACGTTCCAAACTCTTCGTTCAGGTGCGCGCACTAATCTGTATATAACAACTGCGTCTTCTAAAGTTCTAAGTTGATTATATATTTTAATTGATGGATCAAGATAAGATCTTACATCTTGTTTATTTTCACCAAATTTTCCAAAGTTAATATAGATGATTTGATTTTTTTCAAAGAATACAGTTTTGTCATCTAATGCTTGAGCAAATTTAATTATTACACCATCTTCAAATATAGGTGTCATATTCCATGTTGCTAAAGGTTTTAAACCAATGATAGTATCTTTCTTATCGTTAAGAACTACCTCTAAATATAATTCACCATCAACACAAAACTTCCAGAATAATTCCCAACCAGTTTCGTTAAAGCCTAATACATTATTAACTACATGATTAAATGATTTATGTAATTCTCTTATTTCTCGTTTCTTTAAATCTAATGTCTGGTTTAGATTAAAAGAAAACGAATCGCCTTTTGAGTTTTTATTAACAGCTTCATCAACTACATTGTCTAACGCTATTGCGATCTCAGGATAAGAAGCCATTTCTCTGTATTTTCCAACTCTTGCTTTTTTACTTTCAAAGAATTGACTGAAAGATATTTGTGAAGCATGTGTTGTAAACGCAAAGTCTTGGTTTAAATCTAAATCACCAATAGAAGGTTTATCATTTTCACCTTCACCTATTGAGTTTCTTTGAACCTCATCTTGTTGTTTTCTTGTTGCACTATCAAATTTTAAAAATTCTTTTGATATTGGATTAAACACTTGTAAATTCATTTCTTCAACCTTTTCGTTTTGTTGTATAAGGGTTATATAAACTATACCGCTGAGCCACATCTTGATATTGTGATGCATCATATGTCGGAGCTGCGAACTTTGCTAATTCATCAATATTTTTAAATGGAACCCTTTTAAGGTATTTAATTCTATTTATATGGTATTGCCGGTAACCATATTTTGGTTTAATCATTAAAGATTTCATTAATCCAGACGGAAGAATTATCGGGCTTTCATTTTTCATAAAAATACCAGCAACCTTTTTTAATTTCGTTAACCAAATTTTCCTTGTTTTTAAAGGAAGATGGTGCAAGTTTAAACATTCATAATATAATGTGTCTTTTGCTTTTCTTAAATTAAAAACATATACTAAAGGAAGTGTGTCATAGTAATCTAAAGAATCTTTTTTTACTTTTTTGATATCTGGGTTTAAATGATAGTCATAAGCAAACGTATAAAATTCTCCTGGTAGTATTTTGCTAATACCCGTAGCAAGCTCATTCGTTGCATTAACATATTCAGTTAAATTATATATTCCCATTTTAATATTCTAAGTATTCTTTAAAAGAAATTAACTTTGCTTTTTTTCTTTTAAATTTTTTATCTTTTTTAGTTTTAATTTTTACACCAAGACCTGACCCGCCAGCTGGTACGCCGGACGATAACCCTGCAGATGCAACCGAAATCTCTTCTCTTACAAATTTTAATAATGCATTGAATATATCATCATTCATTTTTTTGTTTCCTCATGAATAAGACATAGAAGCATTTCAGATATATCCATGTTATATTTTTCAGTGAGCTGATTAAGATCATTAGTAACTCTTTTGATTGCAGCTTTGTTTTGAACTCCACCTTTAACCGTAAGATACTTTTCTATATCAGATTCAAATGAATTAACATATAAGAAGTTAGATAACTCATTGATCCTTGGACCAATGATTCTTTTTAATTTAAATATAAATTTATCTAATAAACCAAGAGCAGATTTCTCTTCTTCGGTTTTAGCGATCTTTAGAGTTCTACCTTTATCATCAACTAAACCAAGTTTATATGCTTTAGTTTTGTCTATACGAGTTAACATTTTTTTAACAAGTATATAAGATAGTACTTCATCAAGATGCTGAGTATTTGCAAACTGTGCTGACATAGTGATCCTTTTATATTATATATTATATAAGAGAATTCACATTATCATTTATTCTGGCGTTTCAGTAGTTTCCTCAGGCAGTTCTTTAGTCCCAAGTATATACTGATGTTTATCTGACTCGTAAATAATCGTTAAGATGTCACGAAGCGCAGCTTCAGGGTTTGACCATACAGCAATTATTTCTGCAGGAGTAGTGTCATTCCAAGGCACGGGATTTGCAGGGTCAAATTGTAGTGAAGTATGTCCTTGAGGTACGTTACCCGCAGTAGTAACTCCAGCATTACTAAATATTAGCTGTCCATTTAAAAACTCTAAATTGTCTGGTCCAGTAGAACTCCACTGGTTATTTATTCTTATGTTACTTGAACATATAGGGAATCCGTTTTTGCTTATCATTTTATTTCCTTGTGTTATCTAAATTAAGTTATGTGTATTCTATTTCTCGTTACTGTGGATGCTGCTGCTTTAATTTCAAGTGTTGAGTTAGTCGGTTTCTTCCAGGTAGCTGATGCTTTTGTCACAACTACTACCGAACCTGCTGCAAGTGGTACGGTTGAACAACCTACTCTTAAATTCCTCTGCCCACTTTGAGCTTGGGAAGGAATTGTAACACCATCAACCGTTATCGCATTACTAGCATGAGTAGTGGTAGCAACTGCTTGAACCATCAT
>TARA_R110001606_G_scaffold27941_6_pt1 | contig 12115 bp, 8 predicted proteins | sample TARA_R110001606 | Tara Oceans TARA_R110001606 (sample SAMEA4398315) | marine metagenome | biome: Polar Biome; feature: [SRF] surface water layer (ENVO:00010504); material: water (ENVO:00002006), including particulate matter (ENVO:01000060) such as... | depth 5 m
ATGATTTAAAGAGTATTGATCACGCGGCACTCATTACTGATCTTGCCAGCACACTTGAAAAGCACAACGAGAGCTTGCAAACGGCGAAAAAACAACAAAAAAGCGCAGAACCAATCATTGCTAAAGCACGTGAGCTCGACAATCAACTTGCGATGCAAACACAAACAATAACCAGCATTACAAGGCAAAATGAAAAAGAGCAAAAACAACTTACTCATTTACAGCAGCAATTTAAACAAAGCCAAGCAAGTCATCAACAAGCAAAAAAACATTCCGAGCAACACCAGCAATGGCTAAACCAGCATAGTCAACTTAAGCAACTAGCGAGTGATTGGAATTACTATCAGCATAGCTTTAATCAGTTTTTGCACGCTAAGCAGCAATTTGCAACAACGACTGAACAAAGTACACAGTTAGCAGCTGAGCTTATACGGCAAAACGAGCAGCTGGAAACACAAACTAAAAAACTGACGCTAAGCGAACAAACACTTTTAAGCGAACAACAAAAGCTTGATCAACTCAACAAGCAACACGGCCAATTTAATATTGAGCAATGTGATGCCAAACTTAAAAGTATCGATTACTTAAAAGAGCAACGCGAACGTTACAAACAGTTTAATCAAGAGCTAAAGCAAAGCACGCAACAACAAAGTGTTATTGCAAGCAAACTAAGTCAGGGCGAGCAAACACAAACAACGCTAACCCAGAACCTAGTAACGCGAGAACAAACGCTTAAACACAGTGAATACGCACTAAATCAAGCTCGCTTGCGTGCCAGCGAAAGTGTCGAACATTTACGTGCTCAACTTACGCCAAATGAACCTTGTGTGGTATGTGGAGCAACCGAACACCCATTCGCAGATCAGCAATTAACTAACTTGATCGCTGCTTTTGAAAATGACTATAAAACTGCAAAACAGCACTACGAAAATGCCCTAGCAGAGCTTCACTCGCATCAAACTCAGCATGCTGTGCTCGTTGCTGAACACACACAACACAGCCAAGCGGTACAGACTGCACAGACTAAACAGCTTGAAATAAAACATACCATGCAAGCGGCCCGCACTGAACTTAATGACTTAACCTCAGAGCAATTGGAGGCCAGTTACATTGCGCTCAATGAACAAAAAACACAGTATTATGCAACACAAAAGCAACAGCGCAACTTGCAAGAGCAAGTAAACCAACTGCAAAGTATCTTTAAAAATGAGCAGCAAGCTCAACAACAGTTACATACACGCCACCTTGAACTAAGCAATCAACAAAGCCAGCTCAATAGCAAGCTAAGTGAGCTAAGCACACAAATTAATGAGCTAACCGCGACCCTTGGTTCACAATTTCAAGAGGCTCAATTTTGGCAACAACTGCAAAATAATACGCTTGATTTAACTGAGTTAAACCAGCAAGTTGAGCAATATCAGCACAACCAAGAGCAGCTTGAGCAAGCGCAAAAACAACTCGATAGCGCTGACCAACAGATGCAGCAGTTTACACCGCTGATCAGTGATACAGAGCAAATCTTAAAAAACCTAAAAGATGATTTAGCCAAAGCACAGCAACAACATAGCAGCTCGCAAAGTGAGCGCTTAGCGCTATTTAATAATGAACACATTAGTGCTGACGACTACCAAACGAAGCTAGCTGCTCAACAAGAGCAATGCCAAGCACAGCTTCAGCACAGCCAAAAAGCGCACGATAACGCGATAAAACAACGCGACGAGCACGCGATAACGCTGCAAGGCCTCGAGCAACGGTTACTTGAAAATTCGCAAGAACAAGCCGACCTCGATACTCGCTATAATCAATGGTTTGCTGAATTTAAAAGCCGCTACAGCGATGCAAACCACGAACAGGTCACAATTTTACTAACACTAAGTAGCGATGAAATTAAAACGCATTTAAAGCAACATGAACAATTAGCGCAAGCTTTAATAGATGAAAATGCCGCGTTAAAGCAACACAAACACGCTTACTTACAGCATCAAAACAGCGACAAACCTAAGCAAAGCCATGCTGAGCTTATTCAACAGTTAGCCAATTTAAACGATCAGCAAGCTGCGCAGCACAAAGCACAGCTTGCAACCAATACTGTAATTGAACAGCACAATCAAAACCGTCAGGCGCTGCAAGGCAAGCAAACTGAATTGGCAACCTTGCAAAAACACGTCGAGCAATGGCATGTACTTAATAAAGTGTTGGGTGATGCAACGGGTAAAACCATGCGTAACTTAGCACAAACGCAAACGCTGAAAATATTATTACACTATGCAAACAGCCACTTACGAACGTTAAACAAACGCTATGAACTTACCGCTATTGAGCAAACCTTGGATATCGCCATTGTTGATAAGGACATGGCCGATGAGCAACGTTCAGTTAATACCTTATCCGGCGGCGAGTCGTTTTTAGTCTCGTTGGCACTTGCGCTGGGCCTTGCATCTTTGTCATCCAATAAAGTAAGTATTAACTCTTTGTTTATTGACGAAGGCTTTGGTACGTTAGACAGTGAAACATTAAGCATTGCCATGGATGCACTTGATTCATTACAAGCGCAGGGGCGCAAAGTGGGCGTGATCTCCCATGTATCTCAAATGACAGAACGGGTTGCTACCCAAGTTCATGTCGCCAAGAAACCTGGTGGCTATTCGACTGTTACAATTATTTAAGGAATAGTAATGCCAACATTTACACAAGACGAAGCAACGCAGTATGATTCTCGCATTCCTCGTTTAGTACCGGGGTATGAATTACTGCACAACAGTACCGCAGCGCAACTACAAGCAACGCTCGGCGATGAAGCACATATTTTGGTAATAGGCGCCGGTACCGGTAAAGAAGTCGCCCTCCTTGCTGCCTTGCAGCCTAAATGGCATTTTACTGCACAAGATACCTCACAAGACATGCTCGATATCGCAAAGCAACGATTTGTTGAGCTTGGGATCAGTGAGCGGGTTACTTTACACTTAGGCTCGCCATCCGAACTTAAACAACAAGCGGATGCCGCATTATGCTTATTAGTGATGCACTTTGTGGCAGATAACGGCGATAAAAAAGCCATGTTGCAAGCAATTAGCACACAGCTAAAAGCACATGGGCAATTATATTTAGCCGATTTAATGCGTCCAGAAACACTTTTTGAGCGTGATGCCCAATTGATACTCAGCAAACAATTAGGCTTAACTGAAACAGGGGTAGAGCGCATGCAGCATAATTTTGAGCATGAGTTTTTCCCACTTGATAGAATTCGTCTTGCCGACTTACTCGATGAAACAGGCTTCAATAGTGGCAAGTTGTATTTTAAAACACTTGGTTTTAGTGGTTATGTGGCACAAAAACGCTAAACGTAAACTAATAATTTACCTTTCACAATGCTGTATTACTTCCTAGACATGCATTAAAGCATTTTTAAAACCGTTAACCCAACGCTGGTTAACGGTTTTAATATTGACACTTTATTTTTCAATATCTTACCCTAACCAAATAGACTCGTATTAGGTCTAATAAAACCACCATTACTTGGGATTGTGTATCATCCCACTAACAACAATGTACTGACACACTTAGAATCAATAATAATTTTTTCATGTGCTTTTAAGCCAAATATAAGCTTTTAACGGTTACCGTCTTATTTGGTTGTACCTATAAAGTTTGCAATAACAAAAAATAATGGTAGGCTGTAAGTTCATCTTTTACAGGACGTAACTAATGAAAAAATGGATTTTTATATTAATCTCCCTCAGTTTCAGCCCGCTATGTACTGCATCCGCTGTTTACTCCCCTTTGACACAACCGCAATTAGAACAACCTGACACAACACTATTAACTCGACTAGCTGATTTTTGTAATCGCAGAGAAAACATCACAACATCAACCGATAAAGACAGCTTCGCGAATATAATTGAATCACCAATAACAGCTGGTTTTTATCTACACTCATATAACAACACGGCAAAACAGACTGCATGGCGCAATTTTTATGAGTTGCCAGCGCGCTGTAAAACTAAAGAAAACGCCACCATTAATGCACTTTGGTGTACGGAGCATCAGCGAAAAAAACGCCAACAGTTTGAGTTACAATGGCAAACAGCGGGCAACTTACAACGTGCCGAAGTACAACCTAATGATCATGTCTATGAAATCATCCTACCCAGAAAAGGCATGCAATCGATTAGTTTAGCTACTCAAAACGTAAAGTCACTCCCCCAAACAAGCTTATTACAACATGCTTCTTCATTAATGGGGATTGTCTGTATTTGTTTGTTTATTACCGTTGTGATTTTATTTTTTAGTTGGCGACATGCTAAAAGGGTGAAGCGGTTCGTAATCTTAACTCATACAAATAAAGTAATTTATAGCAGCAAGTAACAGCCCAGAGCAGGCTGCTACTAAACGAAATAGTCTGAGCTTTGGAGAATAAACAACCCCCAGCGACAATTAATAAATTAATCGTCGGTTTTTAACTGTTTTGCACGCTCTTGTGCTGCAATTAATTTGGCTGATTTTGGCACTGTTTTTTTCGGGACAATCGTCGGCTTTTCTTTTGAATTTGGATCCCAAGTAGGGTCGAGTGATAAATTAGCAAATGGATTAGCTTTTCGCTGATTTGGATCTGCTACAGATGCGCCAGATATATCATCTCTTTCATCTTGCTCTGATACACTATGCTGCTCTGCTGCTAATTCATCGTTTAATGCAGCAAGCGCCTGTGCTATTTCATCATCACTGTCAGTTACCGTTAAAGTATCAGCTTGTGGTTGAACATCCACGGTCGTTGATAGCTCAACTTCCCTCATTTGCGAAAGGCCTGATGTGAGCACTTGGCCACTACTATTAACAGCATCCGAATGGACAATTTCATTTGCTACTTCATTCGTTGCGCAATGAATAACGTTTTCATCATCCATTTTAGGTAATAGCTCAGCTTCGCTATCGAGCTCTGTTGTGGTCGTTTGGTGTGGTTCTAAATTAGTATCAAGATCAGCTTCAACATTTATCGTCGCAGACTTTATGACATCTTTAGGTTGTTGTGGTTTCTGACCTGGTAATGGCGCATCAGGATCAAACATACGCACTTCAGGCTCTTTAAAATCATGCTCATTTTTAAAAAGCCGCTGCGTTAGCTCAACTTTTACGTTCACATCGTCTGCACTTATCACTTCAGTTTGTGGAGTTGCAATCACTACTTGCTCTGCTATAACCGCTTTTTTTGGCGCAACAGTGGATTCGCTTGCTACGGGCTCAGCTTTTGCGGGGGTTAATTTTGATACAGCGGCTTCTGTACTTGAAGCCTCATCAGTTGCAGGAATTAGCGGTGCAGTTTCAACTGCTTTTTTGTTAGCCCGTAAGCGCAGCAGCAACATTGCAGCTAATAATAAAACTACTAACAACAATAAACTTGGCATTAATAACGAATCCGACTCAGTGCGCACTGGTTCTGGGGCTGTTACCTTTATCGTCGCAGGTTCGCTTGTTATTACTGCTTCGGGTGTAGCATCAACTACATCATTGTTTTGCCCAAGCGGCTGTTCGACTGTGGTTTCTGCGCTGCTCTTTTGCTCAACTTCAATACTTTGGGCATTCTCAACATTTTCAACATTTTCAACATTTTCAACAATTACAGACGCCTCCCTTTGAACTTCTGCTGGCTCATTTTTGGCTACTGACGAATTGCTGTCAAGGGGGTTTACAGTCGAGTTTTGCGTCTCTAATGTAGATTTTATTTTATTATCAACATGTGTTTTTGGTGCAACCACTACAGGTGCTGGTTTCGCTTGAGACGCTGGAGGTGGGTTACTGCAGTTGTTTTTATAATCTTTTGCCGCATTTCGATAACTACGGCTACTTGTATTATCGCTGTATTGTTGCATTTGTTGTTTATACAAAATGCACATAGCTTCACTGTATTTAGCAAAGCTATTGAAACTAAAAGTAAATAAAATAAATAAGCAAAGTCGTAATACGTGAGCCATCATAAATCTATTAAACAAAATAACACAATAAACCCAGTTTAATAGTTGTGCGCAAATTTATCTAGCAGTGTGTTTTGCTAATCAATTACCATCAAGGTACGGTATTCATCGTAAGCAAATTGATCTGTCATGCCGCTGATATAATCTTGAATAAATCGACAGCGATAATAAAACTCATAAGCGAGTACATGATCGGGTTCTGCTTGCATCGCTTCAATGGCTTGTAAATAGCTATTTAAATGCTTTTTCGAAAGCTTTTTGAGCAACCGTGTTTCAATTAAGAAACGATCATCCCCTTTGATCACCCGTTTAAAGTCATCATGACTTAACAGCAGTAATGGCTTATAACAATCAAGTAATCCATTGATAATTCGATAGCCTTGTAATTCAAGTTTACCGACTTCCTTATGTGAAAACACATACTCAAACGCCACTTGTTTCAAAGTGGTGGTTATAGCGTGTAAATGACTGCGGTCTTCTAACAAGGCCTGATTAAAATCACCATGATAAACCGCTTCAATATTATCTATAAAACGTTTGGCCGCATAATTAACCAGAGGGTGGAGTAGAGTTACCCGTAAATAAATAAAAAACTCGCTATTAAAGTTATAAGGTTGCTGAGCGGCCTTATCGAGGGCATAGTTAACTGCTTTTTCAACCACGTGCTGATGTTCTGCATCGTCAATAGTAAGATTAGTTAACACTTTTTGATAATGCTGTTTGAGTTTATCGCATAATAACTCAACAGTGATAATGCCCTTTTCTACGGCATCTTCAATATCAGCTAAGCAATATGAAATATCATCAGCCGCTTCCATTATATAACTGGCGGGGTGGCGACATTGTGGCTCTATCAATAGCTCTTTTTGCAATCTTTCAACAAAGTTTTTTTCACTGTAGTAAAAGCCTACTTTTTTCATCAAATAATTTTTAGTTCGCGGTATATCTTCTTTAGCCATACTTGCCGGACGCGTGTATTTTAAAATACCAGCCGTTTGGCTATAGGTTAAATTAAGTGATAACAGTGAGTGTACAATACGGATACCTTGCGCATTACCTTCAACGTTACAAATATCTTGTGCTAAATGTTTAAATATTAAGCCAATTCCCGTGTGTGGATCGGCGCAGCGCTGAGGGGTAAGCGTTGCTAAATTTGCGTTAAACCAGTGATTAATCGCAGCTTCACCAAAATGACCAAACGGTGGATTACCTATATCGTGCATCAAGCAGGCCATTTCAACCAGACTTTCTAGCGGCCTCTCTAACCCTGTTAGGCCATATTCAGCTTGTTGTTTGGCCGTTAAATTCGCAAAGATGCGTTGCACTATAAAACGCCCAACCTGTTGTACTTCGAGGGAGTGAGTTAACCGCGAGCGGACCGCAGCATTGCGCTCCAACGGAAACACTTGCGTTTTTTGTTGTAAGCGGCGAATTGCAGCACTATTGATGATACGGCCACGATCGCTTTCTAACGCCATCTGTAAATTAGGGGTTGAGCGCAGCTCACGCGCTGACGTTATTTTTTTGCTGAAATCGATCATAGACGCTCCTTTTATTGTCTACTTTTAATCTAACAGCTTGTTTACTAAATTAATATCCATGACTGCTGTTCGCACATAAATTTATCTATTAATAATTATCACGGTCATAAAATAGCGGTACACTGCATATTAAACATAAGCATATCGTAACGTATTTGTTTATTTTCTGATTACCAATAATGCCCAACAAAGGTAGTAATACAATGAAGCCTATTTTAAGTTTTCTGTTATTAGCATTGCTCATTTATAGCTCTTTTAGCCACGCTAAAGACGATAAAAAATCTGCAAGTAATACCGTAGTACTTGTTTCTCTTGATGGATTCCGCTGGGATTACATCGAAAAACACGGTGCTAAAAATTTAGCCGCAATAGCTAAATCGGGGGTTCGCGCAACTAAAATGCGCCCAGTATATCCGACTAAAACGTTTCCTAATCATATATCTATTATTACAGGTTTATTGCCAATTAATCATGGCGTAGTAGATAACCGCTTTTGCGATACACAAAGAAATGAATGCTATAGCATGGGAAAAGGGAAAGACGACAGCACATGGTTCAACGGCATTCCACTTTGGAATTTGGCGTCGATGCAGGGATTAAAATCAGCCGCTTATTTTTGGCCAGAATCGGATGCGCGATTTAATGGCATGCTGCCGGATTACTTTTACCATTATTCAAAACACAGTGATTATCAAAATCGTGTTGATCAAATTATTCAATGGCTAACATTGCCAGCAGCGCAGCGCCCGCAATTAGTTGTTAGTTATTTTTCACTGGTAGATAGTATGGGCCATGAATATGGGCCTGATGCTGAGCAAACCAAGCAAGCGGTAAAAGAAGTAGATGTATTAATGGGGCAATTACAGCAACGTCTTAATGAACTAGAGCAAAATGTTAACTTAGTGATTGTCTCCGATCATGGTATGAGTACCGTTGAGCCAAACCAAAGTATTGCTATCAGCAGCTTACCGAAAGACGACAAGTTTATGGTTAAAAATACCGGACCGAGAGTATTGATCTATGCTAATAAAGGCACTACAAAAGCTGAGATCACAGCATATAAACAACACTTAACGAAAGCAGCAAAAGGGCGCTATACCGTACTAAGTGATGAACAACGTAAGCTTTATCACTATGCTAACAATGGCCGAACTGGTGATATTATTTTACAAACCACAGCACCAAGAAGTTTTGCTGATACCGGTAAAGTAAGCTATTTAGGTACCCATGGCTATGCTTATAGCGAAGATATGGCGGCAACCTTTATTGCCAATGGCCCAGCATTTAAAAATTCATTAGTAATCGATGAAGTAAATAACTTAGATGTTTACCCACTTATTGCCAAAGTACTGGGAATTAAAGTACTCAATGCAATCGATGGCGATGGCGCAACACTTTGGCCTGCTTTAAATTAAATAATAAAAAGAGCGCTAATGCGCTCAAAAGGGAAAAACTGTTCACTAAAAATAAACGCTATTTAAAGTTAGCAATACTGTCTTTAGTGGCATTTACTGTACGCCATGCAAACGATTCACTAGTTACACCGTAAGGAATACCATTAACACTCCAGTTCGGGTTAGAAAAATAATCATACTGCGTGGCACTACCAAATACATGAGGGTACGCCATAATACTGGCAAACTGATTTTGTACGCCATGGCCCATACCATCAACATAAACACCACCTGATGTATCACCTTGCTTACGAGAGTGTGCTAAGCCTTGATTGTGGCCTAATTCATGTACAAAGGTTGTTGCTCCACAATCTACCGCTGTAATACTGTACATACTGTTACTTACTGAGCTATATAAATTACCATTACTGCCATTGCCAACCCACGCAATACCACACGAAATTAGGTTACTGCCAGCACTTTGACCAGTACCAAGCACCGCAACCATATCTGCCCCCCAACTATTGCGTAAACCTTGAATATAACTACTGTTAGTGACTGAATTTAGCCAGCTGCTAGAAGGTGTAATTGCATGATTACCTAAGTTTTCGCTGCCTACTAAACGCAGTGAAATATCAATACCATTTTGGCTATAAACCTGATTACTAAAAGCAATATACTGGTTAATTTTAGTATTAATGTTTGCAGTGGCGGCCGCCGCTTGATCTGTATATAAAATCGCAATATCAATAGTCGCGGCGTGGCTAGTTGCAGTCATACCTAATGCACATAATGCAGCTAAAGTAGTTAGTCGTTTATTCATAGTAGTTCCTTGTCAGGTTGTGTTGTATTACTGTGTTAAAGTCTGCTCTGAAAAATTTCTATAAGTTATTACCTTCTGCTTTTGGTGCAAACGGATCCTCACCATTGCTTGGCTCTAATGTGGGTTGATTAGTGACTTGATGTTCCATGTGGTTTTTATAAAGATCTCGCTTTGCCGCAAGCCAACCATATTGCCCTTTACCTTCAAATACATAATTACCGCTTGGTGCAGTTAATTGGCCATATATAGCGTCTGCGCCAATAGTCATCACGGTGGTGTGAAATCGCCCATCAGCACCAAGCACTCGGCCAAAAATACTTTTATCACCATTGCTAGCAGCAATTACATTGGTAACCTCTGCGCTAAAGGTTTCAGCGGTTTGTGGAATAGCTAGATCAAAATTATCGCCTTGCTTTAGCTTTCTGAGCGCAACTAAGTCAAATTCTATATAAACCTCATTATGTAAATCTGTAGGCAAAAATCCTGAGGCTTTGAGAATCTGCTCTGCTTTCTCTGAGAGTCGATTAATAGCATCAAATTCATCATGTGTTTGATTTACAGCTACTTTAGGTTTAGCTAAAACTCTTGGTAACGATATATCTGGTGATGTTTTAGCCCCTAACTTAGGCGCTATAGTCGATAACTGAACGTCACTCGTAGGAACCGAATGGGTTACATTGCTTTCTTTGTAGATAACGAACTCATATAGCAAAAAAGCACTGATCGGAACGATAACAATAAATGCAATAGCCCTTTTCATTTGTCTCTCTTTTAGATCTAAAGGTTAATATATTGTTATTTTTACATCAGAGTAAATTAAATCGCAAGCATAAATTTGTTACCGAAAACAAAAACGAAACTTTCAATATTTATCATATTAATCTTACAGTTAATAAATTAAATATATAAAAAGTTATCAATGAATAACTTTAATACTAAAAATACAACGCGTTAAGTTAACATTAACTTATCAATTATACCTTTTGTAGTTACATACTTTATTGCAATAAAAAAACACCTACTATTGATTAACCAAAATGAGATATGAAAAATAATATTATCGTGACGATAAAATTTATTTGTTTTACTGCACATCAGATGAACCTCATACTCCGCGTCTTTTGCCGCAGACTCTCATCATCATAAGTGACTGTGAACATCTATAACGTAGTGAGCCTATTTTTTCTGTGAGCTGCGGATCAATACTCAAGAGGAAATACCATGCGTGGCTGGATCATTTATAAAGACAGTGCTGGATTACTAAAACAAGAGACCTACGAAGTAGAGCGTTTACTGGCCGCAGCAAAAGAAGAAGGTATCGATTTACAAGTTTTCTCTCCCGATCAATTTGATTTAACTATCACCCGCGAAGATGGCAAAAGCATTCTAATTGACGGTGTAACCACAACTTTGCCTGACTTTGTTATTCCTCGCATGGGCGCCAGCACCACCTATTTTGCACTAGCAATTATTCGCCATCTCGAGCGACTAGGGGTGTACTGCGTTAATAGCTCACAATCAATTGAGACGGTAAAAGATAAACTGTTTGCACAGCAAATTTTAGCTGAGCGTAACTTACCTACACCAAATACTATGCTGGTAAAATTTCCAGTAAATATCGACTTAGTAGATAGGCAAATAGGCTTTCCAGTGGTGATTAAAACACTTTCAGGCTCGCAGGGCAGTGGCGTATTTTTATCAAAGTCAAAAAGCGAATTTGACGATTTAATGCAATTAATTGAAGCCGCCAACCCGCAAGCTAATATCATCTTGCAACAGTTTGTTAAATCTAGCCATGGTCGTGATTTGCGAGTACTCACTATTGGTGGCCGTGCTGTCGCATGTATGGAGCGAAACTCTGGCGGTAAAAACTTTAAAGCGAACGTGAGTGCAGGTGGCACTGGTAAACCGCACCCAATTACTCCAGAGATTGAATGGTTAGCTACACAAACAGCTAATGTACTCAATTTAGACGTTGCTGGTATTGATTTATTATTTGATGATAATCACTTTAAAATTTGCGAAGCAAATTCAAGCCCTGGATTTGAAGGCTTAGAAGCTGCACTGGGGATCAATGTGGCTCGTGAAATCTTGCATTTTATTCGCATTCGCTTGGGTATTTTTGACCGCCCAGAGAATTTAAGCTTAGCCTTGGATGAAGACAGTAAAGCAGCGATGGAACAGCCTACTCCAAGCCCCATATTAAGCGCTGTAGTACAGTAAAATTTTAGTCGTAAATAACGACTATTGCTTTGTATACTAAGCTGTCATTGGTGACGTGTGAAAACTGTTACACCGTCGCCATTACAAATCTAACACTTTATCACTACCTCAGAACATCAATACTTTCTCCAACCAGTAAGACCTTAGTCATAAGTAACCTCGAAA
>TARA_R110001606_G_scaffold144726_2_pt1 | contig 12114 bp, 12 predicted proteins | sample TARA_R110001606 | Tara Oceans TARA_R110001606 (sample SAMEA4398315) | marine metagenome | biome: Polar Biome; feature: [SRF] surface water layer (ENVO:00010504); material: water (ENVO:00002006), including particulate matter (ENVO:01000060) such as... | depth 5 m
AATGATGTATGAAGTTAAACTCAATGGCTTGGAGCAGATGCTCATGCCGCTTTTAAAAACACATAAATAAATTAAAAGTAATAAATAATGGAACTTACTTAGCAAAGTGAAGTCTACTCTTTTGCTACTTGTTGATTTTGGTTTTAACCGCAGAAAAGCGCCTATTAGGCGCTTTTTTTTTGAGTATCAATTTAGCCACAGATATAGCAATAGAAAAGGAGTTACTTACCCTGAACTCTGGTTACTTAGGCAAATAGATTGTAAATTTGGCGCCACCTAATTCTGAATTCGATATCGTACAGCAGCCTTGGTGCCAAGACACTATTTTTGCCACAATGGCTAAACCAAGCCCAAAGCCTCCAGTCTTTTTATCGCGACTTTTATCAAGCCGGGCAAAAGGTTTAAACACTGCATCCCATTGTGATTGTTCAATGCCAGGGCCATCGTCTTCGACCGATAAAATTAACTGCCCAGTATTTTCAACTAAGCTAATTCGCACTTCGTGACGAGCATATTTCAACGCATTGCCTACTAAGTTTTGGATACTGCGGGCGATAAAGTGACTGTCACAAGTGTAACTGCATAAAGCTGGTAATTGCATATTGAGTTTTATTTGCGTAGCAAAATCAAGTTTAGTGACAACACTTTCTACTAGCTGCACTAAGTTACATGTTTGCACCGTAAGATTAGGTTGTTGGCTATCAAGGCGAGCATAATCAAGCATTTCTTTAACTAACGACTCTAACTCCACAATATCTAATTGCATGTTATCGATATATTCAAAGGCTTTTTCGTCAGCTACTTTATCCTCAAGCATTGCCAACGCAAATTTTAAACGTGCCAGTGGCGTTCTAAACTCATGCGATACCGACGATGTAAGTTCTTGTTGAGCGGTTAATAAATGCTGAATACGCTGCTGCATAGCACTTAAGGTGTCGGTAATTGGTAAAAAGAATGATTTCGAGGTGGCGCTCAGCTCAAAGTCTTGTGATCCACCAACGGCTTCACAGGCCAGTCGCAACTTAGCAAAATCACGCCACAGTAAAAAACTCCATAAGCCAACAGGGATCCCAACGACACACAATAATAATAGATAAGGCCAAACGGATGAGAATACTGGCGCAGAAACGGTAATTGGACCCACTTGCAATAATTGCTCATTATCAACAACGATATACCAGATAGCTCGCTGTTGTTGATCAAATAGATAAATATAATTATGTAGGTTAAGTTCTTGTTGTTGTTGTGCGGGCAACATTAGGTCTTGTTTTTGTACTATTTCACTTTGAAAGCGAGTGGCTATTTTAGTAAGCCCTTGCGGGGTTTGCGCTAATAGCCATAGGGATTGACCAAACTCATCATCGAGCGCAATTTGTTGTTGACTGTCTTCATAGGGCCAAAGTTGTTCAATTACCCCACTGACTAAAAACAGGGAAACTATAATATACACATATAAACTTGCAAATAGTTTCCCCATTAATAGTTACATACCCCATGCATCGGAGACAAATAAGTAGCCTTGTCCCCAAACGGTTTTAATACGGTATGGTTTATCGCTGTTATCACCTAATTTTTTACGGATCCGAGATACACGTACATCTACGGTGCGGTCTAATCCATCATATTGGCGACCAATCATGTGTTGATGAACATGTTCACGACTTAGTACTTCACCGGAATTTGAAGCTAATAACCACAGTAATTCAAATTCATGGGAAGTGAGGGTGATTTCGTTATTCTTTAAGCGAACAATACGGCTTGTTTTATCAATACATAAATCGCCAAATTGTAATTCTTCTGGCGCTTTTACTGATGCTTGGCCACGGCGTAATAGCGCATTAATACGGGCAAGCAATACTCTTGGCTCAGCTGGCTTAATAACATAATCATCGGCACCAAGTTCCAAACCAATGACTTGATCAAAGTCTTCACCTTTGGCGGTCAACATTAATATTGGTAAGCTAAATTTATCTCTGACTTGACGACAAACACTAAAGCCATCTTTACCTGGCAGCATCACATCGAGGATCATCAAATCAACCGGATTGTTTTCAAGGTAACTAAACACTTCATCGCCACGGTCTAGCACCGCCACTTCAAGGCCATTATTTTCAAGATAGTCACGGGTTAATTGCTGTAACCCTAAATCATCTTCTACAAGTAAGATCTTTGCCATTTGCAGCTCCAAGATTAAAAAAAGCTCCACGGAGAACGTAATCGGCGCCGAGTTGTTTTAGCGCGAGTGCTCTGTACTTCAATGCGTGTTGTCGCCAGTAATTCATCCGTGTGAGGATTGACTAGGGAGTATATGGTTTCAACCTGAACACGCGCTTTATGATTGAATTCTTCTAAGGTAACCTGTTGCCAACATTGCAGTTGTTGATCTTCGCTGTATAAACAAACGTCCATTTTATGGGGCATGTTTAAAGCAAATTTTACATCAACATCGCAAAAGTCTTGTTGTTCGGAAACCACACAGACTTTTGGAGTAACTGTTAATATATCTTTTTTTGCGGCAGCTAACTTTGGCCATACCAACAAAAAAATGACGCACGCACCAAGTTGTAAATACTTCATATTAAAAAATATGATCAAACCCTATAAAGGCAGTCAGAGAATACGTTTGTTCAAACAGCGGACTGTCGTCAGCTAAGGCGGAATAATCATAATAAGCCAGATGAAAACGCAATGAGTTGGCTCCATTTAAGGGCCAGCGGGCATCTATTTTAGCATAAGGCTGCCAACTACTGCCAACCTCAATTGCACGAACTGGAGACTCTTTTTCTGTTACGCCATAAAAATATGTATTCAGTGCTGCCGATTTATACCAGATGCCAATAGTCGGCTTAATCTGTAACTCACCAATGTTCTTGTGCATTTGCCACTGCAGTGCACTTCGCCACCCGTCATACACTCCGGATACATCAGCTAATGCCTGCACGGAAAATACATGCTGCTGATAGCTATAATGGTAACTCAGGCCAGCATCGAGTGCCCATTTACGTTTATTAAGCTCACGGATATCTAGACTAGGTTGTTGGATTTGAAGTTCATTTTCACTGTTCGTAAATGAACTTTCTGATCTTAATGCAAAAATGTTACTTGGATGCCAATCAACAAAAAAACGAGTTTCCGAATTAAACTCAGTGACTAAATTAAAGGTATGTGGGGAGTCTTGTATCAGGCTATAGCCTAAGCGACCATTATCAAAAAAGAACTGTTCACCGTAATAAGCTATATCTGGGATCAACACTAATGGTAAATCACCTCCACCAGCTAATGGATTTGTTATGACTCCTAATCCCGTGTTAAGGCTCAAGTGCCACTGCCCTGTTGTTATATCCTGCACAGGCTCAATTTCTGATGGCTGTGCAAAACAAGGTACTGTAAGCCATACAGAGATGCAAAGCGCAGTAAGAATATTAACTATCGACTTCATTGTTGTTATTTATGCCAAAAGAGACAACCCAATATCGTTATCATAGCAAGGTATTAATAACTAATCCCTAGACGATTACAATCATTCACACTTTTGATACATATGGAACGATTCAAGGTAAATAAACTTTACATCTGCGTATTTAGACTCGGCTAAGGAGCTAAGCTATTAACGTTTTTCAGTGATTGAGCAATCTCCCATAATGCATTTAACGCGGCATCTGGTAACTCTTTACGTAATACTGCCAAACCAATCTCAAACCCGGCAGGGGCCTCTTTTTGATCACTGATCACCTGAACGCGATCTTTTAATGGGCTATTATCTAAAACAATTTTTGGCACCATGGCAATGCCTAGCCCTAAACTCACCATTGACACCATAGCTTCATGCCCCGCTACTTGCGCATAGATCTTTGCATTAATACCGTGCTTACGCCACCACAGCTCTAACCTTTGACGAGTAAAACCTTGCTCTGGCACTATAAACTCAAGCTCAGACCAATCTATCTTATCGCCAAACTGGGCCAGTTTTTCAGTGAGCAACGACGGAATACGTGGCGCGATAAATACCAAGGATGAATAACCAATACTGGCAAATGCAATTTGCGTCGGTAATTTATCAGGCTTTGCGGCAATTGCCATGGCTTCGTGTCCGTCAAGCACACGGTTTATTGCCACTGCGGGATCGCCAGTATTAAGCTTTATTTCTATATGTTGATGTTGCAAACGCAGTTGCTCTAATAGTTGATGCAAAAAACTATAAGAGGCAGTTACTGAACAGTAAATGCTTACTTTACCGTAAATAGTTTGCTCAGGATTTTGTACATTTGCTCGAAAACGCTGCCAATTAGCTAACGTAGCCGTTGCATAGTCGATAAACGATTCTCCTTCAGCTGTTAACTTTACACTGCGATTATCGCGACTGAATAATGCGACTCCAACTTCATCCTCTAACTGTTTAATATTGCGACTTAAGGTGGGAGCACTTATGTGGCATAACTCGCTGGCACGGGCAAAATGTAAGGTTTTGGCAAGTGCCAGAAAGTAATGTAATCGTTTATGGTCCATAGTGATCCCAATAGTTAGCGGTTATTAATTAAAGCATTTCATTTTTTGAAATACTTTAATGCAAATATATCATTTTACGCAAGGGTAAAAATTCCTTATGGTGACTTTAAGCAAAGCAGCAAGCGCTTGCATCTAACAAATACGAAATTTATAGGATACTAACAATGGCGAATTATTTTAATACTCTTCCCTTACGCGAGCAGTTAGCACAACTAGCACAATGTGAATTTATGGATCCGGCTGAATTTGCCGATGGTGTTGAAGCACTTAAAGGCAAAAAACTTGTTATTGTTGGGTGTGGTGCACAAGGTTTAAACCAAGGACTGAACTTACGAGATTCAGGTTTAGATGTTGCCTACACATTGCGTGATTCTGCAATCAGCGAACGTCGTCAATCATTTCTTAATGCGTCAGAAAATGGTTTTACTGTAGGTACTTACGAAGAATTGATCCCTACTGCTGATGTTGTGTTAAACCTAACACCTGATAAACAGCATACTGCGGTTGTAAACGCAATCATGCCGATGATGAAACAAGGCTCTACGCTTGCTTATTCTCATGGCTTCAACATTGTTGAAGAAGGTATGCAAGTACGTGATGATATCACTGTAATCATGGTTGCACCTAAGTGCCCAGGCTCTGAGGTTCGTGAAGAGTATAAACGCGGTTTTGGTGTCCCAACTCTTATTGCTGTTCACCCAGAAAATGATCCTCAGGGACATGGTCTAGCCCAGGCTAAAGCTTATGCAGCGGGTACTGGCGGTCATCGCGCTGGGGTATTAAAGTCTTCATTTATTGCTGAAGTAAAATCAGACCTAATGGGTGAGCAAACAATTCTTTGCGGCATGTTACAGACAGGCTCAATTTTATGTTTTGATAAGATGATCGAAAAAGGTATAGATGCCGGTTACGCATCAAAACTAATTCAATACGGTTGGGAAGTTGTTACTGAAGCACTTAAATACGGCGGCGTTACAAATATGCTTGACCGTTTATCAAACCCAGCGAAAGTAAAAGCGTTTGAATTAAGTGAAGAATTAAAAGTAATCATGCGCCCGCTTTACAATAAACACCAAGACGACATCATCGATGGTACGTTCTCTCGTGTAATGATGGAAGATTGGGCGAATGATGATGCAAACCTTTTGAAATGGCGTGCAGAAACAGCTGAAACAAATTTTGAAAAAACCCCTGCCGGTGATGTTGAAATCACCGAACAAGAGTTTTTTGATAACGGTATATTGATGGTTGCAATGGTGAAAGCCGGTGTAGAATTAGCGTTTGAGACCATGACTGCAGCGGGTATTATAGCTGAGTCAGCATATTATGAATCGCTACATGAAACGCCATTAATTGCCAATACCATTGCACGTAAAAAATTATTCGAAATGAACCGCACAATCTCTGATACAGCAGAGTATGGTTGTTACTTATACAATCACGCATGTTTGCCACTGTTACAAGACTTTATGCAAAACATCGATACTGATGTGATTGGTAGAGGCTTAGGCGAGCGCTGTAATCATGTTGATAACCAAACACTAATTGCAATCAACAAGTCGTTGCGTGAGCACCCTGTTGAAATCATTGGTACCAAATTGCGTGGCTACATGTCAGCAATGAAGAAAATTGTTTAACCCTGGAAAGTAACAATTTCGCTTGTTAGAAACCAAGCCCACATGCTAAACGCAGTGGGCTTTTTCATTTTATTAATTTGTCTAAAGACGCCTTAGCGTAAATTATAAACTGAGTACTTACTCTATTAGATGATGAACTGTATGAAAAAAACATGCTAAAATACCCTCATAATTTGTAAATTCAGTACCCACAATGCCGTATAAAAGTCTTAGTATCACACGTAAGATCACTATTTTAGGGATCGCTATTGCCTTGTCAGTCGCCAGCTTAATTGGCATTACGGCGCTGTTATCCGCCAAAACCATTATCGAACAACGGATGATACAATCTGAGTTGCCCAGTAAACTACACGCAATCAATAACTATATAAGCTTAGAGATCAATGAATTACTCAGTGCGGCAGAACAAGTATCAAGTAATCATTTTATACTCGCGTGGGCAAATAGTCGTGATAACAATGATGACGTTTTAATCAAAGAATTAAATCGTCTGGTAAAACAATACGGCTTAGCAACCGCATCATGGGCAAATCGCGATACCGCGCAGTACTGGAATCAAGATGGCTTTTTAAGAGTATTAGATCGGCAGCAAGATGGCTGGTTTTTTGATTTTAAAAACGCCAACCAAGCTTACTCTATTAGCTTATATCAAGAGCCTAATGGCGACACAAAAATGTTTGTTAATCATCAACAGATCAATGGCATCGGCTTAACCGGACTGGCAAAAAGTATTGATGATATGCAGGCACTACTGAATAAATTTACTATCGAGCAGACTGGCTTTGTATTTATTACTGACGATAAAGGCGTAATTAAACTCCATCAAGACGTTAATAAAGTAGAAAAAACAAATCTAGATAGCTTGTATGGTCATCAAGTAAGTGGTCAATTATTAACAAGCAATGAATTTAACTTGCAAGAAGTCGAACTCAATGGCGACACTTTTTTCCTTGCGGCGAGTCCAATTAAAAACACTCAACTCTATGTGGTTGCACAAGTACCAAAAGCAGAAGTGTTTGCCGGGATCACCACTTTACAATGGCAAATTTTAAGTTTTGCTATCGCAATTGCGCTGTTGGCATGTATCGTTAGTTTTTTACTGGCTCGTTCGTTAGCTTCACCGCTATCAAAAATGGCAGAGTTATTTACTCGTTTAGGGTCTGGTGATGCCAATCTAGCTTATCGTTTACCTCACAGTGACCAGCCTGAGCTATTAGCATTAACGAATGGTTTTAACCAATTCATTGATAAAATTGAAACCGCTATTGCGCAAGTCTCCCACGAAAGTTTAGAAATTCGTCAAAGCTCAGATCAGGTATTTACTCAAGCCAAGCGTAACTCACAGGCAATGGACAACCAAAAAGAGCAGACTATCTCTGTTGCAGCAGCAATCAACGAAATGGGCGCGACAGTGCAAGAAATTGCCCACAGCGCCGCAACTGCCGCAAAACTGACCGAAGATAGTAAAGCGAATACATTACAGAGCCACCAGCAAGTAGTGCAAAGCCAACAAAGTATTACCGCATTAGCCAGTGATATTGACACAATTGCGGGACAAGTGACTGAGCTTGCTAATAAAACCCAGACTATTGCCAGTATTGTTGACTCGATTCGTGGTATTTCAGAGCAAACCAATTTATTAGCACTAAATGCAGCAATTGAATCAGCACGTGCTGGTGAACATGGCCGCGGCTTTGCCGTAGTTGCGGATGAAGTACGAGCCTTAGCCAACCGTACGTCACAATCAACGACTGAAATTCAATCAATGATTGAAGAGCTCGCGAAAACAGCTACCAATGTGGTTGAACATATTGCCCAGTCCAAAGATAAAGCTCAGTACAGCGTAGCAACAATGCAAAGCTCTGTGCAGTTGCTTGATGCCATTACCAATACCGCTAATGAAATTAATGATATGGCAACCTTGATTGCAACAGCTACTGAAGAGCAAAGTAGTGTGGTTGCTGACGTCGGCCGTAATATTGAACAAATTAGTGAGATCAGCGATATGGCAATGCGAGAACAAATTGATACCGAGCAGGCGATCAAAGGACTTGCAACCAGCGCACAAACCTTAGCAAGTTTAGTCGCCACCTTTGAAAAGCGCTGACACAGTTTGTAACATTTAACATCTACCTCGACTAAAAAACAGACTAAACTTAATAAGTCAGTAATTAGTTGGGGTATGATTATGACAATACTAACGCGGTTTTGTAAGTTAGCAGTCATTGTGCTGCTTTTTAGTATCTCTGCCTGTACCAGTGTGAGTAATCAAACAATACTCATCCCTCCACCAGTCACTGAAAACCAATCTTTCACGCTTTACCCGGTGGAAAGTAGTGAACAGATTTTTACCTTAAGCGATACAATAACACAACAACTCGATGCAGCCTTCCCAAGTACTAAACACAATTTAAACACAACTCGAAAATTACTAAACTTTTTGTTAGAAAATGGCGATGCATCCTTACTATATCAAGCAGGGGCTACCCTAACCGCCAATCAAGCCTACCGAGATTTAAATGCTAACTGTTTATCATTATCGATTTTGGCCTATAGTATCGCGGAATATTTAGGCATGCAGGGGCAATTTCAAACGGTTCATATTCCTGAGTATTGGGCGCTAAATAAAGGCTATAACTTATTGACTGGGCATATTAATTTGATCGTCACACAGCGTCGTAATAACCACACTAATGTGACTTATGTGTATGACGCAAAAACCTCATTAGTGATTGATTTTGATCCGAACTCGCGAGGTGAGAAATTTCAGACGACCCCCATCAGCAAACAACGAATTACCGCGATGTTTTATAACAATAAAGGGGCAGCGGCAATGCTCAATCAAAATTATGATTTAGCCTATAGCTACTTTTTAGCGGCAACAAAAGCAGATAAGTATTACTCTGCTGCATGGGGTAACTTAGCCGTATTACTTCGCCTTGATTCTCAGTATGATAACGCCGAATTAGCCTATAATTATGCTTTGCTGCTTAATAACGACAACAATACAGCACTGGGTAACTTAGCTTTACTGTATCAACTCACCGACCGTCCTGAGCTGGCAGACAAGATTTTATATAAACTTGATTTGAAGCGCCAAAGTAATCCGTATTATCATGTGTCATTAGGAAATAACGCATACCTTGGACAAAACTATCAAGATGCCATCAAGCATTTCAATAAAGCAAAAAGAATTGATGATGATATTCATGATAGCTACTTTGGTCTTGCCCGCACTTATTATCAGTTAGGTGATTTTAAGCAAGCGTATCGCCAATTACGTTTGGCTAATAAACATGCCGATTTTGACCATGATAAGCAACGTTATCAAAATAAATTACAGGCACTAAGTGACATGACCGCGCGAGTAATTAATCATTAACTATTTTATTTTGCTATTGAGCCTCAGCTTTTCAACATTTTGCCAAAGTAATAGCAGCGCGCAGCAACAGCTGATCGATGATCTGAAGCATCTAAGCTCTACGGCTCTAAGCGGTAGAAAAACCAATACAGATGGCGCGCGTATCAGTGCCCAATACATTAGTACGCGACTGCAAACGCTCGGTTACAATACGCAATTACAGCCGTTTAGTTACAGCCATGGCTGGTCTTCAAAAGCAACGGGGCAAAATGTCGTTGCGACTTTAAAACCACCGCACTTAGTCAAGACTCATTTGGTAATTACCGCTCATTATGATCACTTAGGTATGCGTGGTAACACTTTATATGCAGGCGCAAACGATAATGCCAGTGGCGTCAGTGCCTTGTTATTCCTAGCGCAACGCTTCGCACACACAAATCTGCCTTTCCAACTTAGTTTTGTTGCTACTGACGCAGAGGAAAATGGTTTACATGGAGCTGAATATTTTGTTAGTCAATTGCAAATCGACGACAGCGTAACCGTGCTAAATATTAATTTGGATATGTTAGCAGTAAAACCGCCAAAAAAAATCTTATATGCCTTTGTCTCACATGCACAACGCAGTGCTTTACAAGCACAACTACAGCAGGTGCCTGAGCATAATTTAAAGATAAAAGTAGCTAGTTCATCAACCACAATGAACAGAATGACCCTCGGAGATAGTATTGATTGGCGCCGAGCAAGCGACCATTATGCGTTTGCTAAAGCCGGAATTGCTTATATTTACTTTGGTATGGGTCATGATCCCCACCATCATAAGAGTTCCGACCTACTAAGTAATATTGACCAAGCGCTTTATATTGATGCAGTTAATTATATTGCCGCATTTATTAGCCAACTTGATATAAACGATATAAACACTCTTTGAGCTAAATTGTAGATAGTAAATATATTTTAAACTGAATTCAGGTTAGCAAAATCCCAGAGCTAACAAACGCTCGCTTTTGTGCCTTACTTAAGCGTTTAATTTTTATCTCAAGCTTGGTGGCTTCACTGCGAGAACCGACTTCACATTGATATATTAAAGTCAGTGGCCCCTTCCCCTTTAAGTTTTTAGCCCCTTTGCCCGCTTGATGTGCTGCAAATCGTTTTGCCACATCCGTGCTGATCCCAGTGTACCAATGCCCTAAACGTGTTTGTACAATATAAAGTGACCACGTGGAGATCTTAGTTGTCATAGTATTTTCAGTAGTAGTTAAACTTTTAGCGGACTCTGAGGTCAAAATTACGCTCCAAACATCGATAGTAAAAATTAAGTCACAAACAATTACTCAAAAGGGTTTTACCTTAGGTGACTAATCGGTATCATGCAGTTTATAAAAAATAAGGATCCAAACAAACAATGCAGTCGTTAAAAACTTTTTCTCTTTGGTTTATCGTTGCTCTGACCTTAAGTGCAACCGCCGGTTGTTCTAGCTGGGTTTATCGTATCAACATCCCACAAGGTAACTTTTTAGAACAAACCGATGTTGACAAGCTTCGTATCAATATGACCCGTGAGCAAGTTCTTTATGTATTAGGTAAACCTGTTGCAGAAGACGCTTTCGATAAAAACACGTGGCATTACTTATATTCTTTTAACCTTGGCCGTGATAACGAACAACGTAAATCACTGACTATTAATTTTGAAAATGAAAAATTGGTATCGCTCAGTGGTGACTATGAACAACCCGCAGAGTTTAATACACCGCTTGAGCAATAACGCTCCAGTTCAGTAAATTACGAAAAGGTTAGCAACAGCTAACCTTTTTTGTTTGAGCTATTATTTAGCTTTATCAAGCGGTCGCCCACCTGTAATTTTATTAGCACGACCTTCGTCTTTAGCTTTTTCTGCACGTTTTCGTCGTGCGTCTTTAGGATCAGCAATTAAAGGACGGTAAATTTCAATTCTATCGCCATCCTCAAGCACTTGCGTAAGCTTGCAGGTACGGTTCCATATTCCTAAGGTTAATGCTAAGCCATCAATTTCAGGGCACTTAGCGAGGATACCTGATTGCATCACGGCATTTTCTGCCGTTGTACCAACTGGTACTTCAACAAGCAAACACGTTGCCGTGGTAGGTAATGCATACACAACTTCAACTTTTATCATCATCGCAGTCCATATACCTGTTTAGCGCGTTGAGTAAATGCATTCACCATGTTTTTTGCAACATCGTTAAATACGCGCCCAAACGCAAGTTCAATTAATTTACTCGCAAATTCAAACTCAAGCTGTAGCTGAACTTTACATGCATTGTCATCCAACACTTGAAAATGCCAACGCCCTTGCAAGGCTTTAAATGGCCCATCAACTAAGCGCAATGTTACTGTATTGTCATCTAAAAAGGTGTTTTCAGTAGTAAACCATTTTTTTATACCCGCTTTGGAAATTTCCAAACTTGCCGTCATGGTATTACCTTGCTGTGCAATAATTTTTGCATCCGAGCAATGGGGTAAAAATTCAGGATAAGCATCCACATCATTGACTAAATCAAACATTTCTTTGCTGCTATACATTACTAGCGCACTTTTTTCTATTTGTGGCATACTCACTCCCAACTGTGTGGG
>TARA_R110001606_G_scaffold877_2_pt1 | contig 12109 bp, 10 predicted proteins | sample TARA_R110001606 | Tara Oceans TARA_R110001606 (sample SAMEA4398315) | marine metagenome | biome: Polar Biome; feature: [SRF] surface water layer (ENVO:00010504); material: water (ENVO:00002006), including particulate matter (ENVO:01000060) such as... | depth 5 m
GTTAACCTGATAGCTTTTTGTCTCGGCTATATCGCGTGTAAACACGCCGCAAGTGCCCTTTCCTTGGGTATGTACGGCGAGCATAACCTGCACGGCCGTCTCGCTATCCATATTGAAAAAATCTTGCAGCACTTCAATGACAAATTCCATCGGCGTGTAATCGTCATTATGAAGCACCACCTTATAAAGCGGCGGTTGCGCCAGCGCCGGTTCTGCTGACTGCACCGCTATGTCGCCATCTTCATCGGGCATATTTGGCCGTGTCATTCCCGCCTGGGCAGGTAGCACGGTCAAGCATGAACTATCTAGTTTGGGCATAAGCAGCACGGTTGGTTGTCTCGCCACTGACCGATGGAAGCGTCTAAATGATGTTGTCTACATTTCAGACGCTGCCGATCAGCAAGGGTTCATGGAAAATTCAAAATTAACATATTAAACAAGACAAAAAACCCTCGCCCACAACGATGGGCGAGGGATATCACAGCGTTTTCATGCGAAGCGGTCTCACAAGCCGCACTAAAGTGCTTGTGAAACCTTGGCTTTTAAAACCCTGGCTCTTGAAAACTTAGATGTAAAAACCGGGCTTCAAAAACCTGATCTTTAACAAATTAGTCGTTTGCCACCATAGCAAGCGCTTCGTTGAGCGTTTTGCTCGGCCGCATGACCTGTCTAGCCAACTCGCCATTGGGGTGATAGTAGCCCTTAAGGTCAACGGGCTGCCCTTGAACGCTATTGAGCTCATCGATAATAGTCGCTTCGTTGGCTTTCAGCGTTTCTACAAGGCGGGCAAAGCGTTTTTTCAGTTCAGCGTCTTGATCTTGAGCCGCCAACGCTTCTGCCCAGTAAAGCGCCAGGTAGAAATGGCTTCCTCGGTTGTCCAGCTCACCCACTTTGCGTGACGGTGACTTGTTGCTTTCGAGGAACTTTCCGTTAGCTTCATCCAGCGCTTTCGCCAGCAGCTTAGCACGGTCATTGCTAAAGCGTTTAGCGAGGTGCTCCAAGGAGGCCACCAGTGCCAGGAACTCGCCAAGACTGTCCCAACGTAGGTGATTCTCTTCCAGTAGCTGCTGCACGTGCTTAGGTGCGGAACCACCAGCACCGGTTTCAAACAGGCCACCGCCATCCATCAGGGGAACGATAGAGAGCATCTTGGCACTGGTGCCCAACTCAAGAATCGGGAACAGATCCGTCAGGTAATCACGCAGGATGTTACCCGTCACCGAGATAGTATCGAGGCCACGAATCACACGCTCCAGGGTGTAACGCATTGCCCGAACCTGGGACATGATATGGATCTCGAGCCCATCAGTGTCGTGATCCTTGAGGTACGTTTTAACCTTTTTGATCAACTCGTTCTCGTGCGGGCGGTATGGGTCGAGCCAGAACACCGTCGGCATACCCGAATCACGGCAGCGCTCTACTGCCAACTTGACCCAATCGCGAATCGGCGCGTCCTTGACTTGGCACATCCGCCAGATATCGCCCTGCTCCACGTTCTGCGTTAATAGCACCTCACCCGTGTCCAGATCGGTGATATTAGCAACACCATCTTCCGGAATTTCAAAGGTCTTGTCGTGGGAGCCGTACTCTTCGGCTTTTTGCGCCATCAAACCAACGTTGGGTACGGTGCCCATCGTCGCCGGATCAAAAGCACCGTGCCATTTACAGAAATTGATCATTTCCTGATAAATACGCGCGAACGTGGACTCGGGCATAACGGCCTTAACGTCCTTAAGACGACCGTCACCGCCGTACATCTTACCCCCGGCACGAATCATCGCTGGCATCGAAGCATCCACAATCACATCGCTGGGCGAGTGAAAGTTGGTGATACCGCGAGCCGAATCTACCATCGCCAACTCTGGGCGTTTTTCATGGCAGGCGTGCAAGTCGCTGATGATTTCATCACGCTGTGATTCTGACAGCGTCTCTATCTTTTCGTAGAGATTGGCGATGCCATTGTTGACATCGACACCCAACTCTTTGAATAACTCGCCGTGTTTCTCAAAGGCGTCTTTGTAAAAAATCTTGATACAGTGGCCAAACACAATCGGGTGTGAAACCTTCATCATCGTCGCTTTTACGTGCAACGAGAACATCACGCCAGACTTGCGAGCATCTTCTATTTCCTGCTCGTAGAATTCGAGTAATGCTTTTTTGCTCATGAACATACTGTCGATGATCTCGCCTTCGAGTAGCGGGATATTCGATTTGAGCACCTGGGTCTGGCCACTCTTGGTGATCAGCTCCATCTTCACATTGCGCGCACGATCCAGCGTAATGGACTTCTCACCGTCGTAGAAATCGCCCTTATGCATGTGGGAAACGTGGCTACGCGAGGCCTGACTCCACTCACCCATCGAGTGAGGATACTTGCGCGCGTACTCTTTGACGGCCTTCGGCGCACGACGGTCAGAGTTACCTTCGCGCAATACTGGGTTAACCGCGCTGCCTTTGACTTTGTCGTAGCGCGCTTTGATGTCTTTCTCTTCGTCGTTACTTGGCTCGCTAGGATATTCAGGCAGTGGGTAGCCCTGCTCTTGCAGCTCTTTGATCACTGCCCGAAGCTGCGGCATGGAAGCACTGATATTGGGCAACTTGATGATGTTGGCTTCCGGAACCTTGGCCAGGGCACCCAACTCAGCCAAGTGATCCTCAATGCGCTGATCTTCAGTCAAGTAATCAGGAAATAAAGCGAGAACGCGAGCCGCCAGGGAGATATCCCGGGTTTCCACTTCGATACCAGCTGCGTCGGTGAAGGCGTCAATAATCGGTAGCAAAGAATATGTTGCGAGCGCAGGCGCCTCGTCGGTGAGCGTGTAAATGATCTTCGGCGTTTTGGACATTTTGCGTTAACCTCTTTTTTCTATCGCTGTGATTATAAAGACCCTGAGCGACGCGACTCATTCAACGAGAGACCATGCCGCGAAGCAGGCGGGGCCGTTTTATTTGGCTTTATCTAGCCTTATTTAGCTTGCTCAATTATCGATCGGTGGTGATTGAGACGGTTGTTGAGCTGGTTGTTGAAACAGTTTTGAAAAGTATACCAGCGCTGCATTTTAATCACATGAGAGATTGTCGACAAATCAAGGACAGCCCCGAGAGAGATTATGAGCACTCTATATTTATTGCATAAACCCTACCGCATGCTCTCTCAGTTTACCGATAAACAGGCTCGTGCCACATTAGCCGATATCATTACGGTGCCGGGCGTGTACGCCGCTGGACGGCTTGACTACGACTCGGAGGGCCTGTTGCTACTTAGCGATGACGGCGAACTGATTCACCGCATCTCGCACCCGCGGCATAAGCAGCCCAAAACCTACTGGGCTCAGGTGGAAGGCGATATTAGCGAGGCCGCGCTGCAAGCGCTGCGTCAGGGAGTGGCCCTGAAAGATGGCCCAACACAGCCAGCCAAAGTGCGCAGGATAGATCCTCCCACTACCGCGCCGCGCCAACCGGCCATTGACCCCAAGCGCCATCCGTCAACTAGCTGGCTGGAGCTAACCATCAGTGAAGGCCGTAACCGCCAAGTACGCCGCATGACGGCCCATGTCGGTTTTCCAACGCTACGCTTGATTCGCACGGCCATTGGCCCCTGGCGACTGGATGGATTAGCCCCCGGAGAGTGGCGCAAAGAAACCTTGCACGCGCCCCGCCCCGCCAATGCGCCGCCTGGCCGGGGAGCAGGTCAGCGAAAAGAGCAGCGAGCGCGGCCCACCACAAAACGCAGGAAATCCTGATGGATCTTATTCGCAGCACGGCTGCCTGCGTCATTCAGCAAGGCGAGCGCTTTTTAATGGTAGAAGAGCAGCGTGGCGGCCCGAAGAGCGTGTTTAACCAGCCCGCTGGCCATATCGAACCAGGCGAAGGCCCCATGGAGGCCATTCTGCGTGAGGTACTGGAAGAGACTGCCTGGCAGGTATCACTCACCGGCTATCTGGGACTCTACGTTTTTCATACCGAAGGTGGACAGACATTCCATAGCCACGGCTTTATTGCCGAGCCGCTTAGTCAACTCGATCTCGCCCTTGACCCCGATATCACTGCCGCCCACTGGTTAACGCTTGAGCAGATACGCGCGTTAGAGCAGCAGGCGCGCCTACGCAGCCCACTGGTACTCAAACGTATTGAGGACGCACTCAGCGGGCCTTGCTATCCGCTGGCGGTGATTCGCGAGTGAAGCACTCGAAGGCATTCCCTCCCATCGTGTATAATCCCTGCCCAAATGCACACTGCTCTTTTGCACACTACTTCTACTGAGGATGCCTATGTCATCCAAGACCGAGTCATCCAATACCGACTCATCCAGCACCGGCTCAACCACTACCGGATCCTCTGCTAACGGTAAAGTGATTGTCGGAATGTCCGGCGGCGTCGACTCGTCCGTTTCCGCCCTTCTCCTCATGCAGCAAGGCTATGAGGTCGAAGGCCTGTTTATGAAAAACTGGGATGAAGACGACGGCACCGAATACTGTACGGCCAAAGAAGATCTCGCCGACGCCGAGGCGGTCTGCGCCAAACTGGGCATTAAACTGCACACCGCCAATTTTGCCGCAGAGTATTGGGATAATGTATTCGAGCACTTTTTAGCCGAATACAAAGCAGGCCGCACGCCCAACCCGGACATTCTGTGTAACCGGGAGATCAAGTTTAAGGTGTTCCTTGAGTACGCCGAAATGCTCGGTGCCGACAAAATCGCCACCGGCCACTATGTGCGCCAGGGCGTGCGTAATGGTCGCCCGCGTCTGCTTAAAGGCCTGGATAGTAATAAAGATCAAAGCTATTTCCTGCATGCGGTGCCGGAAGCCGCGATTGCCCGCACCCTGTTCCCTGTGGGTGAGTTGGAAAAACCCGCCGTGCGTGCGTTAGCAGAACAGTACGAGCTGATTACCGCCAAGAAAAAAGACTCCACCGGGATCTGCTTTATCGGCGAGCGCCGCTTTCGCGACTTCCTGCAGCAGTACCTGCCCGCCCAGCCCGGCACCATTGAAACGCCGGATGGCGATGTCATCGGCGAACATATGGGGCTGATGTACTACACCCTGGGCCAGCGTCAAGGTCTAGGCATTGGCGGGCTTGCCAACTACTCCGAAGAGCCCTGGTACGTGGCGGCGAAAGATCTTGATCGCAATGTGCTGATCGCGGTGCAGGGTAAGCATGACCCGTTGCTCTACTCCGATACGCTGGCCACAGAGGCCATGGACTGGGTGGCGGGCGAGCCGCCGGTCACCCAGGGGCGCTTTACCGCCAAGACGCGCTATCGGCAAAGCGACTGCGGCTGTGAAATGCGCGCGCTGCCCGACGGCGGTGTGGAAGTTACCTTCGACGATCCTCAGTGGGCGGTTACACCCGGCCAATCACTGGTACTTTACGATGGCGACATTTGCTTAGGCGGCGGTGTTATTCGTGCTACCTGGAAGAAAGCTGCGGAGGCCGCTGCATGAATCCTACCACCCCGATTCATCGCGCCCCCGACTCACCGGCCGCCCGCCAAGCACTTGCCCTGGCGGGTGTGTTCCAAGCTGCCAGCCTGGTTGACGAGCTTGCCCGCACCGGTCAAGTCGACCCGCGTGCCTGGGAAACGCTAATTGAGGCCACCGTGGACACCAACCCGGCGAGCTTTGAAGCGATCTATGGCGGTCACCCCAACAACTTGCGACGAGGTCTGGATACCCTGGAAGCCTTGGTGGGGCGCAAACAGGCGAACCCGGTGGTGCTGCGTTACGGCTTTTCACTGCTGATGTTGATGAACAAACTGCGCACCGATAACGACATGATGGATACGCTGGGGCAAAAGTTAACCCGTATTCAGGGGCAGGCCGAGCACTTTGGCACTACCCATGAAAACGTGGTCGCCAGCCTTGGGGAAGCGTATCAAGAGACGATCTCCACCTTTAAAACCCGTATCGTGGTGCAGGGCGATCCATCACTGCTGCAGAGCCGTATGATGCCCGAGCGTGTGCGCGCCTGTTTAATGGCCGGCATTCGCTTTGGATTACTGTGGCACCAGCAAGGCGGGCGGCGTTGGAAGCTGGTCTTCCAGCGTAAAGCGCTACGCCGGGCGCTGGACAGTCTCAGCTAGATGCCTAGCGAACCGGCTACTCTGTTATCGACCGACGTCTTCTCAATTAACTTGCTCTCGACTAAATTTCTTTCGAACCTCCTGGAAACGATGCCATGCAACTCTCCGCTTTGACCGCCCTCTCCCCCGTTGACGGCCGCTACGCCACTAAAGCCGCCGCGCTGCGCGAACACTTCAGTGAATTCGGCCTGATTCGCGCCCGCGTGATTGTGGAAGTTCGCTGGCTACAGCGTCTGGCTGAGCACCCGCAAATTATCGAAGTACCAAGACTCTCCGCTGAAGCTACCGCGTTTCTTGAACAGTTGATTCGTGAGTTTTCGCTTGAAGATGCCGAGCGCATTAAAGAGATCGAGCGCACCACCAATCACGACGTCAAAGCGGTTGAGTATTTCCTCAAAGAGAAGATCGCAGGTCAGGCCGAGCTACATGCAGTGACCGAATTCATTCACTTTGCCTGCACCAGTGAAGATATCAACAACCTCTCATACGGTGTGATGCTCAGCGACGGCCTAAATGCCATGCTGCCCACCATGCACGAGGTCGCCGACGACATTGCCCAACTGGCCATTGCCCATGCCGCTCAGCCGATGCTATCGCGTACCCATGGTCAAACCGCAACGCCCACCACCCTGGGCAAAGAGATGGCCAACGTGGCGTATCGTTTAAAGCGCCAGCTCAAGCAGATTGAAGCAGTGGAAGTGCTTGGCAAGATCAATGGGGCCGTGGGTAACTATAACGCCCACCTAACCACCTACCCAGAGATCGACTGGGAAGCCAATGCACGCACTTTTGTGGAGGGTTTAGGATTAACGTTCAACCCCTATACCACTCAGATCGAGCCTCACGACTACATCGCTGAACTGTTTGATGCCATTTGCCGCTTCAATACGATCCTGATCGACTTCGATCGCGACGTATGGGGCTATATCTCTCTGGGCTACTTTAAGCAGCGCACGGTTGAGGGCGAAATTGGCTCTTCCACTATGCCGCATAAAGTGAACCCGATTGACTTCGAGAACTCCGAGGGCAACCTGGGTCTGGCCAATGCGGTACTTAGCCACCTCGCCCAGAAACTGCCGATCTCGCGCTGGCAGCGTGACCTCACCGATTCCACTGTGCTGCGCAACCTGGGAGTGGGCTTGGCCTATGGCTTGATTGCTTACCACGCTAGCCTGAAAGGTATCAGCAAGCTGGAAGCCAACCCGGAGCGTTTAGACGCTGACCTGGATAACAGCTGGGAAGTGCTTGCCGAGCCTATCCAAACGGTGATGCGCCGCTACGGCATTGAGAAGCCCTATGAAAAACTCAAGCAGCTAACCCGTGGCAAACGTATTGACCAGGCGGGCTTTGCGGCGTTCATTGATACCCTTGAACTGCCCAATGAGGTCAAAACCGAGTTGAAGGCGCTCTCACCGGCCAACTATATTGGTAATGCCCAGGCCCAAGCCGAAGCGCTGACACAACAGCTAAGCTCTTTATAACGCTACGTTTATAACGCACCTTATTACGCCAACTTACTAACGCCAGGGCATGCCATGAACCATCACGATAAGCCGTTAACCCTGCTGGGCGATCTTACCGCTGCAGACTTTCTGGCCAACTATTGGCAGCAAAAGCCGCTGCTGATCCGTGGCGCAATGCCAGACTTCATCAGCCCGATTGAAGCCGATGAGCTGGCCGGCCTCGCCTGCGAGCCTGGCGTGGAAGCGCGTTTGGTTGAAGAGGAGGGCCCGGATGGCCCTTGGCAGGTCTCCCACGGCCCCTTCGATGAAGCCACTTTTGAACGGCTCCCAGAAAACAACTGGAGCCTGCTGGTGCAAGCGGTTGATCACTATGTACCGTCGGTGGCTGCGCTGATGGATGAGTTTGACTTCCTGCCTCGCTGGCGGCTCGATGACGTGATGATCAGCTACGCGCCTCCTGGCGGCAATGTGGGCGCACATATCGATCAATACGACGTTTTCCTACTCCAAGCCAGCGGCCATCGCCGCTGGCAGCTGGGTGGCAAACTTACCGATGACGCGCCGATTATCCAAGGCATCGATCTGCGCATTCTGAAGGAGTTCACCGTAGAGCCTGACTCCGACTGGGTGCTTGACCCCGGCGACATGCTTTATCTCCCTCCCGGCTGGGCGCATCACGGCGTTAGCCAAAGCGATGACTGCATGACCATCTCGGTTGGTTTCCGCGCCCCCTCCGCCGATGAGGCGATTACCTCCTACGCCGACTATTTGGGCGAACAGCTTCCCGCCTCCCAGCGCTACAGTGATGCGGGCATGGCGCCTGCGCAGCAGATCGGTGAATTGGACGACGCAGCCGTTGAGCGTATGCGTCAGTTGATCATGTCGACACTGGATAACCCCACCCAGGTCGCCCAGTGGTTTGGCCGGGTGATGACCCAGCCAAAATATGTCGATCAAGTGGTACCGCTTGAAACACCGATGGACGAAGCAGCGCTTGTTGCTCAACTACAAGATGGCGATCCGCTCTACCATATGCCCGGCTCACGCTTTGCCTGGCGGCACGACGCCAGCGGCACCACGCTGTTTGTCGATGGCGACGGCCACGCCTGTTCTACTGAGTTAGCCAAGCGACTTGCCGACACCACCCCACTCTACGCCGAAGACCTCGAGCTTGACGGTGCAGCTACGCTCATCACCCAACTGGTCAATACCGGCAGCCTTGGTTTTATGAGCGATGAAGGTGACGACGACGAGGAGTATTAATGGCGATCACCCACATCAGAACCGGTGACTGGGAAACGCTGGGGTCAGCGGCCAGCGAAATCCGGCGCCGAGTATTTATTGAAGAACAAAACGTGCCCCAGGAAGAGGAGTGGGATGGCTTGGATCCTGAGTGCCAGCACTTTCTCGCCATGCTTGATGGGCAACCGGTAGGCACCGCACGGCTGCTGCCCGACGGACATATCGGCCGCGTCGCGGTGCTCGCCGAAGCGCGTGGTTCTGGTATTGGTGAACTGCTGATGCAGGCTGCGATTGAAGCAGCCCGCCATGCGAACCATACCCAGGTAGCCCTCAGCGCTCAGGTGCATGCGCTGGCGTTTTATGAGCGGCTAGGCTTCGTCGCCCACGGCGATGAGTTTCTGGATGCGGGCATCCCCCATCGAGAAATGACCCTTTCGCTCGCGTAATTAGCTATCTTGATTGATCTCTAGCACTGCCTCGGCAGTGCTTTTTTATGCCCTCCTGACGAAAAACCACTACACAAACCCACCGCTTTCTCACCGCACTGTAGTCGGGTTACAACCCGCTATGCCTCCAAGTGTCAATTGTTGAATGAGCCATCCTAGTAGATAGTTGTTGCATTGCAGCGTTATGGCGAATGCTTCAAGTCCGCGACGCTGTATCAGATGTCTCTAACCCTGGTGTCTCTAGTACCCAAGACGATGGACTTAGAGACGATTGACTTAGAGACATAAAGAACAAATTCGATGATGCTGAATACAACTTCGCAGGTGCAGCATAAGCAAGCGCTGATTTGCGAATCATCATTAGCATTCAAGAACTGCTATCACGACCAAAGAGGGTAAGCTCATGTCAGGACTGCTCGACGATATCAAAGCCATGGCCCAACTACGCGAAGCACAAGGCGGCAAATGGGAAGCTATCAAACCTGAGTACGCCGCCCGTATGCGTGCTCAAAATCGCTTTCACACCGGCCTGGACATTGCCCGCTATACCGCCAAAATCATGCGTGAGGACATGGCCGCTTACGATGCCGATACCGCACAGTACACTCAATCACTGGGCTGCTGGCACGGCTTTATTGGCCAGCAGAAGCTTATCTCGATCAAAAAACACTTTGGCACCACCAAACGTAGCTACCTTTACCTGTCAGGCTGGATGGTTGCCGCGCTGCGCTCCGAGTTTGGCCCGCTGCCCGACCAGTCGATGCACGAAAAAACCTCGGTCGCGGATCTAATCGAAGAGCTCTACACTTTCCTCAAGCAAGCCGATGCGTGGGAACTTAATCACCTGTTCCGCGCCCTGGATGAAGCCAAAGAGGCTGGCAACAGAGGCAAAGAGCAGGAGCTGATCAGCAAAATCGATAACTACGAAACCCATATCGTCCCGATCATTGCCGATATCGACGCTGGTTTTGGCAATGCAGAAGCCACTTACCTGCTAGCCAAGAAGTTTATTCAAGCAGGTGCCTGCTGCATCCAGCTGGAAAACCAAGTCTCTGATGAGAAGCAGTGCGGCCACCAGGACGGTAAAGTTACCGTGCCCCATGAAGACTTTCTGGCCAAAATTAACGCCGTCCGTTACGCCTTTTTGGAACTCGGCATTGAAGATGGCGTTATCGTGGCACGTACCGACTCACTCGGCGCGGGTTTGACACAAAAAATTGCCGTCACCAATGAGCCAGGCGATCTCGGCGACCAATACAACAGCTTCCTCGACGGCGATGTGATTGAGAATGCTGCCGACATCAATAACGGCGACGTTGTCATCAAGCAGAACGGCAAGCTGGTGAAACCCAAGCGCCTCGCTTCAGGCCTCTACCAGTTCAAACCCGGCACTGGTGAAGATCGCGTAATTCTTGACTGCATCACCAGCCTGCAAAACGGTGCCGACCTGCTGTGGATCGAAACCGAGAAGCCCCACGTTGGCCAGATCGCTAGCATGGTTAACCGGATTCGCGATGTCGTGCCGGATGCCAAACTGGTCTACAACAACTCACCGTCGTTCAACTGGACGCTGAACTTCCGCCAGCAGGTCTTCGATGCATGGCAGGAAGAGGGCAAAGATGTTTCAGCGTACCAGCGTGACATGCTGATGAGCGCCGAGTACGACGACACCGAACTGGGCCAGTTGGCCGATGAGTGGACGCGCAATTTCCAGCGCGACTCGTCGCGTGAAGCGGGCATCTTCCACCACTTGATCACGCTGCCGACGTACCATACCGCTGCCCTGTCCACCGACAACCTTGCGAAAGGCTACTTCGGCGACGAAGGTATGCTGGCTTACGTGAAAGGTGTACAGCGCCAGGAAATTCGCCAGGGAATCGCCACCGTACGTCACCAGGACATGGCCGGCTCCAATATCGGTGATGACCACAAAGAGTTCTTCCACGGCGACGCAGCGCTCAAGGCCGGCGGCAAAGACAACACCATGAACCAGTTTGGCTAATGAGCAGGTTTTAACACCTTAACTCACCTTGCAAACCCTGCAACAGGAGGCCTCCAGGCCTCCTGTTTTTGCTTGTCTAGCCGCATTTGCACACTGTTTTCTTAATACGCTGTTAGACTCTTGATTAGGCTATGGTTAGCTACTGCTTTATCAGCTTTGATCTTTTTAAACGATCGCTGGTCAAAGCCATTAGCATCAGCTATCTTTAACGAACACTGTTCTATAACTGCAGTCTATTCTTTGCCCCCTTACAAATGGCAGACATTTAGATGACAGTTGTAAAAAAATAGACACCCTGGAGGTTTTAATGAAACGTCTTCTTCTCCCTGTTGCCGCAATGAGCATTCTCACGCTGGCAGGCTGTGCCAACACTGCCCCCTATTCAGGTGATGTCTATCGCGGTAGCCAGGCGCAAACGGGGCAAAGCGTCACCTACGGCACCATCGTGGCTATTCGCCCGGTTCAGATTCAAGCGGAAAGCCGCGCCGGTGGTCTTTTAGGCAGCGGCGGTGGCGCGATTATCGGTGGTCTTCTGGGTAGTCAAGTAGGCGGCGGTTCGGGCCGTCAGCTAGCCACTGTGGCAGGCGCGCTCGGCGGTGCTGTTGCCGGTACCGCGGCAGAGGATCGTACAAACCGTATCAGCGCCCTAGAAATGGAAATTCGTCGCGATGACGGCAGTAATGTAGTGGTGGTTCAGAAAGCCGATCATCAATATCAAGCCGGCCAACGTGTACGCATGATTGGCAACGGCGCCAGCATGAGCGTTGCGCCCTATTAAGCACAATCGTTAATCGAAAGCGTTCAAGTATAAAAAAGCCCGGCCATCAAATAAGATGGCCGGGCTTTTTATCGTGAACAGCTTAGTGGTGGG
>TARA_R110001606_G_scaffold635_3_pt1 | contig 12104 bp, 3 predicted proteins | sample TARA_R110001606 | Tara Oceans TARA_R110001606 (sample SAMEA4398315) | marine metagenome | biome: Polar Biome; feature: [SRF] surface water layer (ENVO:00010504); material: water (ENVO:00002006), including particulate matter (ENVO:01000060) such as... | depth 5 m
GGCTATGGACTGGATAGGTGGCAATAGGATGTCTGAATGGATGCCACTTGCAATAGAAAAATTAACAAAGTTTGCTCAAGACTGTGATTGCTGTGCATTAGAAGGCTATGGTAGAAAAGCATGGGGTAGAGTATTAAAAAAATATAACTGGGAGCCAGATTATATTGCTTACAAAATGGAGATAAATAATGGGTAAGGGTTCTAAGGCGCCACCACAACAAACAGAACAAAATATAGTTCAAAGTAACCTACCTAAATACTTTGAGCCATATGCCATTGACATGATGAAAAGGGCTGAAGCTGAGTCTAAGCGTGAATATACTCCATATCAAGGTCAAAGATTAGCTGATGAAAACACAGACACAGCTAGATCAAGAGAGATGGCAAGATCTGCTGCAGAAGGTGGTATAGGAGGATTAGCAACAGCACAGACGGGTACAACCGCAGGAATGAACAGAGCTTTATCTGGTATAGGATATCAATCTCAAGACTTTGACTCTGCTCAAGCTCAAAAATATATGTCTCCTTATCTGCAGAATGTATTAGATGTGCAGAAGAACCAAGCTGTGTTAGATTTTAGTAGAGGTCAGGCTGATCGTAACTTTGCAGCTAATCAAGCTGGTGCTTTTGGTGGTTCTAGACAGGGCGTTCAACAAGCTTTAGCAGGTGAATCTTTACAAAGACAATTAGGTGACATACAAGCCACAGGTCAGCAAAAAGCATTTGAATCAGCTCAACAACAATTTGGTGCAGATAGGGATGCAAGAGCGCAAGCAGAAAAAATGGGACTATCTGCGGCAGAAAGTTTATCTGGTCAATCAGCACAACTTGCTGCACTTGGTGAGAAAGCAAGGGCTGGAGATATTGAATCAGCTCAGTTATTAGAAAAAATATCAAAAGATAGAATGGCTAGAGAGCAAGCAGGATTAGACTTGTCGTATGAAGATTTTGTAAGACAAAGAGACATGCCAAGAGAAGACCTTACATTCTTGTCTTCAATATTAAGAGGTGTTCCAGTTCAACCGTCTACAGAGACAACCAAGCTACAAAACAGAGACCCTTTCCAAGACTTATTAGGAACAGGTATAGCTGGTCTTGGTTTATATAAAGGGATAACAGGATAATGATGAATCTATTACAAGTTCAAGATGATCTAAAAAACTTTTCTCAAGATCAACTTGTAAAAGAAATGCAACAACCTAGTGGCTCTACACCACAGTTTCTTGTTTTGTCTGAGTTAAATAGAAGAAAAAGAGTTAAGGGTAACTTAGAAGCTAGGCAAGCACAAAACCAACCTACAGTAGCAGAAGAAGCAGTAGCATCAGCAGGTGTTCCTCAATCAGGAATGATGGGTATGTCAGAGGCTATGGCTCCACAAAGTATGGAATCTGGTGGTATAGGCTCTATGATGCCTAAGACTATGAAAAATGGTGGTGAAGTAGAAGAATATGCAGAAGGCGGTGTTATAAGAGCGCAGTCAGGATATAGAGGTGTTGGTAAAGGCGGTTACGATACAAGAGGTGATTCATTTAGAGCGCCAAGTGACCCAACAATATCAGATGATTTTGAGCAAACAGGCAATGTTGATGTTGGTGGTCTCTTTGGGTTTGGACAAGAAGACGCAAGAACTTTACAAGAAATATTAAAATCTGGTCCTAAAACAATGGAAGAGCTAGAAATATTAGAGCAGTCAGAAATACAAGCAGAAAAACAGTCTCCTCTTGTTGTCTCAAATGAAACTGAAGAAAACATAGTGCCTAGCCCAAAGTTAAATTTAACTTCTGGCGATGAAAATAAAACGTTATCAATAGAAGAAGAGCTTCTTAAAAGACAGGCTGGACTAGATAAGAGCAGAAACTTTGATAAATACATGGCACTTGCTCAAGCTGGTTTAGGTATACTTGCATCTGAGAAGCCAACATTAGCTGGTGCTATTGGTGAAGGTGGAATGCAGGGTCTAGATGCTTTTAACGCAGCTAATAAAAGATATGAAGAAGGTATTACCGACATCCTCAATGCGCGCAGCAAGATACAACAAGCTAGAATAGCCGCTGGAGCTAAAGGAAAATTGACTCGATCTGGTGCTATACAGGCTTTGAATAGTTTTAGTACCGCTATATCATCTAAAGAAAAAATGATTTCAGATATTATTACAAAATCAGTTGGTGTGCCAACTGATGAACAAAAAGATGAAATAGCAGCGTTAAGAGAATCCATAAAAGATTTACAGTTTCAAAAAAGTCAATTATTTGGAGAGGCTAAGATAAGGCCAAGACCTTCAATTAATGTAGGAAAGTTACCATCAACACAAAAGGCATCTTAAATGGGAATGTACTCTACGATTAGTCCTTTATCTGGGAAGCTATATGACTTTGAAATAGAAGGTGAAACCCCTAATCAAGAAGAATTTGATAAGATTCAAAACTATATTTCTACTGATGGAAATTATAGTCAAGAAGTCCCCGCTGCGCCCGAAGAAGATGAAGGTGGATTGCTAACTTTTGGCAAGTCTACTGCTGGAGGGTTTTTATCTAGTTTAGCCCAAATTCCCGGAGGCATATCTGCATTAGGAGAATATGTTGGCGGCTATGATATTGGCTCTACTGATTTTGGTAAAGCTGCTCAAAGCTGGTCTAACGAAGCAGCGTTAGGCTTACAAGATACTTTTGATATGAATGAAAGTATATCAAGTAAATCAGGTCAAGCCGCTGGTTCATTGCTTTCTTTCTTTATCCCCGGAACATTTGTGGCTAAAGGAGCTTCTGCGTTAGGTGCTGGAGCAAGAATAGCTGGAGCGTCTGCTTTAGGAACTATGGCAACGCAAGGTGCGGCTTTACAAACATCTGATCAATTAAATAGAATGGCTAATTTTATTGAGAATGGTGGTGATATTGATGAACAAACCAAAAGAGATGCAGTTGGTTTAAGTGCACTGCTGGGAACAACCGAGGCATTACCTTTTGCTCCTATGTTTAGAACACTTGGCACTACAATGAGAATACTCAAAAAGGTTCCTAAAGCCGATATAGATAAAGCATTAATGACTATCGGTGGTAAATTAAAAAGGTCATTTGGTGCTGGTATTGCAGAGGGCGCGCAAGAACTAGGTGCTGGAATTGTTCAAGATTTGATTGAGCAAGGTTTATATAATCCTGATCTTGAGGTAGGGCAAAGTGCTTACGATGATGCTGTATACGGTGGTGGTGCAGGTGCTGCTTTAAACTTAATTGTAGATAGCGTTAGAGGAAGACAGTTAAATAAGTTTTATAAAAAAGGAATGCAATTAGACGAAGACCTTAAAAACTTAAATAGAGAAGCTACACAACGTCAAAAGAATTATGAAAATTATGCCGAGTCTTTAAAGCCTACTTTACTACTAGAAGGACCTAAGACAGACATACCTGAAACACAAGAGCAACGTCTTCTTCAAGGGCCCAGTCAAAAGATAGAGAAGTCTATAGCACCAAGAGCCATAGAAGACTTGAGGACTAGAGGGCAGAAAAGTGCATCGGCAACTATGGCCGCTGCTAGAGAAACCACACAGCCTTTAACTAATATATCATTAGAAAATTTACCTAAAAAAGAAGCATTAAGAATTGCTCAACGTAGACAAATGCTTGGTGCTGATCCAAGTGCAGACGTATCTATTGACGAGTTAGAAAATATTGTAGGTGCTTCAGCCGCAAGACGAGAGACAGCAAAACAAAAACCAATATTAACTGAACAAGAAAAAGATATTTACTACTCTCCATCTGGTCAAGAAAACCAAATGACAGATCAAGAAGTGGATTCAAAGAACAAGGAAGCTTCAATAATAGTGGAAGACCTTGCTGTTAACGGCAAGCTAAACAAAAACACTTTAAGAAAAGCATTGAACGATAGTTTTGGTGGATCAATTAAAATAACTAATACAGATGTTGATACATATTTAAAGCTATTAGAAGATGATGGAGTTGTTTTAAAAGATAAAAGAGGTAGATATGTAAAGGCCGATCAACGAGCGTTAGACATTAAAGCCAAGTCAGAAGCTATTAAGCAAAGAGGTAAAGAAATACTGAACCTGCAGAATAAAGCTGTGTCAGAAGAAGAAATAGATAATTTAGCTATAGAATATATGGCATTAAAGAATGAAGCAGATGCATTGGAATCAGCCTCAGAGAAAGTCAAGACAGAAAAAACAGAGCAAGTAAAATCTGAAGATGTTATTCCTGATTACACATCTAAAAGAACATCAGATCAAGCCTCAAAATCTCCATATACAGATGCCTATAAGTTAAAATTAACTTCTGTGCTTAATAATTTAAAGCAACAATTAAATGATATGGGTCTTGGCGATATTAGATTAGAGGGCGAATCTATTATTTCTAATCAAGATGGCAAAGAAGATGCTTCATTAGAAGGTTATTTTGGCTCTACCCCTGAAGGAAAACGTATTATTGGACTTGCGATGGATTTGTATGATCCTAATCTTACAGAGGCTCAGTTAACAAAAAAACTTTCTGGCGTTATGAACCATGAAATTATACATGCTCTTAAAAATATGGGAGCGTTTACAGATGCAGAATATGACATCCTCGTTAAGGCGGCCATAAAGAGGAAGTATGTTGGATTAGAAAAAGGTAAGTTTGTTAAAAAAGAATACTCTTACATGGAAAGAGCTACATCTTTATATAGAGATCAATTTGGAGAAGGCCCACAAGCTGAAGAAGCTATTCAAGAAGAAGCTGTAGCAGAAATGTTTCGTGACTACGCAGACGGTAAATTAAAAGTTGTTGCAAAGCCAAAAAGTATATTTGATAAGATAATCAGATTCTTAAAAGCAATATTTACTAGCAATTACGATGCTGGATTTACTGAGTCAAATCAAATATTTGCAAACATTCTTTCAACTAAAACAGAAGTTGAAATCAAAAGAAAACAATCTGTTCCAAAGTCTGCTAGAAGTTTAACAAAATACTCTACTGCTGGTATAGCTGCCGGGTACATAAGACCTGAGCTAGGTAATACACAAAGAATAAAACAATCATTTAAAGATGTAACAGCAAGAATAGATGTTTTAGAAAAAGCAGCAAAAAGATTACAAAATAATGAAATTAATTATAAAACTTATGACAAATTAGTTAATGATGTAAAGCCAATAGTACCGTACGAAACAGTACCTGCTCCTGAAACAGTGCAAGATATGCGTAGTGCACTGCAATCTAATCAAGTTAATAAATTAAATACTATATCAAAAATTCCAAATGGTACACCAGTTCAGTTAAGACTAGATATACCTGCATACAGAGATAAAGGAGTTTGGATACCTACAATACACGGAACAAAAGAAACTGAAGCACTAGATTTAGGTAAAAATAATCAATCAATAGCACATGAAAGTGTAGCTATAATAAATAATGCAAACTTATTTATGAGAGAAGGATTGCAAAGAGCAGGATTAAGAATAGCTACAGGTGGTCAAAAAGGGCCATACGCTACAATAAGTGGTGAATTAGAACAAACCTCTCCTGATGCAGCATTTGCAGAAGCACAAGCAGCATTAAATGATCCTACATTTGCACAAATTGGCTTTGATCCAACCAGACATTCATATTTTTATGACAGAACAACTACACAGCCAGTTGTGGGTGCTGATAGGATTATACAGGTTGGACCACTTGTATTAGCAAAAAACCCTGTGTTTGAAGGAAAAGAACAATTTAAGTATTCTAAAACATCTTCTGAATTAGAAGGGCTTGAGAACAGATTAATTGGATTCATTAAAGATAACCCTGATGGTTTTACAATAGACCCTGATACATTCTTTATACCTAGTAAAGGAAAAGCAGTTGCTCCAGTTAAAGCGGCTGAGATTGTTACAAGACCTGAACTTATTACACCTAGTTTAATAAGAGATTATGCTAAAAATGTTCAGATTATGACTAAAATAGCTGGGTCAATGAGTTTAAATAACAAAGTTTACGCTGGTGGATGGTTAAATAAAAAGACAAAAGACAACCCTAAAGGTGATGGCTTATTTTATTTAGATGCAACTATGGTTATTGAAGACACTAGAGACGCTCTATATACTGCAGAAGCAGGAAATCAAAAGGCAATCTTTGACTTAGGAGAATTTTATGAAACAGTCACAGAAGACGGAATCCAAAGACTCAAACAAGATCGTTCTTACAGTGGCGACCGCAGAGCAAGAATTGGAACAAATATACGACAATATAGTCAAGAATTTATTGAGGCAAGGCGTCAAGATCCATCCGGACAAACAATAGATAAAAAATATTCTTCTATAGCAAGAGCTAAATCTACACTTGATCCAAATGGTAGACCATTAATTGATAGCACTATCGTTAATGAATATGATAAAAAAGGAGATATTCTACCTCAACCTGAGTATCAAACCGATCCTACAAAAGCTAATATAGCTGTAGCTAATAAGGTTCTTAAACTAGATGCTCTTGCCAATCATCAGATTAAAAGAGGTGGTGTAGTATTTGATATCCACTCAAAAAAGTCTGTAGAAAGAGAAGAAGCCAGAGAAAATGTAGCTATTATGATGGCGGCTGAAGCTGAAAAAGCTTTAGAGCAAGGCGACAATGCCATTGGTTGGTATGACAAAACGTTAAAAGCCGCTAAAAAAGCTGTATCAATTATACATCCTGAAATATTAACAGATAAAGATGCAAACTTAGCTTTTGATTTTGCCTTATCAGTTACATCAAATGGTATGGGTGTATTATTTAACTTTAAACATGCTGAAGAACAATACGCTGCATGGAAAGCATCTACAAACGGCAGGTTTCCTAAAAAAGGTTGGGGCAAAAGATCATCTGCAATGAAGAAAGCATTCTTATTTTATAATGCAATGAAAGATAATGGGGTATCAACCCAAGAATTTATAGATTTTATGGATATGGAGACAACTCCTAGTCAATTAAAACAAAATCAATTTGTAAAAGAATTAAAAATTACAGTATCAGGTGGGGAATCAGCTAACACACCAGTTACGGGCGCCTTTGTAATAGGCCCTAAGATAGGACATGGCTTTTATCAAAACTTACGAGGAAATTATGATAACCTAACAATGGATATATGGTTTATGAGAGCCATAAACAGATTGACTGGTGACGTATTTAAAAAACCACCTACACAAAAAACATTAGATAGAAATCTAGAAAGAGTTTTATTGGCTCTTGATGGAAGAAAACAAAGTGCAAAACAAAATGAAGAGCCTACTGATAATGAATTAACAGAATTAGATAGAGAGCTAATAGACAGAACTCAAGAAGCATTGAGTATGGATATAACTAATGCAAACAACGCTTTACTCTTTTCTGAACAATTTGTTAAGGAATATCAAGCATTTAGAAAAGAATTTGAAAGTGAAGGATACCAAGCAGGCAATATGAGATTTGGCACTAAACTGCCTGAAAAATCAGAATTACAATTAGCTACTGAAACTCATTTTAACAATACTCAAACGCAAGAGCAGGAAGCTCCAAGAGGCGCGGCTGATAGAGCCGCTATGCGAGAAATAGTAAATAGAGCAAGAGCTATATTAGAAGCAGATACTGGAATTAAGATTACTAATGCAGATTTTCAAGCATTGTTATGGTATGCAGAAAAAAGATTTTTTGAGAAGCAGGGTGTCTCAAAAGGTACAGGCGATGACAATGACTATCTTGATGGAGCAATATACTTATTAAAACTGAAAGGATTTGAAAATGGAGAAATCTCAGATACACTCCCCGAAGCAGAGCGAACTAGAGTCTATAGTAGAGTCAGTGCCGGAAGAGGAGATGGACAACTTCGCGAAGGCGATGATTCAATTATTGAAAGAGAGCAAAAAGAAGACGCCCTCCCAGTAGATCCTGACTTTGATCCTTATGAAAATCTTCCTACAGAAGAAGCTTCTAGACTAGAAGAAGCTAGTATAGATTATAAATACTCTCAAATAGCAGGAAACCCAAGAGCTTTAGATGATCCTAACTATCCAATAAGACTGCCTCAAAGATTTTTGGGTAGGAAAACTGCTGGGCTGGGTGGGTATAAATATAAACCATCTTATCCTTATGGCAATCCAAATCAATATGGATATGCAAAGACTATGAATGGTATAAATGAAATAGTTATTGTGCCTCAAGGAGATCATTTCGCTTTAGAAAATAGAAGAGGCAAATATGGTGGGTATGGTTATCAGCATATTTTTGGGGAAAGATTTAGTGAAGATGGCATAAAGTTACCTACTCACGCTGAAAGTATACTAAAATACCATACTGTTATTGATGGTGATCCATTAAATTTACTATTTGATACAATGGAAGAATACAGAAAATACAACAGAGATATATCAGAGGGTCTTTATAAAGATGGGTCTATAAGAAGACCTAGAGATTATGGTATAAGAGTTTTTCCTGATGGTGGTGTAGGCAATAATGACATTAGAATTGAGTGGGACAATGCTCCTTTAGCGTTGCCTGTGAAGATGACACCTGATGCAAATGGCAGATTTTCAGACGGTTCTTCTATGTCAAAAGACAAATATGGAAAGCCTTGGACAAGAAAAAATCCTAGACCTCAAGATATAAAGCCTCAAGAAAGGACTCTTGTTCTTTCATTAAAATTTGAGCCAAAAGGATTTAAATCAGTAAAGAAAGTTTCTCCAAAGAGTTTTGCTGATAACGTTGCCCAAGCTTTTGCTCCAAGAGAATATGAGTGGAGGTCTTTATATCAAGTTAGAACTTTTTTTACCAAGCCACAGAATACAGCAATAAAAGATAAGTTTAAATATTCTACTATTAGCTCTAACCCAGCACAAACAACAAGCCCTAACTCAGAAGAGTTTGTTCAAGACATGAATCAAAAAGCTCAGAATATGACTTATGATAATTTGTCTAAATTTATAGCTAAAGGTTTGGGTGTTTTTTATGAAGAAGATGTTGCTAAGGCAAGAGCCCAGAGAATACTTACATATTTTCAAGATGCCATGTTACCCGTTGGGTCTATGATAGACGAGTTAAGAAAGAATGGCTTTACTATAACAGATGCTATGGACTCTTATATGCAAGAGGCTAACTATTCAGGAATAGTAGGAGATAAGGTTACTAAAGTACAAGAAGAGTTATTCGAGCCTATGATTAATGTAATGGACACATTAAATATTAGTGAAGAGAAAATACAAGAATTAAGAGACATAAAAGGTTCAGCAGGCTCTACTGGATTTTACGACAGTATTGAAAAAGATTATGTTGGTAAAAAACTAGCTATGGCAGATGCTGTTTTGTACGCATTTCATGCAAAACAAAGAAATGCATATATAAATAAAAAAACTGAAGGAAGCAAAGTTTCAGGATCAGGAATGACCGATGTTGAAGCTGATCAAATTATTGATTGGTATAATAGTCTGGATAAAACAGAAATTGCTAAATTTGAAGAGATAAGAGATTTTGCTAGAAAAATAAATGAAGACACTATAGATAGACGTATAGAAGCAGGATTGTTACCACTTGATGCAAGGGACCCTAATAGACAACCTCCTATTATTATTTACACTGATGGTTCTTATGTACCGCTTCAAGGCGACAGCGACATAGAAGTTGAGTCTATATTAGATAGTCAGTACGGAAGGAAGAGAGTATTTACTAACTTTTTTGGTGCAAAAGGTAGGGAAGATAAATCAGCAAGAGGTAGAGCGGGCATAAACGATTATGCTGAAAATATTGTTGCATCATTGATGGCACAAAATAATAACTCTATAGACAGAGGCGAAAGAAACAAAGTAGGACAATCTTTTGGTAGGCTTGTTGAGGGCCTTGAAGAACAACCTGATGGTAGTATGGCTATAAACGACTCTCTTACAAAAGAAATGAAAGAGATTGCTGAAGAAATAACAAATTTAAACAGTAATCAAAGAAATCAAAGAGGAGTAAAGCCAGAAAATATTTTTACATATAAAGAAAACGGAGTAGAAAGAGATTTTCTTATAAAAGACCCAAGAATAGCTAAGTCTATGAATGGTGCTTTAACACCACAACAAAATGCCGCAATATTTAGATATATGGGAAAGTTTAACAGATTTCTATCTGCGGTAAACACAACTTATAACCCGTCATTTGTTATTCCAAACTTTGCAAGAGACCTTGAAACAGCAGGTATAAATGCACAAGAGTATGACGAGAAGGGATTTACTAAAGAAGTAATGAAAGGAACTCCTTCAGCAGTTATAGGTATTGGTAAATTATTATTTGATAAAAATGCAGTGAACAAATGGACAGATATATATAAAGAGTTTGTTTCTGCTGGTGGAAAGAATGCCACTAACCAAATGGGAGATGTTAAAGATCAAATAGATAATATTGATAATATAATAGGAGATATATCTGATAGTGGTATTAAACAAAAGTTAGGTTTAAACAGAAATCAATTTGTAGGAAAGAACGCTAGATCATTGCTATCTATGTTAGATAATGCAAATACTGCAGTTGAGAATGGTGTCAGGGTATCTTTGTATAAATCACTTCGTGATAGAGGTGTGTCCAAGTCAAGAGCTGCGTTGGCAGCGAGGAACATCACTGTTAACTTTGCGAAAGGCGGAGAGAATAAAGCAGTAATGAATAGCATGTATTTATTTTATAATGCTTCTTTACAAGGTTCTATGGCACTTGTTAACGCGGCTACCAGATCATCCAAAGTAAGAAAAATGTGGGCGGGATTAATGGTGTACGGCATTATGCAAGATACTATTAACGGACTGTTTTCTGGAGATGAAGACGAAGATGGTATTAGTGATTATGATGAGATACCAAGACATATACTTGAACACAATATAATTGTACCAACTTTAGGTCTTACAGGCGACAAGCATATAACAATCCCAATGGCTTATGGTCTTAACATGGCAGTTAACTTTGGTAGAAGTTTGAGTAGGATGGGTAGAGGCGAATACACCCCGGGCGAAGCAATGAAGAGCATCGTTGGAACAACTGTTGAAAGCATTAGTCCTATAGGTGCTTATGATAACTTCTTAAACTTCGCAGCCCCTACAGTATTTGATCCATTTATATCAGTAGGAATAAATGAGGATTACAAAGGCGATCCTATTTACAAAGAATCGCCTACCTACGCATCTGTAGCAAAAGCAAACAGTTCTCAATATTGGTCTAATACTAGTTCTATAGCTAAGACAATAGCTTCTAGTGTTAATAGCTTAACTGGTGGAGACGATATAAAAGGCGGACTAATAGATATGTCGCCTGATATAATAGAGTATTGGTTTGGAACTTTTACGGGTGGGGCAGGAAGATTTGCGATGAGAAGCCTTGAAGCTCCCGTAGACATATACGATGCACTACAAGGAGACTTTGAAGGCAGTCTAATAAACAGTATACCTTTAGCAAGAAAGGTTATAACAACTCCGTCTCCAAGAGCAGACACGGGTAATTATTTAGATAACAGACAAGACCTATTTACGTTAATGGCACAACTAGATATGGCAAAGAGGTCTGGGGATAAAGAAGCAGTCACATCTATCTACGAGAATAATAAGAAACAAATAAGTATAGTTGGAAGAATGAAAGCCATAGATAATGCAAGAAATAGAATGCAAAGGCAGATAAAAGAGATTGAAAGAAATCCACGAATACCTGAGGATACAAAGACAAAAATTATAAGAATTAGAAGAGATAAGATAAACGAGCTTCAGCAAATGGGACTTATTCTTATGAGGTCTGCGGGATATAAAAAAGCGGGCTAGAAGTTAATTTTAACTTTTGGATCTAAAAGTTTGCAATACAGTAAGTAATTTATACTGCAGCCGCTATCTAAACATCCTTGTTCAAGATGTAGCCAAAAGTTTGGGGTTTTGTAAGATTTTGTTTCCGCAGCCAGATCCAGTTGTCTGGTAATTGTATATTTAGTTTAACAAATACGATGGTTTAAGATGGTCTTTGATCTAGGGATCATATAAATAAGTATAAAAGCGACCATCTTGCACCAACTACTATCATACTATCATTTTTTCTTTTTTAATTTCATTAACTCTGAGAGATACCATTGAGCCTTTTGCAAATCCTCTAGCCCGTTCTTATGATTAAATCTCCACATGTACTTGA
>TARA_R110001606_G_scaffold50140_4_pt1 | contig 12103 bp, 21 predicted proteins | sample TARA_R110001606 | Tara Oceans TARA_R110001606 (sample SAMEA4398315) | marine metagenome | biome: Polar Biome; feature: [SRF] surface water layer (ENVO:00010504); material: water (ENVO:00002006), including particulate matter (ENVO:01000060) such as... | depth 5 m
TATATTAATTATTTAAAAACAAATAAATTTGTGATTATAATCACTAAAAACACACTTAAAAATGGATTACGACAATTGGAAATTACAAGCACCGGATTACGATGAAGAGGTTACCGTCTGCTGCGGCACTGAGGGTGATGGCTACGAATGCACGTCTTGTGGAAACGAGGCTAGTTACATCTCAGAGTCTGATTATGATAAAGAAAAGATGTATAATTGGTACGAAATACTAAGAGATTGAGAGCTATACTAATAAGCTTTTGGGTGCTGATATTACTCCAAGAACCCATTGAGGTAGAGCGAGTCTTTGAAGACTCACCCATATGCGTGGACGTAGACTCTTGGGGTAACTTCATCCAATCAGTAATCAATGTTGAGTCCAACGACAACGACTCAGCTCTTTGCAAGAAAGAGAACGCAGTAGGCGTACTACAGATTAGACCAATAATGGTGCGTGAAGTAAACAGACAACTGCGTAAGTCGAAAATCGACTTAAAATATACAAAGAAAGATAGGTGGAGTAGAGATAAGTCAATAGAGATGTTCGAGTTAATGGCACACTCAATAGAGTGTTCTGATACGTTATCGTTCATTGAAATGTGCGAGATTACCGCAAGGAAATGGAACGGTGGACACAGAGGTGACCAGAAGAAGGCTACGGTTGGATATTGGAATAAAGTCAAAAAAGAATTAGTTAAGTTAGGCTATTAGTCTAAATTTAGTATTATATTTGTATAAATGATAGACAAAGGAGATAAAGTAAAGTACGGAGGAAAAGCGTACGAGGTTAAAAGCGTAATACCACTAGCGTTAATGACAGTTGTGGGAATAGAACTAACAAAAGGCAAGCTAACGCATATATGGGTTGGTGATGTCGTTAAAATTTAATCAGTAATATGAGAGATATAATGAACGAGCATCTTATGATACTAAAGCTCAACCCATCATCATCGAAAGAGTCTATACAGAAGATGCAACAAACTATTGATAAAAATAAATATGGTGCAGAGGAGTATAGACGCACAAGGATGAAGATAACCACAGACGAGTTTAAGAAGCAATATGGAAAGGACTTAGAGTTTGACTGCGTTGGCGTTTATATGTACCTAGGTCTTAACTACATACAAGCTTTGGAGAATGAGACTTTTTGGTGGTCAAACGAAGATGGAAGCATACATAAGCACAACAACAATCTTGCTGAGTTAGAGTTAGATATGTGCAGATATATTTTTAATATAAATTGAACAAAAATTGTACAGGTAATATAAATAGACTACTTTTGTGGTCAATCAAATCAAATCAAATGTCAAAATCATCAAGACTCTTTTTAGAAGAGCAAGAAAAACAGAGTAGCTTCGATAGCTACCTAGAGGTTGCCCGAAAGAGGGCGGTGTCTAAAGAAGAGATATCAATAAAGTTAGAGCTAACAAAATTGTTTGAATCTTGGGGCGAGGTTTACGGGGCTAAGAACGTTTTTAAAAAAAAATTATATGAAGACAGAAATATTTAACAGCTACGTCGATAAGGTATCTAGTCTATTTAACGTAGATACAGATATGATTTTTACTAAGACTAAACGTAGGGATATTGTAGATGCAAGGCATCTCCTATACTACCTATGCTATGTACGACCAATGAACCTAGTGTACATCCAAGAGTATATGTCCTCCAACGGATACCATATCGCTCATTCTAGCATCCATCACGGGATTAAGATGGTCAGGAAGAAGATAAGCTCTAAGGACAAGGACTATATCTCAAATATTAAATTAATGCTCGCAGATGTATAACCTACAAGATGTATTTGAGCAAGCTAAGGCTGAAGATTATGCCGTAACACTAAAGGGTGCAGGCTATAAGTATATCTTGCTTCACGGAATACAGATTGTTAAGGACGACGAGACTAACGAAGTTCAGATAGTTAACACGCATAAGGGGGGTGAGTACTACACTATTCTTAGTGATAGTGAATGCATCAACTTTATTAGCGGTGGGTGGCGTTACGGAGTGTACACACTAGCTATATCAAACTACCTACACAAGCTGGATATTATTGAGAATAGAATTAAGATTGAAGTTCAAGAGAACCCAAGGTCTAAGCAGGTGTTAAGTCTAAAATCAGAAAGAAGTCGAGTTCTAGAGAGGTACTCAAATATAAATTTTAAATTAAATCAAATCAAATCAAATGGCAACATTAAAAAACAAGGAAACAACCTTTGAAAAATTATCGAAGATAAACGTGAACAAACTCACGGAAAAGAAAAATAACCTAACGTATCTAACTTGGTCGTTCGCTTGGAGTGAGACTAAAAGAGCTTGCCCCGATGCAACCTACGAGATTGGTGAAACGCAGTACGATAATGACCTAGGCATTATGTGTCACACGTCAGTAACTATTGATGGAGAGACTCTAGGTATGTGGCTACCCGTTATGGACGGAGCAAACAAGGCTATGAAGAAGGTTGAGTATAAGTACACAACTAGATATGGCGAGAAGCAAGTTGCTGCTGCAACAATGGTTGACGTTAATAAGACAATAATGAGATGTCTAGTTAAAAACTTAGCGATGTTCGGTATGGGGATATACATCTATGCCGGTGAGGATATGCCAACGGTGTATAGTGAGGTGTCTACACCAAAGAATAAGGTGGACATTAAAGACTTAGAAAAAGCAACGTTAAATATAACGCACCCAAAGTGGGAGGCAATGGCAAAATTTTGCTCAGAGAACAAGGTGCTAGGCTACAAGAAGCTGACTGATAAGATAAGCACTAAGTATACGTTAGGGTCAGACGTTTTAAATGAAATCAAAAAAATAGTCAAGTAGTATGTACGAGCCAACTAAAGAGGTCTTAGATAGACTACGAGATGACGAGCAGTACTACGGTGCGTTCGGTAAGAAGTACCTTTCCAACTCGGATATAGGTACGCTTTTAAAGAACCCTATGGATTTCAGAAAACCACAGGATGACAACCCAAACTTTCACAAGGGAAGATACTTTCATCAGCTAATTCTTGAGCCGGAGAAGGCTGCGGAAACTAAGTTTGTTGACGTTGGTTCAAGGAATACAAAGGTTTACAAGGAACAAATCGAGGCAAGCTCTCAGGACATAATAATGTTAGAGAAGGAGGGGCAAGAGATTAGAGACTGCGTGTCATCTATGATGGGTAACTTCTCTTTCTTTGAGGGTGTTAGGCAGGAAGGTAACGAGTACGAAGTTCCTGCCATAAAAGAGATACAAGGTATGCTATGGAAAGGTAAGGCTGATATCGTGTGTACAGATAAGCTTATTGACTTAAAGACAACGGGTAACATATCCGACTTTAAGTGGTCTGCTAGGAAGTATAACTACGATAGCCAATGCTACATATACCAAGAACTTTTTGGTAAGCCATTAGTATTCTACGTTGTGGACAAGTCAAGTAAGATGCTAGGTATATATCACCCATCTGAAGAGTTTGTGGAGCGAGGTAAGAATAAGGTGACAGAAGCTATAGAGGTCTACAAGAAGTTCTTTCACGAAGAGTCTGAGTTCGATATAGACGAATACTTTGTGAATGAGATGCTATAATTTTTTTAATAATATACGGGTGATGTGGTTTAAAGTTCCGATGTGCTGCAAATCTCGTGAAGATAAGGATATCCTTATCTCAAATATAACTAACAAGTTGGAGCAAACAATTATAATTAAATAGTATTATGGAGAATCAAAAACCAAAAGTCTTTGCTGATGGATTCAGTTTTAAGAAAGGCGAAAACGCACCACAATGGGTGATTGGAAGACAATCAATTAAAGTAGATGAGGCTATAGCTTTCCTACAAGCCAACGAAAAAAAGGGTTGGGTAAATATTGATATCAAGCAGTCTCAAAAGGGGACGTACTACTGCGAGTTAGATACTTGGGAAGCAAAGCCAAAGGCTGAAGCTCCTGCATCAAGACCCGTAAAGAGTGACCCCGCAGATGAGGTAGGAGAAATTAATATGCCATTCTAGTAGGTGTTTAATCAATATGAATTTAAAGGTGTCGAATTCGACACCTTTTTTTTCCTCTACTCTCTGTTGAAAAAATTAAAAACATCATCATCATTACTCTCTCTCTTTATTTATTATATATTTTTTTTATTTACCTATATATATTAAAAAAATTAACATTAACAACAGAGAGACTGATAATCAATTAGTTATAAAAATTAAATCTAAATTAAATCTACATAAAGATGACAAAAGTAACAATATTCAAGAACATTAAAGAGACTGAAACCCCGTTCTACCTTGGCATAGACGTTGTTTTGAATAGGATTAAGGATGGAGCATCTAAGCACCTAGTTAAAAGAATACGCACAGAGAAGGTTAAGTCTGAACGTAACGAGCTAAAGAAGCTACTGCCTGCTATTTGTTTCAGTGGCTTATTTAACAAGAGGCTAGATACTGCAATTAACGAGCACTCAGGGTTTATCTGTCTAGACTTCGATGGATACGAGAAAAAGAAGATACTTTTAGAGCACAAAGAGAAGCTCACTAAAGATGCGTATGTATACTCAGTATTTATCTCACCATCAGGCAATGGTCTAAAGGTATTGGTTAAGATACCTGCAAACGCAGATAATCACGTCAGCTACTTCAACTCACTCAATAAGTACTTTGACTCCACAAACTTTGATAAGACCTGTAAGAACATCTCTAGGGTGTGTTACGAGTCGTATGACCCGTTGATTCATATAAACGAAAACTCTTCGTTGTGGGATACCATATCAGAACCTGAGTACACGGAGGTAGTTAAGCATAGAGATGCACCAACTATTCCGATAAGCGATGAGAACAAGGTGGTTGACATACTCGTAAAGTGGTGGACAAAGAAGTACCCGATGGTAGAGGGTCAAAGAAACCAAAATGTGTTTGTTTTAGCTATGGCATTTAACGACTACGGAATAAACAAGTCGTTGGCAGGGTTTATACTTAACCAATACATAACCAAAGACTTTAATCAAGGTGAAATTTTACGAACCATTGACTCGGCATACTCTCATTCCGCTAACTTCGGCACAAAGTACTACGAGGATGAGGACAAGCTCACGTCAATAAAAAATAAAATTAGAACGGGAGTATCAAAAAAAGAAATCCGCCTCCAACTAAATGAATCGGGGATTGATGGCGATGTAGTGGACTCGGTTATATCTAGAATTGAGGATGAAAACTCTGCGATGACATTTTGGGAGAAGAACGAGAAAGGAACTATTAAGATAGTTCACTTCAGCTTTAAAGAGTTCTTAGAGGATAACGGATTCTACAAATACTGCCCTGAGGGAGGTAAGCACTATGTGTTTGTGAAGGTTACTAACAATCTAATAGACCATACGTCTGAGAAAGAGATTAAGGACTTTATCTTAAACTACCTAATAAAGATAGATGACTTAACTGTATACAACTACTTCGCTGACCAAGTCAGGTTTTTTAGAGAAGAATTCTTATGCCTACTATCTACGATAGACATATTCTTCATAGAGGATACCAAAGATTCAGCTTACCTATACTATCAGAATTGTGCCGTTAAGATAACTAATGATAAGATTGAGCCTATAGACTACATTGACCTAGGTGGTTACGTTTGGAAAGACCACATCATAACAAGGAAGTTCAAGATGTGTGAGGATATAAGTTGTGACTACAAGACGTTTATTTCAAATATATGTGCAAATGATATTGAGCGCACTAAGACTATGGAGTCTACTATTGGATTTATGATGCACGGATACAAGAACTTAAGCTACTGCCCTGCGGTCATATTAAATGACGAGGTTATATCAGACAACCCAGAAGGTGGAACAGGAAAGGGTTTGTTTATGAACGCCCTTAAACAGATGAAGAAGTTAGTGGTTATTGATGGTAAGCAGTTTGCGTTTGAGAAATCATTTCCATATCAGTTGGTTGCAGCAGATACGCAGATACTTTGCTTTGATGATGTAAAGAAGCACTTTGACTTCGAGAGGTTATTCTCTGTAGTCACAGAGGGATTGACCCTTGAGAAGAAGAACAAGGATGCTATAAAGATACCATTCGAGAAGTCTCCTAAGATTTCCATAACCACAAACTACGCAATAAAAGGTACAGGTAATTCATTTGCTCGTAGAAAATGGGAGGTAGAGCTTCACCCTGCATACAGTAAAAATTTCACCCCACTAGATGAGTTTGGTAAGCACTTCTTTGCTGATTGGAATGAGGATGAGTGGTGCGTTTTTGATAACTATATGACAGCCTGTCTTCAAGACTACCTATCAACCGGATTACTCAAGAGTAAGTTTGTGAACGTAAATATTCGTCAGCTATCTGCTGAGACATCCCACGAATTTATAGAGTGGTGTGGATTAGTGGAAGGGTATCAGAAGAATGAGAACCTAGTTGTTGGTATGAAGACATCTATGCAAGACCTATACTACGACTTCACATCAGAATACCCTGACTACGCACCAAAAGCTAAGATGACTATCAGTAGAACTAAGTTCTATAAGTGGCTAATAGCTTACGCTAAATTCGTTACAGGCACATCACCTAAGGAAGGAAGAGATGTTAGTGGGCGGTGGTTTATAATTGTTAAGAAAACCAACCCTAAGTTAGAGCAAAGCAGGTTGGAAATATGATTAGGATACCGGGGTACTCAGACGATATGATGTACGAGAAGTGTAAGCTAACGTACGACATAGTCTTTAGTACTACTGATGTTAAGCAGGGGAGGGGTAAGAAATCTATAGTTATAAAAAAAAGAAAGTACTCCTTCCCGTCATATGTTGAGAAAGAAACAATAGATAATTTAAACTACTATACAGATAGGATGAAGAAAAAATCAAAGATTACGCTAAGAGACTACCAACAGAAAATAGTAATAGCGGGGGCAGAGGTTTTAATTGTTAACAATTTCCTGTACCTAACGATGGAGGTTAGGACAGGTAAAACGTTAACAAGTATGAGTATATCACAACTACTTAACTGCAAGAAGGTCTTGTTTGTTACCAAGAAAAAGGCTATAAGTAGTATAGAGAGCGACTACGATATGTTGTACCCCGACTTTAGTATCACTGTTATTAACTACGAGTCTCTACACAAGATTGAGGACACGTCTTCATACGATATGTTAATCTTAGATGAGGCTCATAGTATGGGTGCGTTTCCTAAGCCTAGTAATAGAGCTAAGCAGGTGAAGGAAATAGCTAAGCACAACCCGTATATAATATTACTGTCGGGGACACCAACACCTGAGTCGTATAGTCAGATGTACCATCAGGTTTGGGGAATAAAAAACAACCCTTTTAGTGCGTACTCAAACTTCTATAAGTTCTCAAAGAAGTACGTCAACCTAAAGCAACGTAAGATTAATGGTCTTTTGATAAACGATTATCAAGATGGACGAATAGAGATACTTTCAGAGATGAATAAGTACACAATATCATACACTCAAAAAGAGGCAGGGTTTAAGGTAAGCACTAGGGAGCATACCATTGAGGTTCAGATGTCAGACTTAACCTATAAGTTGACATCCAAGCTAAAGAAGGACTTGGTAGTGGAGGGTAAGCAGGAGGTTATATTAGCTGACACCCCAGTAAAACTAATGATGAAGCTTCATCAAATGTATTCGGGTACGGTTAAGTTTGAGTCAGGTAATTCAACAATATTAGACCTATCAAAGGCTAATTACATACACGATAACTTTGGGCTATCTAAAATCGGTATATTCTATAAGTTCAAGGAGGAACTAAACGCATTAAAAAAGGTGTACGGAGATGATATATGTACAGAATTAAGTACATTTGATAGTACAAATAAATCTATCGCCCTACAGATTGTGTCAGGTCGTGAGGGAATATCGTTACGAAAGGCTGAAGCCTTAGTGTACTACAACATTGACTTTAGTGCTACTAGCTATTGGCAGTCAAGGGATAGAATGACAACAAAAGAAAGGTTGGAGTCTGACGTGTATTGGATATTCTCCAAGGGAGGTATAGAGAAAGATATATACAGAGCGGTGACCAAGAAAAAAGATTATACATTATCACACTTTAAAAAACAATAACTATGAGAGAATTAATTTTAGAATACTACGGAGGCAGTGATGATATTTTATTTGCTGATGGGTTCGATGATTGTATCATAGGATTTGAACCTAACCTATGGAAGGTGGTCTACTCTAGGAACTTATGCATCAATTTGATGAAAGATATGTTAGAGGATGAGGAAGAAGCAATTGAGTATTTAGAGTACAATACATTTAGTGCTTATGTGGGTCCAAAGACTCCTATTTGGGTTGAAGACTTTAATTGGAAATAAATTATTAGAAAGGAGGTAGAAAAATACCTATCTTTATACCCTGTAACATTTAAATAGATGAAAGATAAAATTGTAGAGCGTGTTATCTCTAAGTATAACAAGAGGTCAGAGATAGGTATAAGTAAGTATAATACTACCTTGGAGAATAACAACCTGTTAATGAAAGAATGGCTTGTTCACTTACAGGAGGAGCTTATGGATGCCACTCTTTATATCGAGAAGTCATTATCTAAACTAAAAAAATGAGACATAAAATTATAAAATCAATAGTGTTAGGATATATGATTATGTTTGCATTATCTATAATAATAGCAGCATCTTCATTAGCATCATTGTTACTATACAGGCTAATAGAATTACTTAACTAAAGATGACTGAGCAGCAGATACAGACTAAGAGGTTGAAGCAGTTAGAGGCTGAGGGATACTATGTCTTGAAGCTTATAAAGACAAACAAGAACGGGATACCAGATATATTAGCTATACCACCTAACACGCCTGTTATATTTAGTGAGGTTAAAACCGCTAAGGGAAGACTATCAAAGCTACAAGAGTATAGATTAAAAGAACTAAACGCATATGGATTCACAACTGAGGTTTATAGAGGATAATTTTTTATACAATATAGAGGATTGGTTTTTTGAAAAACTATCATTCTATACGTCTGACGAAGCGACGCTAATTGTCAGTCAAATGATTGCAATAATAGAGGAGCTACCTTCTAAAAGGATTTGGACTCAAGAAATTGCAGGAGTTATTAAAGGCTCAAACCCTTTGTTCTTCGTGGTAGAATACTTAAAGGAGGATGAAGAAACACCAACGTTAGTAGACCTACACGAGATAGACTCGGACGAATACTTAGACTTTATTTTAAACAAAAAAACAATTAAATCATATTACAATGACAGAGAAAATGGAAGAGATGATTACGAGCCTTCAGGAGTTCGAGTCTCTAAGAGAGATAATAAGAACTAACCTAGGGGTAGACGTAGTAGAAGACAGAAGAAGGCTTAGAAACATAATAGACGCTAAGAAGATTTATGCCTACATACTATCTAAAAAAGGTTACGGGTGTAGCAGGATAGGTAACTCTATGAAAATGCATCACTCAAATATTGTTCACTACCTAAAAGGTGCAAAGTACCTTATAGAAACAGACAAAGAGGTAGGAAAAAACTACAAGATGTGCAAGTCATCTTTCGATGGTGAGTACGACCCACTACACTATATGTCGGATATTGAACTAAAAAAAGAAATTATTTTGTTAAGAAATAAAATTATTTCCTTATCTTCGAGCCTAGAAAGTACTAAATCTGATTTAGAAATCTTAAATGATAGAGACCAACAAAGGCATCCATTACATAAAATGGTTAAGGAACGCACAAGAGTTGGGACAGAAGATGATGTACTTGTTAAGCTAAATAAGTTTTATAATGGTGTGTACGACTACTAAAATAGATGAGATTTTAAACTCAAAAAAATGGACATCTCAACAAAAGCAGGATGAATTGCTTAGGTTAGACTGTAAGATGTACTGTAATTTAGGTATTGACTCAACGAGTATTGAAAAGCTAGACGTTAGGAAAGCGTCAAGAAAAATTTACTTAGCCATAAAACAATTATCCCCTAAGCTTGGGGACCTTCTATTGCAAACAAGGTAACTATGATGAAATTACTTCTGATATCTTTTATGGCAATTGTAAGTACTAATATATACCTACTAAAAACAAAGCACGAAGTTAAGAGAATCTTAAAAGATAAGAGCTGTAAAGTTCAGAAAATAAAAGATAACTTGATGTACTGCAATTGTAATGGAGAATATATAGAGCTATACTTTGATGATGATAGCATCTGTATATGGACAAGGAGGTATGAGAAAATATAAAATATAATGAGTAAACCTTCGGCATATGACAAGGAGCGTATAGCGTACATCAATAACTTGATGGACAGTATCTATAACTCAACTTCTCAGATTTATGAATCGCTTATAGATAGAGACTTTGAGGAACTAAAAGGGGATATCAATAACTTGATGTATATACTGAAAGATATTTCCTCCTCTATCGAAGATGATATATAAGGAGTACGAGCTATACGTTTTTTTAAGGGATAATTTTATTCCTGATTTAAAGAAAACCAAACTCCCGACTTCTAGATACGACTGCTACTCTAATGAATTCAACTTGGACATAGAGTTGAAGTGTAGAAGAACTCACTACGAAAGCCTAATTATTGAAAAGAAAAAGTACGATGCCTTAATGGATAGGGCTAGACTACTTAGCACAATACCAGTGTACATAAACTCTACCCCCAAGGGGGTATGGGGTTTTTACCTAGCAGAGTTTAACTTTAAGTGGGAGATGAAGTCTCTACCAATGCAGACCGACTTCAATAAGAGAAGGTGGGTAAACAAAGAGATAAGCTATCTAAAGATAAGCGAAGGAATTAATTTAACTGAATTAGTTAGATTAAGTTGACTTCTTTTTTGGTCTAAACCTGTCAGGAAGGTAGCCCTTCTTGTACGAAGACTCCCATTCCTTAGCCATCTTCGGCTTGTTAGCGTACATCCACTTCCTCTGTGCTTTACTTTTAAATGGCATAGTTATTATTTACTAAATAATCCTCCTGATTTCTTCTTCTTACCAAATAGTCCTCCTGACTTTTTCTTCTTACCAAGCAGTCCTCCTGACTTTTTCTTCTTTGCCTTTGGTTCGGGCGGGATATAATTATTCTCAAGGTCTTTTAGTCTTCGACGTTCATCCCTTAGGTTTTTATCTTCTAATCTTTCCTGTTCTCTAGAGTCAAAATCAGGAGCACCCGGTCCAAAAGTATCATACCACATAGCAGGGTCATACCTTTTCATATCGCTTTGATTATCGTACCCTTGAAGTAAATCAGCTTTAGTTTTTTTATTTTCAGCCGATTCTTTTTTGGCGTTTCTTAAGCCACTATATATATCCCTTAAGACTAATCGTCTAATGTCTTTGTACATTGGGATAAACCCTGCGTTACCCAACAACTCTAAAGGTAGTCTAGCAAAGATTTCATCATCTCTTCTCTCAATAGCTTCAGGAGTTTTTTTATCAGACTCAGTAGCCTTTTTAAGCATAAAGTCAAGAGTCTTAACGGCAGGTCCTAATGCTGCAGTCATTCTCATTAATATCTCTCCTAGATTAGTCCCTCTACCATCCTTAGATTCAGGGACCATCTGATAAGATAATCCGTCTTTGTAAACATCATACTCTCCTTCTCTCAAATCCTCTAGATACTCTTTATTAAAAGACTCTACACCCATATTTATAATAGCCTTTGTTGCGTTGCCGAAGTCTCTTCCTAGTAACAGAGAAGAGAATGAAGATGCTATTGCTTGACCTAGCTGCTTATCTAAACTCTTTGACTCTTCTTCTTCTTCTTCTCCTGCTAAGCCACCTAGTGCTTCGCCTAGTAATTGGGCTATCATTGTATACATAACCATACGAGTTGCGGAGCCTGCAATTAACTGAGCACCTTTTGCTTTAGTTAAGGAACCATTTCCAACTAGATTAACTACACCTGTACGAGCTGTGATATATTCATACTTTAAGAATGTGGTCATAAATGTATTGAAAGCGTTAAAGGCTTTAGTAAAAACATCTGCGTTTGCGTTAGATGTTCCGTTTAGTATTCCCATAAAAGGATTTGTTGTGCCCCCTGTCATAACACCTTTTTCATCTGCATCTAAAGTAGCTTTATTTAGTTGCTCTTTAAACTTATTTAAGTAAGCCTCATCTTTCTGTGCAATCTT
>TARA_R110001606_G_scaffold122723_1_pt1 | contig 12097 bp, 21 predicted proteins | sample TARA_R110001606 | Tara Oceans TARA_R110001606 (sample SAMEA4398315) | marine metagenome | biome: Polar Biome; feature: [SRF] surface water layer (ENVO:00010504); material: water (ENVO:00002006), including particulate matter (ENVO:01000060) such as... | depth 5 m
GAAGCAGAATCATACAAAGCTAAGTTTGATAAAATGTTAGGTAATAAAGACCTAGGCAAAATGTCAGACTCAGATACAAAAGCATTTTTTAAGTCAGTAGATAAAGCTCATACAGCAAAAAACGAAAAATAAATTTATTTTTATAGTATAAATAAACTAACAAACATTAATAGGAGAATATAATGTCAGAATGGTCAAAATCAGCCAAGCCAGTTGTTACTGGTATTCCAGCAGCTGAAATTTTTATGGTAGACGAGGCAGAAGTTGCCGCGACTCCCGGTATTGCACAACCAGGTTGGGTGCGTAGAACTACAGTCGGTTCTAGAAAAAAATATGAAACTCTAGTAGCAATGGCATCTGCTTCAACAGATGCAGTATACGAAGCCGCAGTTGGTAAAACTGCAGGTGCGTTTGTCATTGGAACAGAATACAAAATCCTAACAGCAGGTAACACAGACTTTACATTAATTGGCGCAGCTAATTCAAATGTAAATACAGTATTTACGGCTTCAGGCGTTGGAACAGGAACAGGCACAGCAGTTGCTACATCCGACGATGACGATACAGAATTTGCGGACTCTTAATAAGTAGTCCTCATGGCAGATCAAAAATTAAGTGAATTAACGAGTGTGTCGGGAGCAGTAGCTGCCGACTCGCTTTACATAGTTAATGCAGGTGCAAGTAAAAAAATAACAATCGCTAACGTATTTGCGAATGTGGTAACTCCAGTATCATTTAGTGATACAGTTGCTATTACTGATACCGATACAATGACATCTTTCGGTGCCATTCCACTTAATACCAATATTACTTATCTTTCAGACTTTGCTTCCGACTCAACATTGAGTATAGGAGCAGGGGTTGATGGTCAAATAAAAATAATTATTATGACAAGTAATAGCGGTGCAGCTACTGTAACATTAGACGATTCAGATTGTTTACATGATACGGTGACTTTCTCAGCAGTAGGACATACTGCTACTTTAATATACACTAACAGCAAATGGACTTTCATAGGAGGGACCGCAGCTGTTGTTAACAACTAAATAATGTAATGATTGAATTAAATGAGAACAATTTTCTCATATTTGCTATAAAAAACTACAACAATCCAGAGTGCGGTGGCATGGAGGACTTGGAAGCAGACATCAAAAGGTTTAAATATCTTAAACGTTTGTTCGGCAGGTATGAAAAGAAAGGTGTATTAAGTGAAAGGCTTATACTTAATCACCTCGTTGTGTTATATAACGTCTTCGGAGACGCCACAACTAAACTATTATTTTTTCAGATTGAGGAAAAGTATTGGGCTATATTAAAGTCCTTCTTGGTGTTCATCAAGCGACTTCCCTTAGATCAGATTTCAAAGCCAATAAAAGATGAGTTCAGCGATATTCCGTTGGACGGAAACGTTTTAGAAACATTGAGGAACCTTTAATGTCAAGATTTGTAGATTCAGTAGTAGTTTATCGTATATTGCGATTACTATCTACTCCTGTCGTTCATAGCGATGCCTACAAATTAGGTATCATAGATAAAGACGGCAAAAAGATTAAAGAGCCTAATGGTAATTCAGAACTAGAAGCGTATTCCTTATTAAACAGATTCATATTTAAGGTTCAAAAATCCTTAATGAAATCCCCAGACAGAGACTCCAGACGTTTACTAACTTTCGCAGCTGCCCTAGCTGTTCTTAGAGAATACTCAGAACATGATGAGGACTTAGATGTCGATACGTTATTAGAAGTTTACGAGAAAGACCCTAAAGTCCAAGAGCAAGCTAGAATGCTAGGCGACTATAATTTACTTTCATTCAGAAATTACATGGAAGAAATGATGGGCGTAGGCGGAGGCGCTATTGCAGGCATCGGAATAGGTCCAGCCGGCGAACCGGGCGTCAGCAAAAAGAAACAAAAAGAAATACAAAAACAAGGTGGAGTAGTAGTTAGACGTAATTCTAAATGAGAATATTAATTATTGGCAACTTCAGAACAGGGAGTTGGCATTTACATGATGCATTAGTTAAACAACACGGGCTACATTCACTAGGTGAATTATTCCAAGGGTTTAGAAGTCAGGGTCCAGACGCCGATAGTAGGCTTTCGACCTTTACAGATAATACTATTACCAAATTACACCCATACCAAGTAAATAATATTGATATATGTTTGCAACTTTGCGAACTAGCAGATACTATTATATACACCCATAGAAAAAATACATTAGATCAAGTCGTAAGTTATGCTGTGGCAAGCCAACCTTCCATTGATAACTACTTTGAACATGGTATTCTAGATCTATCAGACATCACTCCTTGGAAAGAGGATAGAAATCCTGCTACAAAAGAACCTACACCAGAATGGTTAGATGATGCCTTTACAAAACTAAGTGAAAATGATAAAATAATTGCAGAACTGTATAAACAGTATCCAGGTGAGGTAGTTATACAAGAGGATATCAAACCATATAACCCATACCCACATAAATACATTTATACTGGTAAATGGAAACTCCCATACTCTTTCAAAGTATTAGGAGTATAAATATACTTAATTAAACTATATGAGGAATATAAAATGTTTAAAGATTTATTGAAAAAATTAAAGTCATTTTTTGATTTTAATAAAGACGGCGTTGTTAATACTAAGGATGCTAAAGATGCAGGTAAAGCTGTAAAAAAAGCTACTGTTAAAAGAGCAAAAGCTGTTAAAAAAGAAATCGCTGATGTCGGAAAAGCGGTTAAAGAAGTTGGTAAACAAACTAAACAAGTCGCATCAGCAGTAGCTGGTAAGAAAAGACGCGGAAGGAAACCAGCAGCTAAATAATGTCAGTTAAAGAATTAGATACAAAAGTAGCGATACTAGAAGCAGAGATAAGTCAGATGACTTCTATCTTTTCTAAACTAGATGTCTCTATTGATAAGATTACTGATGTATCTAATTGTATTAACAAAATGTTAGCGGTTCACGAGCAAAAAATTGCCGCGACCCAGGAAGACACCGAAGACCTATTTCACTTGGTCGAAAAAAGGAGGATTGAGCTAGACTCAGACATGAAGGAGTTACATAGTCGTATTACTACTGGACATCGTGAAGCCCAAAAAGAAGCTAATTCCCTCGTCGGTGGAGTTATGGATGCTATTTCCGAACTTAAAAACCACATCAATGCCAAGGATTTAAAAACCGATGAAGCTCGTTGGGAAATGCAACGACAAATAACTAGATTAGAAAATCGTCAATGGTTAATTTTAGGTGGTGCTTCGGTCTTAGGATTCATGTTCGGCAATTTGGACTTATTAAAGACCCTGATCTCTTGACAAAGTAAGTTCTTTCCTATATAATGTAAGGTATGAGTCTATACATAGATGTAAAATACCTTCAAATGATTTCGCATAGATTCGAAATATTCAAACGTAAGGACGACTACACATTTAATGTGCGTTGTCCAATCTGCGGTGACTCTAGTAAAAACAAACGTAAAATGCGTGGCTACTTTTATAAGAAAGATAACGCCATGATGTATAAATGCCATAACTGTAGCCACGGTGCTTACTTTGGCACAATGCTTAAAACAATGGATAGTCTGTTGTATAAGGAATATACATTAGAAAACTATGCGAACAGCACAGGACATACAACGCAACGTAAAAAGCCTGAAGGGTTGCCTGACTTTAAGCCTAAATTTAAAGAAAAGAATATATTAGATACCATTATGGACAGGCTAGATACTTTGCCTGCAGAACATGAGGCGGTGCAATATGCAAACTCTCGTGGTCTTCCTAAAGAAGCTCATAAAAGACTATATTGTATTGACAATATTAAAAATGCAGTAGCTCTTAATGAGAAGTATAGGAACAGTTTAATAACAGATGAGCCTAGACTATGTATGCCTTTCATAAATGACGAAGGTAAACTTACAGGGCTATCTATGAGAGGTATGAGAGGAGAAGCACTTCGATACATACAACTTAAAATAGATGAAGATGCACCGACAGTATTCGGCATGGATATTGTGGACATAAATAGCCCGATTACTGTTGTAGAGGGTCCTATTGACAGTTTATTTATCCCAAATAGTGTGGCATGTGCCGGGACATCTTTTAACAAGATAGAGGCTCTCAGGTTACCTAAGGACCTAATTACAATAGTATTCGACAATCAACCTAAGAATAAAGAGATTGTCAAATTAATGGAAAAGTATATAGATTTAGGATATAATATTTGTTTGTGGCCCGAAAGCACAGTAGGAAAAGACATAAACGATATGATTTTAGAAAATGTAAAGATCGGTGAGATTCAGAATATAATCAAGACCAATACTTTTATAAATTTAACTGCGAAGATGAAATTAACAGCATGGAGAAAATGTTAAGATGAAGATTACAAAAACAATATTAAATAAACTTACTAAGGCTAAGATAATAGCTTTAGCAGAGTCAATGAACATAACAACACTTTCTATGTCCCAGACTAAAGCTGTAATGATAACAGAATTTTTAGAAACTGTAGCAATGCCGGCCCCGACACCTGCACCTACTCCGGCACCGACACCAGCACCGACTCCGGCACCTACACCCGAGCCAACACCTGCACCAACACCGGCACCGACTACTGCACCGTCGCCAACACCAGTAGTTACAACACCCCCTAAAATAGAGAACGCATTTACAAATACTGCGCCTCCATTACATAAACCTGAACAAGCAATTGATAGCAATTGGGAGTTTGCATATTGGCCCGTTTATTTTGAAGATGGAAAAAACGCCGCCAGGGTAGCTGTAACAGATCAAAATGGGAAAATGATACAAGAACGTCAGTTCGAAAGTATTGAGATGGCAAAAATCTTCATAAGAAAACAGAAAGCAAAACAACAACAATAAGGATATACATGATAAAGGATAAACCCGGCATCAAGATAGATCTGTCTAGAGACAATCTATTTGATAAATTAGGAATTAGCAGATTAAAAGAAAGTTATATGAGAGATGACGAAACATCTCCACAGGAAAGGTTTGCCTTTGTAAGTAGTAAGTTTGGTTCAAACCCAGAACACGCACAAAGGCTATATGAATACAGCAGTAAACATTGGTTATCATATTCAACACCTATATTATCATTTGGCAAATCAGATAAAGGAATGCCTATTAGTTGTTTCCTTAATTACATTAATGATACCTCAGAGGGGTTAGTAGAAAACTTATCCGAAACAAGTTGGTTGTCTATGATAGGAGGCGGAGTAGGCATTGGCTTTGGTATCCGTTCCCAAGATGAGAAGTCAACAGGAGTTATCCCACATTTAAAAACATATGATGCGTCCTCACTTGCATATAGACAAGGTAAAACAAGACGTGGTTCATACGCTGCCTATTTAGATATCTCACATCCTGATATTAAAATGTTTATGGATATGAGAAAACCTACAGGTGACCCAAACATGAGAGCTTTAAACTTACATCACGGCATTAATGTTAGTGATAGGTTTATGGAAATAATAGAACGATGCATGACAGACCCCAAAGCAGATGATGGCTGGAACTTAATAGACCCTCATAGTGGAATTATTAAGGATACTGTATCAGCAAAAGCATTATGGGCACAAGTTCTTGAACAAAGAATGGAAACAGGTGAACCCTACGTCCATTACATTGATACAAGTAATCGAATGATGCCTCAATATCAGAAAGATTTAGGATTAAAAATTCATCAGTCTAATCTATGTAGTGAAATTATACTTCCTACTAACAAAGATAGAACTGCGGTGTGTTGTTTATCCTCATTAAACTTAGAATACTATGATGCTTGGTCTAAAAACGATATGTTTATTAAAGATGTAACGGAAATGTTAGACAATGTATTACAGTATTTTATAGACAATGCACCTGTTCATGTAGGTAGAGCAATCTATTCAGCAACACAGGAAAGAAGTATTGGAGTAGGCGCCTTAGGGTTTCATGCCTACTTACAAAAGAAAGGTATTCCATGGGAAGGTATTATTGCCAAGGGAACCAATGAAAGAATGTTTAAACTGATTAGGGGGAAACTAGATGATGCAAACATTGAACTCGGAACAGAAAGAGGAGAAGCTCCGGACGCTAAAGGCACGGGCCAAAGATTTAGCCACGTCTCTGCTATTGCTCCCAACGCTAGTAGTAGTATTATTATGGGAAACACTAGCCCTTCTATTGAGCCTTATAGAGCTAATGCCTATAGACAAGACACGCTTAGTGGATCCTATCTTAATAAAAATAAATACTTGGACGCTCTTATTAAAGATAAGATATCTGAAAACAAAAAATTGGATTATGATGAAATTTGGTCGAGCATAATTGCAACCGACGGTTCAGCACAACATTTAAAATTCCTTGACCAAGACGAAAAGGATGTATTTAAAACGGCTATGGAAATAGACCAACGTTGGGTTATTGAACACGCTGCCGATAGACAAAAGTATATTGACCAAGCACAGTCAGTTAATTTATTCTTTAGACCAGATACTAATATTAAATACTTACACGCCGTTCATTATATGGCATGGAAGAATGGACTAAAAACATTATACTATTGCAGGTCAGAAAAACTAGGTAAAGCAGACAAAGTATCTAATCGTATTGAGAGAAATATTATCAAGGAAATTGATATGACGGCTCTAGTTAATAATGATGATTGCTTAGCCTGTGAAGGTTAACCTACCAACAAGAGTAGGAACAAGAGTAGCTGTTTGTGTTTCAGGCGGCTTCGACTCTGCTGTTCTTTGGCATATGGTTAAACAGGAATGTAATGAAAGAGAAATGGAATGTAAAGCATACACCGTTCCAAAGGCAGACGGTGCAGTATTTCATGCTAATAATGTTTTAGAAAGATTTGGTTACGAACATAAAACTATAGTTGTTGGTAACATAGATTCGGATAATCCTACAGACCATTTGAATAGTGGTGTATGGGAAATATATAAACAAGGCCTTGCCGATGTAGTTTACACGGCAGTTACGGCTTACTATGAGGGAATGAGTCCTATTAATGCCAGGACATTTACTAAAGGGACTAAGTATGAGGACTTTGTTCGTCAGCCCTTTGCGGACATGACTAAAGATGCAGTCGTTAAATTAGCATTTGATTTAGGCATTGAAAAAGATGTTATGGAAGTAACACATAGTTGCACAACACAAGAACGAGGACGTTGCAAAACTTGTCCGTGGTGTGTAGAGAGAGACTGGGCATTTAAACAAATTAACAAAGAAGATATAGGAAAAGAATAATGGTAAACAATAATAAATTAACACTACAAGATGAAAGAGATTATTTCAAACCTTTCAACTACCCATGGGCTTATGATGCTTGGTTGAAGCATGAGCAGTCCCATTGGCTTCATACGGAAGTTCCAATGAATGAGGATGTAAAAGATTGGGGTAGCAAATGCACAGAAGCAGAAAAAGGATTCCTAACAAACATTTTTAGATTCTTTACACAAGGAGATATTGATGTTGCAGGAGGATATGTAAAAAACTATTTACCTCATTTCCCACAACCTGAAGTTCGCATGATGTTGTCTGGCTTTGCAGCTAGAGAGGCCCTACACGTAGCAGCCTATTCCCACCTCATTGAGACTTTAGGCATGCCTGAGTCCACATACAATGAGTTCTTAGAGTATGATGCAATGAAGGACAAACATGAATACTTTATGGATATGTCTAACAACAATGGGACGAGACAATCAGTTGCTACAAACATAGCAGCCTTTTCAGCCTTTACTGAAGGTATGCAATTGTTTAGCTCATTCATTATGTTACTAAACTTCCCAAGACACGGTAAGATGAAAGGTATGGGTCAAATTGTTACATGGTCTATTGTAGACGAAACAATGCACGCCGAGTCTATGATAAAATTATTTAGAACTTATGTAGAAGAAAACTTAGATATCTGGAATGACGATACTAAAGGCAAAATTTACACTATTGCAGAAGAGATGGTAAAGTTAGAAGATAAGTTTATTGACTTAGCTTTTGCAATGGGACCAATGGAAAACTTAACCTCAGAGGAAGTTAAGAAATACATTAGATATATTTGCGATAGAAGGCTTATTAGTTTAGGACTAAAGGGCATATTCAAAGTGAAAAAGAATCCTTTACTATGGGTAGAGGAAATGGTTAATGCACCAACACACACAAACTTCTTTGAGAACAGGGCAACTGATTATGCCCGTGGAGCATTAGAAGGTGATTGGGGTGATGTATGGGCATAGGAGACGACATGAAAGTTAAAACAGAATGTAATCAATGTGAAGCAATGTATGTTGTGGAGTATGAATTAGATAAAGATTATTACAAGCCAAAATTTTGTGCCTTTTGTGGAGAAGAATTTGAACATTTGGATGACTTTGAAATGGATGCTTGGGCAAATGAGCAATGAAGGATAAGAAAGGTAAAGGAATTAAAAAGCGACTCGGGGATAAGCCTAAAGTAGGTGCTATAAATAAAGATGAAGCATTAAAAAGAATGTGGAGTGATAACAATATTATAGGATCTGATAATTATGGCACCGAAGAAGAAAGCAAAAAGAAAACCTAAAGAGAAACAGGTCCACCGTGTATATTGCACATACTTCCCAGACGGAAGGTATTACATAGGCTACTCAGGCAAACCACTAAAACAATATGACAAATACTTTGGAAGTTCTAAGTATTGTTTAGAGTATAAAGGACTATTAACAAAAGATACTATTGCAGAGTTTGAGATGAAATCTTGGGCTAAGATGCAGGAGTTTCTACTACAATGGCAACAACGTAAGGACCCTAATTGTTTAAACTCTATGTTAAACATTAGGTTGAATAAAGAACCTTTAGCAAAATTTGAGCCAATTGCATGGAAACCGCATAAATAGTAGACAGGAGATTATATGTATTTTATAGGGTTATTAATATTTTCAGCATTAGCTGTTAGTGCCGTAGCAGGCTATTTTAGTATTGTCGGATTAATGACAATATTCCCGGCAGCTGCCACAGCTATATTAGCAATGGGTATTGTATTAGAGATAGCTAAACTTGTAACTGCCTCATGGATATATCAATATTGGGATAAAGCTTCATTATTACTTAAAGTCTATTTCATACCAGCGGTGTTAGTGCTTTCACTTATAACATCAATTGGTATCTTTGGATTCCTATCCAGAGCCCACATAGACCAAACAGCAGTAGGAACAAACAAAGACCTTAACATACAGGTTATAGAGTTTAGACTTAATGCAGAGACAAGTAAACTAACCAACGCACAAAATAGAATAGCAGGGTTAGATGATACATTAAAGACCTCACAAGGAAAAGACAAGAACTATGTTAATAAGACTCAGAGAGAGGAAAGAGAAGAGTTAAACAGTAACATAGATGACGCTATTGCAAAGATTAATACTCTTAACTTAGAGTTACTACCATTGAGAAAAGAGATAGCAACAATGGATGCCGAGTTAGGACCTATCAAATATATTGCAGAATTATTTTTTACTGATTCGGACAAAAAGAGTATTGACAAAGCCGTCAGAATCATTATAATATTACTTATATTCGTATTTGACCCATTGGCTATACTATTAGTGATAGCAGCTAATATGAGTCTTATGTATCACAGAGGTGAACATATAGGTTTTACAACATTACAGGATGACGTGGTAGAAGATACAGGGTTCAAGTATCCCGATCCACCCGAGCCGGTTGAAGAAGACTGGGTTAGTTTAAAATACGGAAAAGCTAAGGTCAAAGAGATTGTTGAGACTAAGAACTTTTCCTGGATGATTGATAAAATCAGAGGAAAGAAAGAGTAATGAAAGAACAAAAAGATGCAACGCCAGAAGAACAAAGGCTTTGGTTTGAAGAGGATTATTGGATTGCAATGAAATTCGAGCCAATGAAGATGTTTGTAGTATTACCAGCAATTATTCAATTGGTTGTATTTGGTTTTATGTTACTTGCTTTTAAAGTAATTAACACAGGATTATGATAACTATTACAGATGAAGCATTATCTAAGGCAATTGAAAGAACGAAGGCTGATGGTAGAGATACTATTCGTCTTGGCATTACTGGTGGCGGGTGTGCTGGTTATGAGTATGTTTTTAAGTTTGATGAGGCTACTGTTCACGATTATATCGTAGACCACGGAGAAATCAAATTTGCAATAGATCCACAGTCTATAGCATACCTCGACGGGTCAACGTTAACATGGGAAGTGTTAGGGCTGAATGAACAATTTAAATTAATAAATCCTAAAGAGCAAAGTGCTTGTGGATGTGGAGTGAGTATACAGTTTGATGATAGACAAATTCAAAATTATAAGGCCCTCTAAGGCGGCAAAACAGATTATTAGGTGGTCTAAAGATTACCTAGAAAATTCAGGTAAAACAGGATTTGTAGTAGGCATTAGTGGTGGTATAGATTCAGCACTTACAGCTAATTTAATAGCAATGACAGACAAACCTGTTACTCTACTATACTTGCCAATTAAGAACCATGGCAGTGAAGAGGCAAGAGCGACGGAACTAGGCGAACAACTAGCAGAACGATATGAACACGTCACCTTTAAGAAAATAAATCTCATACGAATATTTTTAGAGTTTCAAAATAAACTGTTTGAATATGATGATGACTTAGCCTTTGCAAACAGTAAAAGCAGAATTAGAATGACGGCACTATATCAAGTAGCTCAGACTTTAGATAGTTTAGTAGTGGGCACAGGTAATATGGTAGAGGACTTCGGTATTGGCTTTTACACAAAGTATGGTGACGGTGGAGTAGACATAAGCCCTATTGCAGACCTTACTAAAACAGAAGTTTATCAGATGGTAGCTGATGTATTCGGAGATGTTCCATTTGCAATACAAAAGGCTCCACCATCAGATGGATTGTGGGACGACAGACGTAATGATGAAGACCAGATAGGAGCAACATACAAAGAACTTGAATGGGCAATGGGTAGACCAACTGCTAAGACGGAGAGAGAAAAGGAAGTATTAGCTATATACGAGAGACTAAACAAGGCATCACAACACAAAATGAAAATGCCTCCCATTTGCAAAATTAGATTATGAGATACGACAGATTAAAATCAGCAGCTTACGGCGAAGGTAGAAGATATTTTCGTTGGTGGTTGAAATACATAGGTAGAAGATAGATGGCATATTCACAAAAAGTAGTAGACAGGTTCGAGGACGTCCTTAAAAATCCAGAGAAACATTCGGTTGGAAGATTCGACCCTAAAGATAAAGATATTGCAACGGGAATGATAGGCGCACCGGCGTGTGGTGATGTTATGAAGTTACAGCTTAAACTAGATGAGAACGAACGCATCATTGATGTAAAGTTTAAAACATATGGCTGTGGTTCAGCAATCGCCTCATCAACAATGTTTGTAGAAATGTTAAAGGGCAAAACAATAGAAGAAGCCAAACTTGTAAAGGATAAAGATATAGCAGACGCATTAGAGTTACCGCCAATTAAACTACATTGTAGCGTATTAGCAGAAGGCAGTATTAAATCAGCAATTGCTGATTGGGAAACAAAGAAGAAAGATTCTTTAATCGGGCACAATGGAGGCCCTAAATAAAATGACTAAGAAATGGCACGGAGGGAAAGGCTCCGAGAAGAGAAAATCCGATGACCAAGAGGCGTATGCTGATGGGTGGGAAAGGATCTTCGGCAAAAAGAAACCCGAAACTAAGGTAAGAAAGACTACACCTGCCCATGCCAAAACAAATGTTCATAAGGACAAAACAAAATACGATAGAAAACGAGATGTTTGAGATCATATCGACTAACATAGATGCTCCCCTTTTAGAGAAAGAATTATATAATTTTTTAGGCACCCATGACTTTTGGGATAGAAGTCAAATATCTCTTACTAGTTTAGATGGTGAAAATGATTGGACTTGCACTACAGGTGGCAAAGGCCTATCCAAACATTACAATAGCTTACGACCCAACAAAAAAACTGTAAACATTGAGTCCGAGTATCGTGTTCTAAACAAATATTTAGAAGGCACATACATGGGTGAACTTATCAAGGAATACAATCAGTATTATAGATGGCGCCTATTAAATATTACACCCGGTAAATGTTA
>TARA_R110001606_G_scaffold278938_1_pt1 | contig 12085 bp, 4 predicted proteins | sample TARA_R110001606 | Tara Oceans TARA_R110001606 (sample SAMEA4398315) | marine metagenome | biome: Polar Biome; feature: [SRF] surface water layer (ENVO:00010504); material: water (ENVO:00002006), including particulate matter (ENVO:01000060) such as... | depth 5 m
TCCCAGCGAAGTACGAAAGTTGTGTCAGTTTCATCTGACATTCTTACTGGTTGGCCTAATTTACCAACTACCAACAATTCATGGTTTTGATTATATAAACCAATTGTAGTAACATAAGGTTTCCAAAAAGAACTTGTTGTAAAATTAGCTAATTCTGGTTTTTGATCTGATTTAATTTTTCTTGTTGAAATATTATGAGTATAGTTATATTCATCTGCGTTTATAGTACACTGATATTCATTTTCATATATAGGGTGGATGTTTTTAAATTGAATTTTATATTCTAATGATCCTAAAAAGGGTAAATTGTAAAGATCATTAATTTCATTTTGATTGTCTATCGAAGAGGTTATATCAGTACCTATGCTACTAGAGTTTGTAAATAATATTAAGGGGTTATCTATTGCTACATTTCCGCTTATAAAAGGTTGAGCAATAGATAGATGGTTTGGGTGAGTGATTGTAGCTAACCCATTTGAATAAAATATATTTCCCACATAAGGTGAACCATTAGAACTTGAATATAAACTTTCAATTTGTATTTGTGTTCTTGAAGAGTTGTAAATCATTACATTAGCTAAACTACCTGTATAAAAATTACTTATTTCTCCTTTACTACCTAAATATAAATTAGCATGGTTTTCTGTTTGGTTTACTGTTGTGTCTGATCCGCTTGTTATTTTTGATCCTGATATCCAAATTTCCATTCGAGACGCAGAACTCATACAAACAACATGTTGTATAGAACCTGTGTTTATAGATGCAGATATTGTAGGTGTAAAATTACCATCGTATTTTCTAAAAGTTAAATGTTGTTTGTCATCTATAAATATTTCAAAAGGATAATGGGATTCTGCTCTTATATTAAAAGGCTGGGAAGATCCTGTTGTGTATGTCTTTTGATTTATAGGGGTTTTTATTACAGTTTTTGTTGTGTTTTTACTAATTAAATATCCGCTTGCACTAACAGGATTAACATGCATTGCAATTGTAAAATCTTCACCTGGGTTAAAATTGTAAGTTTCATTGTGTGGAGATACTATAGATGATGTAATTTTGTTATTATTTATAAAATTAGCTGTTGGGTAATCTGTAATTTCTTTAAAAGAAATACTTCTTAATCTTACATTTATTGCTTCTGTGTTTGCATTTTTAAGTTCGATGTGTAATCTAATTTGTCCTAAATTAGGAAAACCAACAGCTTGTTGAGCTAAATAAGAAGAAGCTATAGAAGGGGCATTAAAATCAACAGGAATATACTGAAATTCTACTGTTGTTTTCCCCGCTGATAAATTTGGGGAATCAAAGGGTCTATTGACATTAATACCATCTAATAATACAAATGTTTTTATCTTACCAATACCTACATTTGTAACAGACACACAATCTATTTCAACTCTATATCTTGCATAAGGTTTTAATGTTCCCCCTGGAATAGTTGTGTGAAATTGTGCCTCTTGTTGTGCTGTATTATCCCCCGCTGAAGATAATAGTAAACCATCTCCTGAAAAATCAGGAGTAATCCCTGTATCTAATGACCATCCTGTGTGGTTTTCATCAAAGTGGGTTTGGATTCCATTTTCTGTTAGTAGGTCGGAATTTGGGTTTTCTTTTCTAAATATTATATTTTTATAAGTTAAAGTATTATTGTAATAACTATCATCATATATATTTGTGTCATTATAGTAATCTATTTTATGAGGAGATCTTTTACCATATAAATCATAATTAAGATTATATTTTTTAAAACCCTTTACTGGTCCTAAATTAAAAACTCTTTCTCTTTCATCTATGCTATGGCTAATTAAATTAGTACCTGAGATTATTAAATTTCCCTTACTATCATCTATTACTTTTCCCAAACTACTTGAATAAACAAAAGTACCTGGCTTTACTTTATTTCCATATAATTTTGAAGGAATTGATATAACATTAACTTTATCATATAATGTTCTATTTTCTGCTAGGTAATCAGCATCACCAAATTTATTAGCTATATCTAATCTATGATTTCTATAAAATAAATGATCTAACTGATAATACTTTATTATATTTTTAGAATCTGTAGATGCACTACTAAAAGTATCTAATATAGACGAAGTATATTCAAACCTTTCAGTTGTAAAACCTATAGTTCCCGCTGAAGATGAAGTAAATGTAAACTGTTTGTTAGCATTAAATGGTACTCTAGAGATATCATCTGGGCTAAGTGATTTAAAAATTGCCATTTAGTTACATTTTAGTAATCTAATTTAATCCTAACAAGTGCTTCTGTAGTAAAGTCTTTTTTTAATGGTTGACTTAATTTTGCTACTGCTAGTAAATTATTATCATCATTATATAAACCTACGGTTGTTATATATGTTGTAGGTGAATCTACCATTGTAGTATTATTAAGATTTCCATTAGTATCTATATAACTTGGGTTAGATGAATAATTAAAATCACTATTTTTAACTCTTACAAACATATACTGAGATGATACTCTTTCTTCACTATCTAATTCAAATGCATTTCCTCTTTGTATAGCACCACACATTAATCCTACTATATTTTCAGTTGCTGCTGCTGTTCCTTTAGTCCAATAAGCATTTGTTCTTTTTCTTAAAGCTGCCGCATTAAATATAATTACTCCTGCTTCTGGATAAACAAAACCAAAAGATCCACTATCTACACTATCAACAGCAGTTAAATGACTTGTTTGTGTTAATTTTGAACCTGACATTACACCGTCAGAACCTGACACTAGATTAAATTGTCTTCCTAAGTTTGTAGTTACAGCAGAACCTGTTTGTGTTATAGAATCATCTGTAAAGAAATCAATGTTTGTAGCGTTATCTAATCTTAAATTTAAAGAACCTACTTTTAAAGCGTGTTTATATCTACTTCTTGCTATATTAAGTACATAAATATCATCAGCTTCATATCCATTAAAAACAAAATTTGAACTTTCATCTCCGTATACTAATTGAGCATATTGTCTGTAGATGCACTTAGTTGCTGTATTTCCTAAAGCTCCCGCTGTTGGGGTAAAATTTAAAGAACCCGATCCTGCTCTATGACCGTAAGAAACAGTATATTGTACGGGACCTTCACCTTGAATTGGCTTAACACTTTGATTACTAGAAGAGGCATAAACTTCCCAAAAGAAATTACCTTGACTAGTTGCTGTTGAGATAGCTGTTTGTGTTGAAGATGTAAAATGGTTTTCTAAAATATTAGTATCGTCACTCCAAGTATTACTAACTACTTTGTCTGTGCTTACTGTTGTGTCTTCTGGATTTAATCTATTGTATGATGCCATGTTTTATTATGTTAATGTTACTCCTGTTACTCCTTGAGTGTTTGATGTTGCTATTACATCTTTAGTTATTTCAACTGGGATGGTTACTCTTGCTCCCGAATCAACTCCTTCAATGGTTAAAGTAGTTAATAATTTAGCATTATCACCAAATAGTGTTGTACTATTAATTGCTGTTAATGAGAATGAAGCTCCTCTAATAGTTTCACTTAATGCTGAATTACTAAAAGGTCTTGCTGTTGTTGTAGCTGTTGCCCCTCCTATACCTTCAAATGCTACTAATAGTCTTCTATCTGCTATTGTTGCTAAGTATCCTTGTGGTTCTCTTACGTTTGATAGTCCTTGGAAATTTAAAGTATTTGGATTTACACTAGTTGAAGCACCAAGTGATAATTGAATTTTAGACACATTACATGTTACAATAGGCATTTTTGTTGTTCCCCTTGGTAATGTAACTAATTTATGAATCATTATATTATTTTCATCAGGAATTGCTTCTATTAAAGGCATATTTTCAATTGCTTCTCCATAATACTGAGAACCATTAGGATGATTTTCATTAAATAAAGTGTAATCAATTTCATCATCTGCTAATGCAAATTGTGTTATATTAAAAGAGCCGTCTCCTCTTGCGAGTAATTCTCGGCCTCTTTTTGTTAAAATTGCATCTACTGTGATGCTTGTGTTGTCTAAATATCCCATTGTTGTTGTTGTTTGTTATAAATATAATGTTTTTTTAAAAATTTAAATTTTTCGTAAAGGTAGTTTTTCAACTCCTGTTATATCTTTTAATCCTGATTTGTTTAAATAAAAATATAGATTATCTCTAATGTCTTTATCTATATTATCTGGTATAAGAACATATCCTTCATCACCCACATTATTTGCTAATTCTGTTGGTCTGTCTATGTCTGCTATAATTACATTGGTTTCTTCTAAGTATGAAAATTGATATATTGCATTTTGATCGCCCTCCCCACTCCAATAATATCGTAGCTGAATTGGATCTTCTATAGTAGTTCCTGTAATTGAATTTCCTGTGTTTCCCCCGTTTCCTACTGCTATCCCACTTGTCATAATATCATGTGGACCCTGCATAGTAGGAAGTAAGTAATATTTTGGGTGATCTATAGTTCTATTGACTCCATCTATATAAAGACTACTTGAAACTTGTGTTGAATTAGTTGTATCGTATTTTTCTAAATCAATTTCAAATGTACTTATACTTTTAATTCCTGAATTAAAGGATGCTGTATAATTACCTGTGTTTTGTTTTTGTCCATAATTCATTGTTCCAAATAATCTATATTGACTTTCAGAAGCAACTGGTATTAACATTGAATTGATAAAAGTTCCTAATTGTTGCATACCACTATTAACAAAATCAGTACTACCTGTGTGGAAACTTACTATACCAAATGTGTCTTTAGTAGGCCATATTTGTCTAGTTAAAGAATTGCTATTTATATATAAAGTATCACTATTCATTGTATTATCATGATTTCCATAACAAAATACATTTTGTGTGTTAGTACTGTTAGTATATGAATCTGGTTCATCTTCACTTACATCAATATATCCTGCTTGGATTCCTTCGCCATATGTGCTTCCTGAGACTCCATTTTCACCTACATATTCTATAGTTTTCTTTAAATACCCTTGATTAAATTTAGCTTTATAAGAATCTCTTAATTTGTGTTTAACTTTATCATCTAATATTTCTATGTTAAAATTAGAACCATCTTTAAAATCATTTGCAATATACCCATTTATTCCCCTATAATTTTCATTTTTAAGATCAATTGTAGTAATTTTATCTGTGTATTTATCTATTAATATAATTTTTTCTATGTCAACATATGAGTGATTTCTAATAGTAACTAAATCATTATCTTCTTCATCCGCACCTATTAAAGATTTTCCAAAATATAAAGCTGTTGATTTTTGTTCTACTACTGGATTTAAACCATAAGTTATATCTCCTGCTGTATATTTGTTAATTTTTGCTCCTGTTAATTTTGATCCATCATAACGAGAATTTTTCCAACCTGCTAAATCTATTAGTGAATCCTCAAATTCAACATCTCTTAAAGGGTTAATTTCTTCAAAAATTAAATCAGAAATAGTACATGTAAGATTATTACCAGCATCCACATTATAAAACCATAATCTATTATAATAAGTGTTAGTTTGGTTTTGGTCTACAATTACTGTTTCCGTAAAAGTACCATTTCCTGTTCTTGTAGTTAAAATTTTATAATAACCATTAGCTGATCTTAGTCTAGGTTGTAAATCTCCTGCTCCTGAAAAACCACTTAATGTAAAAGTAAGTCTATATTTTCTTCCTGGAAAATTATATCCAGCTGGTTTTATTAAATAATTTCCAAAATCAATATTTGCTTGCTTATTATTTTGTGTATTATTAAATACAATAGTAGTAGAAGTACCTGTTATTGAGCTATTATCAAAATTAATATTATGAGATAATAGATTACCTTTAGAAGAATCTATTAATATTAGATTTTTGTGTTCATTTATTTGTTTTCTCTTTATTTTACTAATTTTAGAATTTAAAAAATTACCTCTAGGAGTTAAAATGTAAGGTCTTAATTTATTTGATCCATTAATTACACTATCTGAGTTTAAATATGCATAATAGTTTGGAGAGGTTCCACCAAAATTAGCATCTAACGAACTTCCACTTATAGCTCTTGAAAATCTACGTGGTTCTAAAGATGTGTCTACTAAATTTCTTACAGAAATACTGTCTATTACAAAAATATCACCACCTGTACTACCACCAAAAACTAATGTATCGGCGTTCTTACCAGCTAAACCTCCTTCTCGTTGTTTTTTAAAACGAACTTTATATGTTTTAAAATTATTAGTTATTATTTCTTCAAAAAACTTTATATAGCCCATACCTACTTGTAAAACACCTATTCCTGTTGTTTGTTTTGCCCTAAAAGTTATTTCAAAGATCTCCTCAAATCCATTTCCTGGTGTTCCTATAACAGGACTAGTGTCTGGATTTGAATGGGGAAAAACGAATTTTTGATTTAACGACCAGTTATTATTATTTAATTGAATACCCCCCAATGCTTTTATTGTTGCTACTCCACTTCCAATTGATGTGTTAGCCAATGTTCTCCAATCTGAGGTATTAGTAGCTACTGTTACTGAACCTGTAAAGTTCGGATTTCTTACTAATTCAAATATAGGTCTTATAGGACCCTGTTCCCATGTATTACTTCCTGATAGGACTTTTGCTACATCTATAGATGTATTGTAGTTTGTATGTGCTTTACTTGAAGAAAATGTAGTGTAAGATATAACTGCTGATCCTGAAGTACCATCTAATGATGATATATTGTTAGTTTTATTAAAAGATTGAGTTATTTCTTGAAAAGTACCCTCATATGTTGTATTACTTATTATTGGGTGGTGTCTTCTAAATTTAGGTCTTTCTAAAAAGTGGGGTTCAATTAATATACCTGTTTTATCTATTGATTTTTGAGGGGTAAATTTCTTTATTAAATCAAATAAAGTATGATCTAGAAATGAAACCCATCTTGTAAAATCAAATACATTATATCTATCTTGGCCTTTTTTTAGTTTTTTAAAATATTGATTAACTAAAGGTTTAAAGTCTTCATATTCTTCTCCTATTTCTTCTCTAGGATCTCCTAAAAATTCATCTAAACTAAAAGTACCTAAAGTATAAATTATATCTTCATTTATTTCATTTTGTGGAGATAAATATACCCCTATATTACTAAAGTCGGGTACTTGTCTTTCTGTTGAAGGTAGTTGTGATAAAATATTTGGTGATAAAATATCATCATCAGTGGTTCCGTTGTCTATTCTTATTTTATTATTTACAGGTGATTTTCCTATTGTATTTGGTGTAGGTAAGTGATGTTCTTCAACTATTTGTTCTACATTATCACCTACAAAATAAGTAAATCCATCTAAATAATTTATATCTACATTTGGGTGATGAGATTGTAATAAAGGAATACCCCCAATTGTAAATATAGGTGTTAATGATCCTGTTGGTAATGATCCTGTGGCAAAAAACTGACCTGAATATATTGTATTTGATGATGTTAATTGTGAAGTATTTAAACTTGAACTTAAAATAGCACCCCCCGTGATAGGACCTACTAAGGGAAATGAAGGGGATATTAAGGGTGGTTGAAGAGTACCTGTTCCTAATACTGATGGATTAGTGTTCCAAGCTTGGAATGAAGAAGGTAATTGTGAAGAAGAATCGTGGTTTAAATCTAATTCAAAAGATAAAGGATATCTTAATATTAAATGATCATATGAGGAGGATATTGAATTACCCCCATACATTAAAGGTTCTAAAGCGTGGTGTGTTAAAGTCTTATGGTTCAATAATTCACCAAAATAATATCTTATTTCTGAAAAAGATCCTTTATATCCTAATGTAAATAAATCTTTTTGAACTTTTGCTCCTTCGTCTCCTGTTTTTAATTCAAAGTTATCTTGATTATTATTGGTATAAAATGAACTTGTAAGTACAGGAAGAGCAATACCCGTTAAATAGTCTTTTATTCCTCCAAAGTAGGCAGTGCCAGGTGCACTTAATTCTTCTATTGATACATTTTTAATTTCTAAAGTATCATCAGCTGCTGCTGAATTTAAATAAAAATGAAGAATTAAATTTCCATCATTAAAACCTTGATTGGTATCAATTGTATTATTAGTATCTGATATGTAAGTAGTTTCAAAAATAGTTTGATAATAGGTAAAGATAGATGAATTAAAATGTCCAGCTGGTATGTGGTTTGCACCCCCCACTGTTTGGTGGTTTTGACCATTAGTAGTTGATATAAAAGCTCTTAATTGGTCATCAGATGTTCGTGCTTGAAAACTTAATCTATATTTATGTCCTAATTTTAACTTATTCTGTAGTTCTTGTATCATTCTAACATCATCAGTGCTAGCAGGAGCAGATGACCCTATAGTTATTTTAAAACCATCAGATATACTTGAAAAAGTAGCATCACCCCCCGTATCTTGTTCTATCCAACTAGGAAAATCTTCTCCCACTGATTCTATAAAGGTTCCATTTGCTACTAAATTTCCTAGTTCAGAATAATGAAGATTACCAAATGATTCAGCGTTTGTCATTTCATCCATTACTACTGATGAAGTGTAATGTAATACGTCTCTTAAATGGTTTGCTTGATAAGCCCCTAAATGTATAGTTGAATCACTACCCGAAATTCCATCTGTCCCCAAAGATATATTCCAAAAATCTCCATTATACACAGGGAAATATCCTGCCTCATGTATAAGAATTTGTTTTATTGATATATTATCAATGGTATTTGTAAAATCTGAATCATCTTCATTTGACCAAAATTTTAATTTTAAATCAGTAGATCCCGCTATAGTCTCTATTAATTGTGCCCCTGTAGTATAAATAAGTGTAATATTAGTATCGTCTCCTAATGTGACTTTTAAGGGATTTATAGTTCTTGTACCCGTATTTGTAAAGGTAATTCTATAGGTTTTTCCTGCTATTATATTTACAGTTTGTTCTATGTACTTATAATTACCATTTGAATTTACATATGAAGCTACACCATCTTTAATAGCCCAACCTTCGGGGGTTGAGGGGACTGTAAAATCTGTATTTAATACCCATTCAGGGTTTATTTGTTTTATAGATATATTATCTACTATACCAGCAACACCATCTTCTGCAAATAGTTTTATGTCAAGTGGGGGATCTGTTGCAGTAAAACTATGAGATATTGTGCCATTTTCTGTCAATCTAGATTCATTTAAAACTGAACTAAGACCTCCTTGACTATCAAAACCAATAGTATTTGTAGTTAATGAAAAATCTTGATATTCTGTTATTGTAGCTATTGCTTTGTATTTTTGTCCTGCTATTATTGATGCAGCAGGGACAATAGGGGAAATAAAATCTGTAAGTGAATGTGATACAAAAGTAACTTTATCTACAGCATTTATAGTTGCTGATACAGTTGAAGTTGCTCCTACAGTTGTTGCTAATTCAGAACCTAAGGTTTCATGAAATCCCCCTACAGATATTAATTCAGTTGGGCTTATTATTTTATGACCTGAAGAAGTAAGTATACTTGAGGTAAAGTGAAGTAAATCTAATTTACCATATTGTGTTCTATCATCTACATTAAAAAAATCAATACTACCCGTGTAAGGATGTAAGATTAAGTGTAAATCCGAACTTGATATACTTTGTGATGTATGATGTGCTAATGAGAATAAATGAGAAGCATCTGATCCCGATCTTGTTGGTTTAATTCTAAATTCAACTGTTTTTGCAGATGCCGAGGGTTTAGTTGATATAGCATCTGTAAATGAACTAGTCCATGCGGTTTCAATAAATGTTCCTTTTTTAGTTCCATCTAAAGAGTTACCAGTTAGTACTTGTGTAAATTTATTATATGTGTATAATTTAAATTCATCTCTATTAGGATCTGAACTACCGAATTCTTTAATATCTAATACTGTGTCAGGAATACCATAACAATTAATTAATGCTCTTAAGCCTCTTTCTGTTCCTTTTGTTTTTAAAAGATAAGGTGCATTATTATATAAACGTTTCCAGATTTCTTTTGTTATATCTTGTTTTGAAAAAGTTTCATTAGAACCTGATATAACAGTAGAAGAATCATTAGAATTAAAAGGTTGGCCAAAGATATAATTTATTAAATCTTCGTTTTCAAATTGATCATAAGCTTCTATTCCTAAATTTTGTAGCATATAATATACCAGATTTTTAGAAATACCTAATTTATGGCTATTGTCTGTTATTTGGGTTATTTCTTTTATATGTGACCAAATAGGATCAAAATGTTCTCCTATCATATCACAAAATAACTCAAAAGGTTTATTTTCTTCTCGATCCCCGATAAATGTAGGAACTAATTTCATTAACCTATCTGGATTTTGTTTATCAAAAATTGAAGCTGATGATAATTGACCCCCATAATTAGGATTTGTACTATTTGAACTACCTAACCAAGTTAACGCTTCTGGTGAAGTAGAATGTCTTAAGAAATAGGGTTCTATTGAACCTGTTTTAGGCCATGTGTAAGGATTAGAACCAGTTGTATAATATAAAAATTGTTCATACCCATTAAAACCTTGAATTAGGTTTTGTTTTTTATCTAAAATAGATGAAGAAGATTCTAATATTAATGTATTTAAAACCCCTGGATCTAGTTCATTTAATTCATTTAATTGTATGTTATAAGTTTCTAATATTTGTAATTTATATTTAAAGTTTTTTAATAGTTCAGTTGCACTACCAAAATGTACAAAATTTTCAAAATGAGTAGGAGTTACTGTTGTGAAATCTAAAGAAGATGAATCTAGGGGTCTTACATACCCATAATCTATTTCAGGTACTTCATAATCTTTTAACTTACTTGTTAATTTATGATAAGAGGAAGTTGATGAAGTACTTAATATATCCTCAATTGATCTAAAAGCTGTTGGGACTGAACTATTTAATCGGGTACCTATTTTATAATTTGGACCTTTTATGGGTATTGTTGTATCTATAGTAGGTAATAAACCTAAATCATAAGTTAAAATAACAGGATCTACTATATTTTCTGCTATAAATAATTTATCTCCTATTTCTAAATTTTCAGGAAGAGGTTCTAATAACTTTATTTGTAATACATTTTCATTAGGGTTTAATACATCTATTGCTATGTTTACTGCTATTACATTTCTATCTTTTCCAAAATTTAATATAAAATCTCTAAGATAAGGAGAATTTTGAACCACCTGTATGAAATTTCTTGAATTATTAACTAAATTAATATTAGTTGAGGATAATACTGTTGTTATTTTTAATTCAGTTCGTGTGGAAGATATTTCTTTTATTTTAAAAGGAGCGGGTGAAATATTTAATATTTTCCTTTTTTGGATATTTACTTTTATATTATATCTACCTGTTGTGTATCCTAATTCATTTAATACTCCTAACGGATCTACATTTATATCTTGTATTAAACCTCCTTTATTTTGTTCTGATTTATAATCTTTAAAATCATTAACAGTGTCTAAAAGATTATTATTGAGATCATATATGTGGATTTCAATATAATCTTCAGATCTACCAAAGTTTCTTTCTACTAATGTAGAATTTAAATCTTTGATATTCTTTAAGTTTAATGTAGGAGATGAATTTTGTGAAACAATATTAGCCATTTTTTATATCTTTATAGAGTATTTAATCTTCTATCTTTTTCTATGTTTTCTGATTTTAGTGTTTCATTTTCTGATATTAATCTTGATATTCTATTTTCTAAGTCTTTAATTCTTTTATTAGATCTATCTATTTGTTTATTTTCTGGTTGTATTTCTATAAATTCACTACTTCTATTAACTAAAGTTAAATGAGAAATAATACCTGATTTAGGTATTTCAAAAAATAAATTATTATATATCTCAAAAAAATTAGTTATTGATGTTCCTTCTGTTTTTTTTCCTAATTCTTTAAAAGATCTATCTATTAATTTATCAGATTCTTGGGTAGTATATATTTTTTTAGTTAATTTCATTATCTTACTATTTTAAATGAATAATCTTCATCAAATATTTGAATACCTTCCTGATTGTCAGATCTAAACATTAGTTTATAATAACGTTCTGGTTGTAATCCCTCCATATATAAATCAAAATACATACCCTCACTGTCTGCACTTAATTTAGTATAATTAGTGTCAAAAGGTATTATTACTTCAT
>TARA_R110001606_G_scaffold238698_2_pt1 | contig 12081 bp, 5 predicted proteins | sample TARA_R110001606 | Tara Oceans TARA_R110001606 (sample SAMEA4398315) | marine metagenome | biome: Polar Biome; feature: [SRF] surface water layer (ENVO:00010504); material: water (ENVO:00002006), including particulate matter (ENVO:01000060) such as... | depth 5 m
AACTGGTATAGTTGCTACTATGATTGTTACTGGAGAGGGTATTACTACCCCAACAAAAGTAACAAGTATAAACTCAGGAACTAAAACAGTAACTGTAGATAATTCAGTATTAATTCAGTCAGGAAAAATATTAAATTTCACACCTACAGTTGTTGTATTTAAAGTTCATTATGTTTTTAGTGCAAATAATCCAATTGAAGACAGACTTTTAATAACCGCTAAAGCTGGTAAAGCCTTTCTAGATAAACCTGATGAAATAACAGAGTTGCAAATGTCTAAACAGACAATATCTACTAGTGGTGAGGCAAGAGAAATACAAGTGGTTGGAAGACAAGAAGCTAAGTTTATATTAAGAGAATTTACAACAGGTGTTACAAATGCAGCTGTTAATAACTCTAAATCTATAACCTTAACTGAAGCTAACTACGCAATATCTTCCGGCATGACAGTTACAAGTGGTGGATCTGGTGTAGGTAAGGTAGATACATTTAGTGGAGCAGTTATAACTATGGATAGAAACGTCACCTTAGTTAGTGGTGATACTTTAACCTTTAGACTTGAACATAATGGAAGCGAGTTTACTAGTGATATAACAAGTACAGATAAACCTACAACATTAACTATGCCTTCAAACGGTGTTAGAACTTTTGTAAGATCGTATGGTGCTTCAGTAAACACTAGAATTTTCAATTATGAAGTTTTGTCTGTTTCTCCAACAAATTTATCCTCAACTTTTAAGGGTAGTAATCCTACAACTGTTTCTCAGTTTGCAGATGTTACATTTAAAGTTAAAGCAACAGAAAACTTTTTAGATGCTGAAGCTACATTAGGTAATACTAATGAATTATCTATAATTAAAAATGCAGGTCAAAATGGTCAAAGTGAAGATCTAAATTTTTCTTTTGCAATTACGGCTGCTAGTGGTAAGAAATTAAGAGAAATAAAGAAACCTTCTCCTGAAGATTTTAAATATGCTACCATAACTAAAACTGTAAAAAGCATTTCAGGTGCTGTGAATGTTGGTTCAGGATGTACGGCTGTTGTAGAATTCATAAGTGTTGCAACTCAAAGTTCTTTAGTAGTAGGTACCGCAATTACAGGCATGGTTGTAAAAACAGATCAAAAAAGAAATTCATCTAATCCAAGTTTACCTGATGGAGTTTATTTAAAGTCATTGTTACCTATAGCTAACCTAAACAAAGTAACAATAGCTCACGACACTAAAGATCTTAACGAATTAGCATCGGCAATACATGTAGGTGATACTATTTCCTTTAGCTCCCCGTATGATTATGAGTTATCTTTTATAAAACTAAATGGGTCAATGACAGATAGTTTGGGTAATGAAGTAGTTGATACTACCGCTATTTCAAAAGCTGTTAGCAATAGCACTTCTGTTATTCTTGAAAAAGCAAATACTAAAATTGTTACTGGAATGATTGTTTTAGGACCTAGTATATCTGCTGAAGATGTTACTGTTACAGGAGTATCTACAGATGCAAGTTCAGGAATAATGACATTAACAATCTCTTCGGCTAAAACAATAAATGCAGGTGAAGAGCTTACTTTTGTTGAAGATAATATTGCAAATACGGCTATAGTAAATGGAGCAATAAGTGGTCTAACAGATTTAGTAGTTGATGGTATATCTACAGGAGGTAAGATTTTTGTTGGAGATATAGTTACTGGCACAGGAATTTCAGGAACAGTTACTGTAGCATCTTTGACTGATCAAAATAATTTAGTCTTATCTTCTGCGCAAAGTTTAAGTAATGATGTAACCTTAACTTTTACTCCTTCATCTGTTTTTGGAAAAACTTATACAGTATCAGGTACGGCTCAAATAAACAAATTTGGTACTGCAAGTATTACTTCTGAGTTTTTATTCGATAAATTTGTAAAGTCTTTAGTTTTAAGTAATAATGCTGTAGCAAATACCTACGCAGAGACAGAGGTTAAATTTACAATAAACGGAAATTCTAAGGGTAATGGTGGAGTTGCTTTAGCAACAGTTCATCCTAATGCAAGGATTCATTTACCGGGTTTTGCTAAGTATACACTTTACGTTGGAACAGGAGAAGATGACAATGATGATGGTATTCCTGATACTAATGGTAGTTCCCCTGTTTTAACACCTAATGATACTAATCTTTCATTTACATTAAAACTTCAATTTGCTAAAATCGAAAGTTACAAAAAGTTTTATCAAGTTAAAATACAAGCACAACCTAACTCTGTATTCAATGATTTTAGTGTGGGTATTGATAGTAATACAGCTGGTCTTTATCAAAATTCAGATGTTAGAGAACATCTTTATACTGACGGAGTTCCTACTGTAAATGTTTTTGAATGGGATTTCTCCTGCAACACTTCAAGAGCTTTAACAATTAACGATATTAAATTAAAACTAGATTTTCTTGTTACAATTGCTGAAGTTACGGAGAAAATGCACCCTACATTTGGTCCGGGAGCAGAAGATCCGGGAACTATAGACACTACAGACAATACTGATGGGGGTAATGGAATAAAAAAAGGAGTGATAACCGTTGATGAGTTTTAAATACTCATCATTTAAAGATACAGAATTATAAAACATGGCAACATCAATAACAATAACATTTGCAAATTCAGTTAACTCCTCGGTTCAAGTTGGAGATGATATCTATTATTCTACAATAACCAACGGAGTAACGGATGCACCAACAGAAGTGGGTAGTGTAACTGCTTTTACAGATACTACTGTAACATGCTCTATAAGTGCTGAAGCCAGTACAACTAGCCTAGCAAGTAAGTTCTTCTTTTTCGCTAAAGATAACAAAGCTAACTTATCTTCGCTAGTAGGTTATTACGCTGAGGTTGTAATGAAGAATGACTCTACAGATGAAATAGAACTATTTCAAATAGGATCTGATGTATCAGAGAGTAGTAAGTCGTAAGATTATTAAGTAATTATAATATTGAGTTAAATGGAATTAAAAAAATCATTAAATATAATAGGAGAGTTAAATGCTCAATCTTTAGCAAAACTAGAAAATAAAAAAGAGTTTAGAAAAAAAACTAAAGAATTATGTGAAGAAGGTAAAGAAATAAATTTTTGGTATGATGAAGAAACTTTGCAGGAAATAAATCCTGTAAAACACACTTTTATAGGTGGTTGTTATATCAGAGAATTATTTATGCCTAAAGATCAATTAGCAGTAACTAAAATACATAAACAAGACAATCCGTTTTTTATAATGAAAGGAAGTCTTAGTTTTTTAAATGAAGATGGATGGCTACATATAAAAGCACCATATCATGGATTAACTAAAGTTGGTACTCAAAGAATAATGTATATTCACGAAGATACTGTTTTTATAACAGTTCACTCAACTGATAGTAAGACTATTAAAGATGCAGAAAGTAAAATATTTGCTGAAGACTTTAATGATCCTGTAATAACAGAAGAAGATTTAAATACATTAAAAAATAACATTTAAAAATAAAAAAATATGTCATCATTACTATTAATAGGTGGAATAGCAGCAGGAGTAGGAATTGCAGGTAAACTAATCTCAGGTGGGTCTGGAGGTAAAAAAAGAAGAGCAGAACAAAGAAATGCTAATGCGGCTTTTGATAAACAGATGAAAGGCTATGAAAGCTTTGATATTCAAAACACGTATTCTGGTATTGGAAATCCGGGATCTAACTTAACTAATTTTGCTTCTGGTTTATCTAATCCGGGGGCTAACTTAACTAATTTTGCTTCTGGAATGCAAAACACAGCAGTAGGAGCCACTAACTTTGCTTCTCAGATGGAAAACACTGCTGAAGATTTAACTGTTAATACTCAACAGGCTGATATGGTTGCTAGACAACAACAGCAAGGTTTATCTAATACTTTAGGTAGTATGAAAGGTGCAGCCGGAAGTAGTGGTATAGCTTCTTTAGCACAAGCTATGGCTGGTCAACAAAGTCAAAACCTACAAGCGGCATCGGCATCTATTGGTCAACAAGAAAGTGCTAATGCAGCTATGGCAGCACGTCAAGGTGCAAACATACAACAAGCTATAGCAGGTGAGTCTTCGATGAATCAACAAATGCAAATAGATCAAGGATCACAAAATCAAATTATGGCTGCTCAAATGGCTTCTGGTAACCAACAATTTGGAGCTTCTATGGGTAATCAAAACGATATATTAGCTGCTCAAATGGGGCAATCAAATCAACAATTTGGAGCTACAATGGATTTTGAAGGTCAAATGGCTAGAGCAGGAGGAGCACAAAATCAACAGCAAATGCAATTTGACAAACAAGGGAATATGTTAGCAATGTCTGCTGAAAGAAAAGGTGCTGCAGATGCTGCTAGAGCAAAATCAAGAGAAAATGCAGCTAGTGCTTTTGGAGATTTAACTGGATTTGGAAGTTCTGTGGCTTCAGATAGGAAGTTAAAAAAGAATATAAAATTAATTAAAAAATCATCTGAAGGATATAATGTATATAATTTTGAATATAAAGATAAAAAACATGGAGAAGGTGTTTTTCAAGGAGTAATGGCTGATGAAATACCTGAAGAATTTACTATTAAAAATTCAGAAGGTTATAGTATGGTTAATTATTCAAATTTAGACGTAGAATTTAAAAGAATATAATTATGGCAGTAGATCCTAATTTAATAAGAAGTGTAGCTAAGGCTTATGAATATCAGAATTATGTTCCTGAAATAAAAGATTTAGGTCTTGCTGATTTAGGTAAAAGATTAGCCAAAGGCAAGCAGATGAAAAGGATAAAAGATGAAAATATCCAGAAAGAAGTTAAAAGTTATATTGATAAATATCCTCCCGGTATATCTTTAAATAAAATACCTGAAAAATACAGACCTTCTATATCCGCTTTTTCTTTTAAACAAAAAAAAATATATAGTGATGCAATATCATCTAGAGTAAAAATGAAAGCAGGTAGTGATGAGTATCAAGAGCAAACGGATTTAATGAACGGTGCTTTACAAGCTGTATCTAACTTAAAATCTCAATGGGATACTTTTGGTGAAGGTAAAGAAGAAAACTTAGGAGACATAGATAGTCGTAATTATTCAGCAGGTAACAACTCAGATAATTTAGGTGTAATTGCTTCAGTATATACAGACAAGCTTGATGCTTCTATATCTGATAGTGGAGATCTTTCTTTTTTAACAGAAGATGGTGGTAGTTTTAAATTAAGTGATATAGATCAACCATTCTTAAAAGCTAAAAAAGAAGCAAAATTTATTCAAGATAAGTTAGTTAGTGCTTATGAGAGTGGTGTTAGACTTAATGATGAAAGTGCAAACTTTGTAATGAAACAAATAGAACTAACTATAGATGAAGGTGGTATTGATTCTCTTAAATCTTTAGCTATGGATAATATGATTGCAAACGTTGAACTTTATGATGGAAGTGAAGAGATATTTGAAAGACTAAATAGTAATGATGATCAAATCAGAGTACAAGCTGCTCAAGAACTAAGAAGTGAATTATTATCTAAATATAAAAATACTTTAATATCTCAGTCTCAAAAAGGGTACTCTGTTAAAAATCCTGTTGAAATAAAAGAACCAACATCTAAAGAAGCTTTTAATTCTTTAGCATCTTCAAACCCAGAAAAATATTCATTATTGCTTAATAACCTTGGAGATGAAGATAAGTCTATGTTAGCAGGTACGGAACTACAAAGAAACCTAAACATGCAGGCTCTTAGGTATTCCGGTTATTACACTGAATATGATAAAGAAACTAATTCATTTATGTTGTTTGATAAAAATGAAAAACAAGATTTTCAAGATGAAGGAGCTAGTTATCCTGCAACACCACAAGGAATAAATCAGTTGTTAAATGAAGTAGACTCAAGTAGAAGATAACAAATTATGTCAGATTGGTTAGATAAATATGTATCAAATTTAAAAGATTCTAGTGCTAATACAAATCAGCCTAGATCAAGAGAATCAAACCCTCAACCTACAACTCAAGGAGATTGGCTAGATAGTTATGTTCAACAAACACAAACATTAGATCCAATATCTGAAAAAAAAGATAAGGAGGAAGAAGAAGAAAAAGAATTAAGCACTTTTCAGTCTATACAAAATTCATTTTCTAACATGTTTGAACAAATTGGGGATGTAGGTGAGTTTTATGGTGGGAGAGTTGGTCTTGAAACTGGTGCTGGTCAATCCTTTGATATAGCTTCAAGAGCACTATATTCTGGGATGTTTGGTGCTAGTGAAGCTTCTACTGAAGAAATACTTTCATCAATGAAAGCATATGAGAAAGAAAAAGCTGAAACAAAAAGAACTAAAGGTATACTTGAAAGTGTAGAAAAAGGTGATATAGGTGGTGCTTTTGCAGGTGCTATAAATGCTATAACAAATGGTCTTGGTAGTGCTGCTTATGGTGCTAGTACATTTGGTGTAGGATTTTTATCAGATTATGCAGCAGAAAATTACATAGAATTTAACAAGTTAAAAGCTCAAAATTTAGGTAAAAATTTTAATGATTTAGTTAGAGAAGGTGAGGCTGATGTAGCAATACCTTTAGGTATAGCTGCTGCTCAAACAGCTATGGAAGCATTTGCTTTAAGTAAAGTTTTAAAAGTTGTTGGTGGTAAAGGTGGTATGAACCCACTAAGCGGATTTGGTAAAGAACTAGCTACAAGAGCTTTATACAACAAGTCTGCTAGAACAGCATTAAGTGTAATGGGTACTGGATCTACAGAGTTTATAACAGAGATCGGTCAATACGCTGCTGAAGAGGTTAATAAAGAATTAGGTAGAGTTGCTGGCACTGATGAGGAGGCTAATTTAAAAGATACTATAATAGATGCAATAACTAGTCAGGAAGGATTAGAAGCAGGAATACAAGGTTTTATAGGTGGATCAGGCATGGCAGGGGGTAGCTACTCGGCTAGAGCAGTACAAGAAACGAGAAGAGTAATATCTCCGGGAGATATAGAAGAAGATATGATAAGAATATCACTTCTTGAAAGTAAACTAGAAAACACTAAAGATGAAACTGCTAAAGAAGGTATAAAGGAAAGTCTTAAACAAGCTAGAGTAGATTTTGCTGACAAGCAAAGAAAGGTTAATAAAACTTATGAAAAGTTAACTGATGATGAAATAATTCAAATAGAAGACAGAAGAGAACTTGCTGATGTTGCTATTGCTAAAATAACTGATTTAAATAAAAAATTAGAGTCTGGTCAAATAACACAAGAAGAGCATGCCCAAGCAAAGCAAGGGTTTATGAAGAAGTACGAAGAAAATAGAAATAGAATAAACGATATTATATACGCTAGAGATCAGGCTGCTTCAGAAACTCTTTCAGAAGAAACAGGATTAAGTGTTAAAAATACTAAAACAGAAGAAGAGTATGAAGATGCTCTTGTACAAGATCAATCAAACGGTGAGTTTTCTAATCAAAAAGAATTAGATGATTACTTACTTAAAAAACCTAGAAAAAACTCCAGTAAAAAATCTAAAGAAAAATTTGAAAAAGCTAGAGATTTAAAAGTTAGAGTTAAAAGTATTTCTAGACAAAGTACAGCTTACTTTGCAGGTGAAGGTAGTATAATAATAAGTGAAGATAAATCTAAAAAATCTGGAGATGTAAGTGTTAACTCACATGAAGTTCTTCACCCAATATTAAATGCTTTAGTTGGTAACAGAAAAGAACAAGCTAAAATTGTAAAAGAAGTTAAGAAAGCAGCAACTTTTAAACAAAGAAGATATGTTGCTAAACAAATGAATGAAAGAAATATATCACCGGAAAATCAAGATACAGAATTTTTAAATATACTGTCTGATGGTCTTGTTAAGGGTGATATAGATTTTGAACAAGGTGTTTTTGAAAAAATAGGTAAAGCTCTTGGATCTATATTTGCAGCTAAACAAGTTAAAACAGTTGGATTTGATAATGGTCAGCAAGTATATAACTTTATAAAAGAATATTCTAAAGGAGCTAAAGAAGGTGTTGTTAGTGAAGTTGCACTAAAAGCAGTAAAAGAAGCTGAAGCAAAATCAAAGGTAAAAATTAAAGATGTTCAAGGTGAAGGAGTAGAAGCTGGTGTTATACAACCTACTCAACCTAAAACAAAAGCTATAGAAACTAATCTAACAGATAAAGATTTATCTGAAGGAGAAACTATAGTTGATTCTGAAAAAAACAAAGAAGGTATAACTTTTACTGGAATAGCTAAGTCATCTAAAAAAAATGGTGTAAAAACTACTAAGTTTAGTTTTAATAGAGATGACAAACCTACTAGTCAAAGAAATGATGGTGGAGTATCTCCTGAAGTAGCTTTAGGTGACAACTATGAAGTTGATTCAAAAGACATACCAGAAGGTTCTCAAGTATCTAAAGTTTTTGAAATAAGAGAAGGAGAGACAAGTGTTGGTGCTACAGTTGAGTTTACTTCTGAAAACGGTAAATCTACAGGTGAAGTTGTTTTAAATAAAAAAACAAAAGGTCAAGAAAGTAAACAAAAAATTACCGAAGAAGAAATTTTAGAAGAAGAAGAAGGTGTTGAAGCTACTTTTGATAGACTTAAAAAGTTAGGTAATTTTAATACATTTTCTAAAGTATTAAAAGACACTGTTGTATTGACTAACGCAGTTAGAGAAAGTGGTATTAATGCTGATAAGCTAGGAGATTATGATGATAAGGGTGCAGTTAAATTTGTAGTTAATAAAGAATACAAAAAATTTAATGCAGACGCTGTTGAGCAAGTTTACATTTGGTTAAAAGGAAATAGATTACCAACAGAAAGTCAGTTTAATGAGTTTGTTAAATGGATAAATAAAACTATACCTGCTAGACAAAGAGGTAAAAGTTTTGAAGAATACTTATCAGAGGTTCTTAAATTAGTTAAAAATAAAGTTAAAGGACTAGTTGTAAGTAAACCTACAGAAAAAGGTGGTGTTGCTGATGTAGTAGCAACTATTGCAAAAAAACTATTTAAAGCAGAAGCTAAAATGTTAAAGTTTCAAGCTAGTAGTATTACTATAAGAAAAAACTTTGGAAAAAAAGGATTTGAATATGGAGGGAAGAAAGGTTTATCTGATAATTTTACTGATGAAATACAAACAGCTTTAGACGGTTTAAAGAAAGAGTTTGATGAATTTCAAAAAGAAGCCATAGATTTAACTGAAGATTTATATAAAGAAGGTAAATTAACTTTTTTTGATGGAGTAGATGAAGATGGTAATGCTATATATTCACCTTGGACGCAAGAAACTTATGATAAATGGTTGAAAGAATATACAAGCGTTAACAGTAAATTACCAACAGATGTATTTAATCTAATGGTAAAAAATGGTAGTTTAGAAAAAATATCAACTAGCTTTGACACAACAGAGGAGTTAATTGCAGAGTTGTATGCCAGAAAAGGTGAAGTAGCTCCTGATTACATAGAAATAGCTGCATCTGGTTTTTTCTACTTACCAAAGCCCGGTGGGTTAAATGAAGATCCATTAAAAATTAAGGATAAAGTAGGTATAAAAAAATTACAAGGAACAGTTAAAGCTAGAATAAGACCTGTTAAAAATACAGTAAAGAAAAGTGTAAATAACAAAAAATATCCAGATCAATATGTAACATTGGCTTATAGGCTTATACCTGTTTTTGATGAAATTACTTCAAAATATGAAGTTGATCCTAAAACTTCTTTAATAGCAGAAACAGAACCTACAATCTCCACAGTAAAAGGTGCTACACAAATTGTTAATTCTATTCAGCTTAATCAAATATCAGAGAAAAAAATAAAAGAACAAAATAAAAAATCAACTTATCAATTAAGTAAAAGTAAAGAAGAAAAGAAAAAAATTGATGAAGATGAAGAAGCTGATATTGAAGAAATATTTAATGATATTATACAAGCTACGACTACAGAAAAAGGTGAACGCATTGATGCTAAAACAAGATATTCAGACAGCATGGCTAAACTTATGGGTAAGAAGTCTGGTAGGTTTGCATTTATCCCCCCATCAGCTGAAGACTTTATGGGTCTTATATATTCTTTTTTAGGTAAAGGTGAGCTTGGAGAAAAACAAAAACTATTTTTTGAAACACATTTAAATTCCCCATACAAAAGAGGTGTTGCTGCACTAGAATCCGCAAAACAAAGAATACATGAAGGCTATAGATTAGCTAGAAAAAACAATCCAGAAGCTAGAAAAAAACTTAATAAAAAAGTTCCGGGTCAACCATTCACTTACGATCAAGCTGTAAGAATGTATATATGGAATAAACAAGGTATAGATTTAGCTGAAATAGGATTAAATGAAAAAGAGATTGCTGACCTTGTTAAAATAGTAGAATCAGATAAAAGTATGTCAAAATTTGCTAATGATGTAAGTTCAATGCAAGGTATAGATGGTCAATACCCTCCACCGGGGGAATTTTGGTTAACAGAAAACATAGCTAGTGATCTTAATAATGCTATAGATAAAATAGGTAGAAAGAAATTCTTAAAAGAATTTATAGATAATAAAAAACAAATATTTTCTAAAGATAATTTAAACAAAATTGAAGCTATATACGGTAGTAACTTTAGGGATGCACTTGAAGATATTATGACTAGGATGGAGACTGGTAGCAACAGACCTTCAGGCAGTAACAAACAAGTTAACAAGTGGCTTAACTGGATTAATGGATCTGTAGGTGCTATTATGTTTTTAAATATGAAATCTGCTAGTTTGCAGTTAATATCTTTTGTTAACTATTTAAATTGGAATGACAACAACCCTTTAAATGCAGCCGCTACTTTTGCAAATCCAAAACAATTTGCAGCAGATTTTGCTATGATATTTCAATCTGATAAACTTAAACAAAGAAGGTTAGGTACAAAAATTAGTGTTAGTGAATCAGAACTTTCAAGTGTTGCTGAAGGATCCGGAAATGCTTATAAAAATGTATTTAACTACTTAATTAAATTAGGATTTAAACCTACACAAATTGCAGATAGTGTTGCTATTTCTTTTGGCGGTGCTTCTATGTATAGAAATAGAGTTAACTCAAATTTAAAACAAGGTATGTCACTTAAAGAAGCGGAGAAAGCTGCATTTGAAGATTTTTCTGCTATAACTGAAGAAACACAACAGTCTTCAGATCCTAGCTTAATATCACAACAACAATCAGGACCTTTAGGTCGTATTATACTTGCTTTTGCTAACACACCTGCACAGTATGCTAGATTAACGAAGAAAGCAATATTGGATTTAGCAAACAATAGGGGTGATTGGAAAACTAATATTTCTAAAATAGCATATTATGCTGCAATACAAAATATAATATTTAGTGGTATGCAGACAGCTTTATTTGCTATGATGTTTGATGATGATTCTGATGAAGATGAAATTAATGAAAAAGAAGTCATGGCTCTTAACAGCATGGTAGACAGTTTGTTAAGAGGGTCTGGTGTTGGTGGTGCTGCTTTAGCAACAGTAAAAAATGCTATTATGGAGTACCATGAACAAGAAAAGAAAAAGTTTTTTGCAGATCACACTCACACATTAATACAGTTAACTAGTGTATCTCCTCCAATTTCATCTAAATTAAGAAACATTTATAGCGCAATATTAACGACAAAGTATAATAAAGATGTTATAGAAGCTAAAGGATTTGCTATTGATCAGCCTTTATATAGAGTTGGAGCTAAAGTGATTGAAGCAGGTACAAATGTACCTTTAGATAGAGTGATGAACAAGATTAGTAATTTTTCTCAAATTAAAGAAGATGAGTTTAAAACTTGGCAAAGAATTATGCTTGCTTTAGGGTGGAGCACTTGGAGTCTTGGTCTTAAAAATCAAGAGCATGAATTAATAAAAGTTAATGCTAGAGATGCTAGAGACAAAGAAAGATATAAAAAAGCTGCTGCAACTAGAAAGAAAAACAGGGAAAGTGAAAGTTTAAAAGAAAGAAGAAAAAAATCAAGAGATAGACTAAAAAGATAATATTAATAAAGAATCAAAGTAAGTAATAATAAAAGTATAATAAAAGATAAAATATGGCACAAGAATTAGGAGGAGGTACTAACATGGGGGTTGATGTGGATGGAGATGGTAAGCCTGATTTT
>TARA_R110001606_G_scaffold68705_38_pt1 | contig 12064 bp, 10 predicted proteins | sample TARA_R110001606 | Tara Oceans TARA_R110001606 (sample SAMEA4398315) | marine metagenome | biome: Polar Biome; feature: [SRF] surface water layer (ENVO:00010504); material: water (ENVO:00002006), including particulate matter (ENVO:01000060) such as... | depth 5 m
GGCTGGCGGCGGCTGGCGGATGCGGCGGTGATCACGGCGGCGGCGATGTTCCTGCTGGCGCCGCTGATCTCGGTCGCGGCCACAGGCCTGCCGCGCCTGACCGGCCTGCCGCCCGAGGTCTGGGATGCTGCCCTGCGTTCCATCGCAATGGCGGTGACGTCGGCCCTGCTGTCGTCGGGGGCGGCGCTGGCACTGGCACTGACCATCGCCCGCGGCGGAGCCCGGTGGGTCGAGGCCGCAGGCATGCTGCCGCTGATCGCCTCTCCGCTGGTGCTGGGCACGGGGCTGTTCATCCTGCTGCGCGGCACGGTCACGCCCCAGCAGATGGCCCTGCCGGTCACGGCGCTGATCAACGCGGCCATGGCCCTGCCCTTCGCACTGCGCGCGCTGATCCCGTCGGCGCGGGCGCTGGAACAGGATTACGGCCAGCTTGCCGCATCGCTGGACCTGCAGGGCTGGGCACGGCTGCGCCTGCTGGTGCTGCCCCGTCTGGCGCGCCCCTTGGGCTTTGGTGCCGGGCTGGCGGCGGCGCTGGCCATGGGCGATCTTGGCGTCATCACCCTGTTCGCAGGGGATCGCCCGACCCTGCCGCTGATGCTGTACCAGCTGATGAACGGCTATCGCATGGCCGATGCCGCGGCTTGCGCCCTGCTGCTGATGGGGCTCAGCCTGGGACTGTTCTGGATGTTCGACAGGGGAGGCCGACGTGACGCTTGAATTCCGCGACATCCTGCTGCGACAGGACGACTTCACGCTGACCGCGGACCTGACCGTGCCGCAGGGTCGCCATGCGGTGATCGGCGCCTCGGGGTCGGGCAAGTCGACCCTGCTGGCCTTGGTGGCGGGGTTTCTTGCCCCGACAAAGGGCCGGCTGATCTGGGACGGCAAGGACATTACCGACATGACGCCCGGCCAAAGACCGGTATCGATCCTGTTTCAACACCACAATTTGTTTCCTCATCTGACCGTGAAACAAAATGTAGGGATGGGACTGCGCCCGGACCTGCGTCTGGACCGGGATCAGCAGCGCCGCGTGACGCAGGTGCTGGACCATGTCGGCCTGTCCGGCACAGAGGATCGCCGCCCCGCAGCCCTGTCGGGTGGTCAGCAGAGCCGCGTCGCGCTGGCCCGGGTGCTGCTGCGGGCGCGGCCCCTGCTGCTTCTGGACGAACCCTTCGCGGCGCTAGGTCCGGCGCTGAAGTCGGAAATGCTGACCCTGCTGGCGCAGGTGGCGTCCGACACGACGGTGCTGATGGTGACCCATGATCCGGCCGACGCGCGGGCCTTTGCGCCTGACACCCTGCTGGTCGAGGATGGCGCGGTGCACGCCCCCCGCCCCACCGGGCCGCTGCTGGACGATCCGCCGCCGGGACTGCGCGCCTATCTGGGCTAGGCGATCCACAGGCGGATGATCCAGGCGACGGTGCCGATCACCGCAACGCTGGCCAGCCAGATCGCCACGAACCACGCCAGCCGCCGCAGGGATTGCGGCATCAGTGGTACCCCTCCTTGGGGTCCATCTTTCCGCGGAACACCCAATAGGAATAGGCGGTATAGGTCAGGATCACCGGGATCAGAACGGCCGCACCGACCAGCATGAAGATCTGGCTGTTGCGGGGGGCGGCGGCTTCCCAGATCGTGACCTCGACCGGGACGATGTAGGGGAACATCGAGATCCCCAGCCCGACGAAGCCCAGGATGAACATCCCCAGCGCGCAGAGGAACGGCCAGTAGTCGTGATGACGCACCATCAGCGAGGTGAACATGCCGAAGGCCAGGCCCAGCACGGCAGCACCCACCCCCGCTGCCAGCACGATGTTCCAGCCGCCGAACCAGCGGCTGTAATAGCCGTCCTGCAGGAACGGCGTCCACAGGCTGACCACGCCCATGAAGATCACCGTGCCGACACCCAGCACCCAAGCCCGCTTGCGCATGCGCTCCTGCAGGGGGCCGGCGGTCTTCATCACCAGCCAGGTCGCGCCCAGAAGGGCGTATCCGACCATGACCGCGACGCCGACCATCAGCGTGAAGGGCGTCAGCCAGTCCCACCAGCCGCCGGAATATTCGCGCGCGGCCTTGTCGACGTCGATGCCCTGCAGCAGCCCGCCCAGGGTGATGCCCTGCGCCAGCGCGGCCACCGCCGATCCGCCGATGAAGGCCACGTCCCAGACCTTGCGCCAGCGCTTGGTGCGCCAGCGGAACTCGAACGCGACGCCGCGGAAAATCAGCGCCAGCAGCATCGCCATGATCGGCGCATACAGCGCCGGCAGGATCAGTGCATAGGCCAGCGGAAAGGCCGCGAACAGCCCGCCCCCGCCCAGGACCAGCCAGGTCTCGTTCCCGTCCCAGACCGGCGCGACCGAGTTCATCATGATGTCGCGGTCCTCGCCCTCGGGTTCGACCGCGAACAGCATGCCCAGGCCCAGGTCGAACCCGTCCAGCACGACATAGACCAGCACCGCAAAGGCGATGACGAAGGCCCAGATGACGGTCAGATCCAGCGAAACGCCTTCTGTGAGGGGCATGGTCACTCTCCGGGTTGGACGTTGCGGGTCGGGTGCTGCTGGGCGGGCGTGGTGCCCGCCGTGCGCGTCGGGCTGTTGGTCACGTCCTTCAGCCGCGGTTCGTTATTTGCCGGAGAGCGGCTCATCAGACGCAGGATATAGTATGTCCCCGCCCCAAAGACCGCGAAATAGACGATGATGAAGGCCACCAGCGATGCCCCCACCGCGGCGGCGTCCAGGGGTGCGGCGCTGTCCACCGTGCGCAGGTGACCATAGACGGTGAAGGGCTGCCGCCCAACTTCGGTCGTGACCCATCCGGCCAGCACGGCGATCAGCCCCGCGGGCGACATCACAAGGGCGGCGCGGTGCAGCATGGGGCTGTCGAACAGCATCCCCCGCCAGCGCGCCCACAGCGACCAGACACCGATCCCCAGCATGGCAAAGCCAAGCGCGACCATGATGCGGAACGACCAGAAGACGATGGCCACGGGGGGCTGATCCTCGCGCGGGATAGTGTCCAGGCCCGCAAGCGGTGCGTTCAGGTCGTGCTTCAGGATCAGGGACGACAGCTTGGGGATGCCGATGGCATAGTCCAGACGCTGTTCGTCCTGGTTCGGGATGCCGAACAGGTACAGCGGCGCGCCTTCGTCATGGCTCTCGAAATGGCCCTCCATCGCCATGACCTTGGCCGGCTGGTGCTCCAGCGTGTTGATGCCGTGGAAATCGCCCAGCACGATCTGGACCGGGGCAAAGATCGCGGCCATCCACATCGCCATGCTGAACATGGTCCGCGTTGCCGGGCTGACCTTGTCGCGGCGGTGGCGATGGCGCAGCAGGTGCAGGGCCGCCACGCCCCCCACGATGAAGGCCGTGGTCAGATAGGCCGCGGTCACCGTGTGCATCAGCCGGAACGGAAAGGACGGGTTGAAGATCACCTGCCAGAAGTCGGTGGGCAGGAACTGCCCCGTCTCGGGGTCGATCTCGAAGCCCGCTGGGGTGTGCATCCAGCTGTTGACCGACAGGATCCAGAAGGCCGAGAACGCCGTGCCCAACGCCACCGCGGCGCAGGCGATCATGTGCAGCGTGGGCCCGACGCGGTCGCGCCCGAACAGCATGATCCCCAGGAACCCGGCCTCCAGGAAGAAGGCCGACAGGACCTCATAGGCCATCGGCGCGCCGATGACCGGCCCCGCCTTGTCGGAAAAGGCCGACCAGTTCGTGCCGAACTGATAGGACATCACGATGCCCGACACGACGCCCATGGCAAAGGCCAGGGCAAAGATCTTGACCCAGTATCGGAACAGATCCAGGTACTTGTGGTCCTTTGTCCACAGCCACAGCCCGTTCAGGACCGCCAGAAAGCTGGCCAGCCCGATCGTGAAGGCGGGGAACAGGAAGTGGAAGCTGACCGTGAAGGCGAACTGGATCCGGGCCAGCAGGATGGCATCTGCATTGTCGAACATCGGGGGCCTTTCACGGCAGGGGCACGCCCCGCGGGCATGTCGGTTTCGGACCGGCCACCGCCTGCACCACGGGCACATGACCGGACCCATCGTCGTCTGGAATCATAGTGCTCCTACTGGTCGCGGCCGCGCAAGGGCATCGATGTCGCGCCCGCCGCCCTGTGGCGCATCTGCGTCACGGGTGGCACCTTGGGCCGATGTCAGGGGTGCACAGGGGGTGAGGCACCGCCGCGTGGTCCTGTATCGACGGTCGGTGGGGTCTGGTTGCTGCACTGCCGGCCCCCCGGACGCGGTTGTGCTTTCCGGGCAATGAATTTGGCGCCATGCGGCGGGAGGCACCGGCAATTATGCTATGCCCGCCCTGGTGGCCTCGACGCTGTCACTTGAGGACGGACCGCGTGGCACGGGTGCTGTCCAAGGTATTCCCTGTGCGCATCACGCGCACGATCCATCAGGCGGCGGTCGCGGGCGTGCCGCAGCCGCGGATGGGCACGATCCGTGATGGCCGGAGGGGGAAAGGCAGTAGATGCGACATCATCGGCCGTAGCGGAGGGCGCGGCGGATGGGTGCGTCGAGGATCGCGTCGCGGGTACCGCCGTCCTGAGACCCGCGATCCATATCGAGGATACCGGCGCGACGCGGACTTCAGCTGCCCGTTCCGTCGCGGTTGGAACGGGCATGTTCGATCAGGTCCCAACGATTTCCCCAGGGATCCCTCCAGACGACGACACGCCCGTAAGGCTCGTCGCGCGGAAGCGTCTCGAACGTCACGCCCGCGGCCTGGAGGCGCTGATAGTCGCGCGCGAAATCGTCCGTCTCAAGGAAAAGCCAGACCCGCCCGCCGCCCTGCTCTCCGATCGTCGCGGTCTGGCGGTCTCCGACGGCCCGGGCAAGCAGGATCTCGGTATCGCCACCCGCGCAATCCGCACCCATCGCTTGCCATCGCCCAGTTCGGTATCCTCCCGGCACTCGAAACCGATCCGGCAAAAGAAGTCGAGCGCGGCGTCGCAGTCCGGGACCAGCAGGGACAGGTGGGCGATGCGGGCGGGCATGACATTGTGCTTTCCATCGGGACGGTCGCGACGCGTTTCTGGGGCACAGCCCGGTCCGCGACTAGCCCGCCCGTGGCATTTCGCGATCTGGGCGGGAATGCAGGCACGTGTTCGGCGCACGGCAGTCTTATTCCCATGGCTGTCGATCCGGGCGATAATCATGCTCGCAGACCATGGAGAAGCGCATGCCCCCGCCCTACGCGCGCCTGAAGGATCCCGCGTCATATGTCCCGCCGCGGATCGTTCGGACATCCCGGCTGGATCTTTGCCCCGCGAGCGTTGATGACGCCGCCGCGGTGGCGCAGGCCAGGGGCGAAAGCCATGCAGAATTGGTGCCGTGGTTTCACGGGACGATGGGGAACCCTGGACACGAACGGGATGCCCGGTGGCAATCAGAGCGGCTAGCGGAAGCGGTGGAGGCTGCACAACGACGCGAGCGGCTGTCCTATCTTGCATGGGCCTCGGGCGTCTGTGTCGGCGCGGTCGATCTGATCCCGCAGTGGCGGCGGGGCCAGTTCCGACTGTCCTACTGGGTGCGGTCCTCAGCCTGCCGCCAGGGATATGGGGCTCAGGCGGTGAACGCGATGATACGGGCCGCCTTTGGGGCCTTGGACGCACGTCTGGTGACGACCGGTCATGCCGCGCCCAACACGGCCAGCGCAGGTCTGGCACGGACGCTGGGCTTCAGGCAGATCGCATGCCAGCCGCTTGGGTACGAGATGCCCGACGGCCTGCTGGTGGACGGCATCGCCTATGCCATCGAAGACATTGCCGTCCTGCCACCCCTGAAGGTCGCATGGGCCTGACTGACACGACGGTTTTGCCCCGCACCTGATCGGTCGTGCAGGGGCGGGCGGTCAGCCCGTCGCGGGCGGCTGATCCGTTACCTCCCGGCACAGCCACTCTCGAAAGCTGCGCATTCCGCTGGTTTCCGGCCTGGATTGCAGGCGGGTCAGCCAATAGGCGCCTGCGGCAATGGAATGATCGAACAGGGTCACAAGACGGCCGCGATCCGTCCAGTGGCCGAAAAGCGCAGGCGGCAGCAGCGCGATCCCGTGCCCCTCCGCCGCCATGTCCGCTAGGGCGATGGAGCTGTCCAGCATCGGCCCCCGCAGGGGCGGGCAGGCCAGGCCCAGCCCTGCGAACCACCGTTCCCATTCGCCTGTCCGATAGGAACGCAGCAGCGGCTGCTCCAGCATCGCCTGGGGGCCGGACATGGTCCTGGCACGGTCCGGGGCGCACATGGGGGCCAGGGGCGCATCCATGATGCGGGTGGCCTGCAGCCCATGCCACGACCCGTCGCCAAAGCGGATGGCCAGGTCAAGCCCTTCGCCCGGAATGCTGACGCGGTTGTTGTTGGCGAAGATGCGCAGGTCCACCTCGGGATGCGCCGCCTCGAACCCGGCCAGGCGCGGGATCAGCCAGCCCGTCGCAAAGGTTCCGACCACGCCCACATGCAGCGCCTCGTGATAGCGCCCGCCCGAGAACCGGTCAAGCGTCGCGCCGATCAGGTCCAGCGATCCGGTCAGGACCGGGGCCAGGGCCGCACCCTCGTCGGTCAGCACCAGCCCTCGGGGCACACGCCGGAACAGGGCCACGCCAAGGCGTTCCTCGAGGTTGCGGATCTGGTGGCTGAGCGCCGCCTGCGTCACGCACAGTTCGATCGCGGCCTTCGACAGCGTCAGGTGCCGGGCCGCGGCTTCGAAGGCCCGCAGCGCATTCAGGGGGATATTGGGCCGATCCATCACGCATCCATTAGAATTTCTCAACGATAGGGCAAGAAACCATGATTTGATGCCCATGCACGATCACAATAGCTCTGGCTGGCAAAATTAATTCATGTCGCGGCGCCGTCGCGACGCCAGAGGGAATCCCATGACCATCATCCGAACCGTGGCTGTCGCAGCCGTGCTGCTGACGACCCCCGCCCATGCCCAAGGGCTGACCGAGCAGGCATTCCAGCAGATCAGCGAAAGCGTCTTTCGCCCCGTCATCGAGGAGTTCGACATTCCCGGCATCGCCATCGGCGTGACGATGGACGGACAGCAGTTCTTCTTCACCGATGGATTGGCAGATCGCGCGGCATCGCGCCCCGTCGACCGCGACACGCTGTTCGAGCTGGGATCGAACAGCAAGCTGTTCACCGTGGCCCTGGCGGCCCTTGCGGAACAGCGCGGCCTTTTGTCCCTGCAGGACCCGGTGTCATCCCGGATGCCTGCGCTGGCGGGCAGCGCCTTCGATGCGGTGACGCTGGCCGATCTTGCCGCCCATGCCACGGGTGGCCTGCCCCTGCAGGTGCCCGACGCGGTCACGGACATGGACGGCCTGATGACCTATCTGAACGCTTGGACGCCGCAGGGCGGGGCCGGCACGCGGCGCGCCTATTCCAATGTCAGCATCGGCCTTTTGGGGCTGATCGCGGGAGAGCAGTTCGGGACGACCTACACGGATGCGCTGGCCCGTGACCTTCTTCCCGGACTGGGTCTGGGCAGCACCTTCGTCGATGTCCCCGACGCCGAGATGGCGCGCTATGCCTTCGGTTATTCCAGAACGGACGACAGCCCGATCCGCGTCAACCCCGGCATGTTGGATGCCGAGGCCTATGGCATCAAGTCGTCGGTGACCGACATGACCCGTTTCCTGGACGCCCATCTGCGCAATCTTACCCTGGAGGGCGAGATCACGGCAGCGCTGGCGCGGACGCGCCGGTCGGACTACGACACAGCCCATTACGCGCAGGCCATGATCTGGGAAGGGTATCCTTGGCCCGTGGATGCAGCTGCGCTGGCGGCCGGAAATTCGCCGGACATGGCGATGTCGCCGCAACCCATGACCAAGGTCGACGCGCGCCAGTTGGAGGGGGACGTCTATCTGAACAAGACGGGGGCGACCAACGGCTTTGGCTCTTACGTCGCGATGGTGCCGTCCGAACGGATCGGCGTCGTGGTCCTGGCGAACCGCAACTATCCCAACCCGGTCCGTGCGGAAGCGACGCGAGAGCTGATCGTGCAACTGCTGGCGCGCGCCAGAGAGTGAACGGCAGTGCTGGACGCACAGGTGACCTGGCCACCATGACCGCTGCGGCCCCGATCCGGGGGCCGCAGCCTTGTTTCAGTCGGCGCGGCCATGCGTCAGGGTCGTGGGCGTCACCATCCGGCGCTGCCAGAGGAACAGCGCGGCGGCCACGGACAGGCCGAGGAGGTCGGTCACCCAGCCCACGGCAATCATCGACAGTGCCGCCCCGATCAGCACCAGACGCACCACCATCGACGCGTGCCCGAAGTAGTAGCCGATCACCCCCGCCGACAGCAGGAACATGCCCAGCAGCGCAGTGGCCGTCGCATGGATGATGTCGATCCATTCGCCCTGCATCAGCAGTTCGTGAGAGCCGAAGAACATGAAGGGCACGATGAAGGCCGCAAGGCCCAGGCGGAAGGCCTCGACGCTGGTCTTCATCGGGTCGGACCCGGACAGGGCCGCGCCCGCATAGGCGGCCAAGGCCACCGGCGGCGTGATGGCCGACATCACCGCATAGTAGAAGACGAAGAAATGCGCGACCAGCACCGGCACCCCCAGGGCGATCAGCCCCGGCGCCACGACGGCGGCGGCGACCGCATAGGCGGCGGTGGTGGGCATGCCCATCCCCAGGATGATCGAGATGCACATCGCAAAGAACATTGCCAGATACTGGTTCTGATCCGCGATCGACAGAAGCAGCGATGAGAACCGCGCCCCCACCCCGGTCAGCGCGATGACGCCCACGATGATGCCCGCCGCGGCGCAGACCGCGACCATCTGGATGGTCATCTTGGCGCCCATGTCCAGCGCGTTGAAGATCTGGCGCGGGCCCATGCGATGCGGCGTCAGCCAGCTGACCATCGCCGCCGCTGCCATGCCCATCGCGCCCGCCCGGATCACGGAATAGCCCGCGAACAGCGTATAGATCAGGATGATGATCGGCAGGAACAGATAGACCTGGCGGATCAGCACCTTGAACTGCGGCAGCTCGGACCGGGGCAGGCCCTTCATGTCCAGCTTGAGCGCCTGGAGGTCGACCATGAAATAGACCGACACGAAATACAGCAGCGCCGGGATGATCGCGGCGATGACGATGTCGGTATAGGGGATGCCCGTGACCTCGGCCATGATGAAGGCGCCCGCGCCCATGATCGGCGGCAGGATCTGCCCGCCCGAGGAGGCCGTGGCCTCGATCGCGGCCGAGGATTTCGGCGAATAGCCGACCTTTTTCATTAGCGGGATGGTCAGCGAGCCGGTGGACACCACGTTGCCCGCCGAGGTGCCGTTGATCATGCCCATCAGGCCCGATGCAAAGACCGCGACCTTGGCCGGACCGCCCCGTGCCTGACCGGCGCAGGCAAAGGCGAAGTTCACGAAGTAATCGCCCACCTTCGACGCCTGCAGGAAGGCCGCGAAGACGATGAACAGGATAATATAGGTCGAACTGACCGCGATCGGGTCGCCCAAGATGCCCTGGTCGGTGAAGATGTAGGTGAAGAACCGCGTCGCCGTATAGCCGCGATGGTTCAGAAAGCCCGGCAGCCACGGCCCCAGGAAGCTGTAGCCGATGAAGACCGCAACGATGATCACCAGCGCGAGGCCCGTCAGGCGGCGCGTCAGCTCCAGGATCAGCATGACCCCGGTGACCGCGGCCCACAGATCGCCCGGCTGCGCCATCGCCGTGCCCGCCCGCATGCGCAGCGCGCCCACGACGAACAGGATGTAGCCCAGGACCGCGATCGAGGCCAGGCACAGGATCAGGTCGCCCGGATAGATCCGCGACCGGTCCCGCGACGAATAGAGCCAGCCCGCGACGATGGCCGCGCCCGTGCCGATGGCCAGCGGCAGGCCATAGGTGCGGAACCCGAAGGCCGGCGGCATCGCCACCCCGGCCAGCCACCAGGCGCCCCAGGCATAGGCGATGACCGCCAGCCCATAGCCCACGCCCAGGGCCGCCACGCCCAGCAGGGCCCGTTCGGCCATGCCGCGGCGTGCGGGGGCGGTGGCGGTGTCGCTGCGCTGCGTCAGCGCGGAATAGGTCAGGAAGCCGATGATCAGGCCGCCGCAGACATGCATCATGCGGTAGGTCCAGGTCTCCAGCGGATAGACGACCATGACGAACAGGTGGAACAACGTATAGGCGGCGCAGAGGACCGCGATCAGCACACCCGTTCCGGCGCGGGGGTCGCGCTGGTTGGGGGCCATCGGTTCGTCATCGACGCCCTGCGCGATGACGGGTCCGGTCCCTGCCGCAGATGCAGCATCAACTGACATGAGGGGTCTCCGTCGGCAAGGACCGCGCGGACGGGGTCCGGGCAGTCGGTCCGATCATGGGGGAAAAGGGAAAGGGGTCCGGGGGCCGCAGCCCCCGGAGGATGCGCTCAGCCGCGCAGTTCGGCCGGGATCTCGACCCCGGCCTCGTCGAAGTAACGCACGGCGCCCGGGTGGTAGGGCAGGAAGGTGTTCTTGTCGACGTTCTCGGGCAGGGTCTCGGCGGCGGTGGCGTGGATCTGCATCATCGCCTCGTTGCCTTCCATCACCAGCTTGGTGATCTCATAGGCCAGGCTTTCGGGCATGTCCTGATGGGCGACGGCAAAGTTCCACATGGCGACCGTGCCATGCCCCTCGGGGAAGCCTTGGTACATGCCGCCGGGCACCTCGAAGGCGGCCACTTCGGGCATCGCCTCGAGGATCTGCGCGCGCTGCTCCTCGGTGAAGCCGAAGATGTTGACCGGGTTCTCGGCCGCGATCTGGGCAAAGGCGCTGATCGGCACGCCGGCCGCAAAGGCGAAGGCGTCGATCAGGCCGTCCTTGACCTGGCTCGTGGCGTCGTTGGCCCCGGCATAGCTGATGGTCGCGTCGACGCCCAGCACCTCGAAGAAGCGCGGCCAATAGGTGGCGGCGGTGCCGCCCGCCGGTCCGACCGAGACGCGCTTGCCCGCCATGTCGGTGACATCCGCGATGCCCGACGACTGCAGCGCCACGGCCTCGAACGGGGTCTGATACATGGGGAACAGGGCGCGCAGGGCCTTGTGCTCGACCCCCGGCGCCAGTTCGCTGTTGCCTGTCCAGGCCTCATAGGCAGGGCCCATGGTGACCAGGCCGATCTGGTGGTCGCCGGTCTCGACCAGGGTGGCGTTCTGCACCGGGCCGCCGGTGACCTCGCCCGAGGCGTTCAGGTCCAGGTTCTGGCTGATCAGTCCGGCCAGACCGGTGCCATAGATGAAATAGGTGCCGCCCTGGCTGGCGGTACCGATGGTCAGGCTGCTGGGCCAGTCGGCGCGGTCGTCCTGGGCAAAGGCGGGCGACAGGCTGAAGGTGGCCGCGACGGTCGCGGCGACGGTCATGAAACGCATGAAAATCCTCCCAGATTTTTCCGGGGCCGCACGTCTTGCGCGTGGCGGCCCAACAAAGCCCCTTCAGCTAGGCCATGCCATGCCGTGCACGCAATGCCGCCATGCGCCGGGCGCGCGGGAAAAGCGCCGCCAAGTCGCGGCGATGGGTGGATTCGGTAACATCGGCGTCATCGCGTGGGTGGAAATCCCCCCATCACGGGTCCGGATCGTCGCCCGCATCGACGTAATGCGTCTTGTCGATCATGTATTTCTGCATCTTTTCGTAAAGCGACTTCCGTGACAGGCCAAGCGATTCATAGACCGGCTTCAGCCGCCCGCCATGCGCGGCCAGGGTCGCCACGATCACGTCGCGTTCAAAGGCCGCGACCCGATGGGCCAGGCGCTGCTGTTCGGGGCTGCGATCCTCGGCCGGCTGCAGGGCGATGCCCAGGGCGTGGCGGTCGGCGGCGTTGCGCAGTTCGCGGACATTGCCGGGCCAGGCGCGTTCGGCGATCTCGGCCAGCAGGGCGGGGGGCACGGCCACGGCGGCGCGGCGGTGGCGGGCGGCGGCCTCCTGCACCAGCTTGATGAACAGAAGCTGGATGTCCTCGCGCCGCGCGGACAGCGGCGGCATGGTCAGCGTCACCACGTTCAACCGGTACAGCAGATCGGCGCGGAACCGCCCCGCCGCG
>TARA_R110001606_G_scaffold76783_6_pt1 | contig 12062 bp, 10 predicted proteins | sample TARA_R110001606 | Tara Oceans TARA_R110001606 (sample SAMEA4398315) | marine metagenome | biome: Polar Biome; feature: [SRF] surface water layer (ENVO:00010504); material: water (ENVO:00002006), including particulate matter (ENVO:01000060) such as... | depth 5 m
GTGTGCTCTAACCAACTGAGCTAAGGGGCCATTTTGTATTAGCTTATGTTTTTAAAAAACAAAGCTAAATTTTTGAAGCGTTTAACCACCTAAGCGATTAAAGCGGGTTGCAGTATAAAAAGTTTTTACTGACTTGTCACTAGCAAAAACCTTTATTTTAACAATCAACAAGCTAACTGCTTAAATAGTAGTCGCAAACCACTTAATTGCGTATTTAATCTGCAGCTACACAATAATTACGCATCGGGATAAGTGATGTAGCTTTAACCTATACTTGTTTTGATTTAGGCGAGATATCACTCCACTTCAAACCAAATTTACTCAAATATTTTTGCAAACGGCTTGAATCATTAGCTTGAGACTTGAGCGTGCGACTTACGTTAAATAACTCCCTGCCAGCTGATGCCATACTATTGTGACGCTGGCAGGTAGTAAGTACTTGGCTAAGCTGATTAATATCAAAGTTATCTAACTCTTCTATCTGAGTATTTTCAAGATAATCACAAAGGACAGTCGACGCTAACTGTTGATTTTGCGGATACCAAGCTTGCTTTAAGCGATCTATTTCATCTTTAACATCTTCTACTGTGATACGTGAAGAATCAGCCAATGTGCATAATCTTGTAATTGCAGAGCTCAAATCACGAAAGTTGCCAGTCCATAATGCCTCGTTTGAAGTGGCAAAACCAATGAAGGCATTTTTAGCTTCTTTATTAAATTGCACGCGATCCCCCATTTTTTTAGTATAGAGATCAACTTCGTAATCAATATTTGCTGGAATATCTTCTTTTCGATCTTTCAGTGCTGGTAATTCGTATTCCCACAGGTTAATACGAGCAAACAAGTCACTTCTAAAATGACCTTGAGCTATCTCTTTTTTTAAATCTCTATTGGTACCTGCAATCAACTGAAAATTGCTTTGAACAGGTGTATCGCTACCAACTGGGTGAAAAGTTTTATTTTCAAGAGCATGCAGCAGCATTGCTTGCTCTTCTAATCCCAGCTCGCCGATTTCATCTAAAAAAAGTACGCCATCATGTGCGCTCAATAAAAACCCATCTCTTGCTTGAAGCGCGCCAGTAAATGCACCTTTTGTGTGACCAAATAACGCAGCCATGGCATTCTCGCCTTTTAAAGTGGCACAATTTACAGAAACCAACGTGCCTTTTAGCATTGAACGCTTTTTCTTTAATTGAAATATACGGGTTGCAAGCTGGCTCTTACCCGCCCCAGTAGGCCCAGTTAAAAGCATGGGATCGTGTGAGCGAATTGCTACTTTTTCTATTTGTGTGATCAGTTGATTAAAGAAAATATTTTTAGTTTCTATACCGCCTTTTAAAAACTCCTTACCTTGCTGATGCTCAATATCAAACCGCGTAGCTAATTGATCATACTTAGATAAATCCAAATCGATGATCTGTATACGCCCTATCGATTTATTATTGTTATTATGATCTGGTGATGTTTGAATCAAACGCCCTGGAAAGTGCCGGCTTTCTGTAAGCAAGTAACTGCATATTTGCACAACATGCGTACCCGTTGTGATATGAAATAAGTAATCGTTTTTATCAGTATCAAAAGTGTAGTGTGAACACCAATCAAAGAGCTTGGCATACACTTCTTCAAAGTCCCACGGATCGCTAAAATTAAGCTGGTGCAACTGCACATTAGTTTCAGGAGAGACAGACTCAATATCCACTGCAACATTATTAGCAAGGCGACTACTGTGATTGTCATGCAGCATATGTAGCTGGTTAACGATTAGATTATCTTGACTACATAAACTTATATTAGGCCGCCACTTAGCCCATCGATCGACTCTCTTACCGACATAATCTAACTGCGTACCAATTAAGCTAACGACTACTGTATCTTTCACAACCGTATCCATATGGATAAAAACACTACACAAAACAATACAAAATAACGAAAGATCTATCAAGCGCAACAGCTAGAAACACACAAATTTAGTTAATTTAAGTCTTAAAAACAACAACTTAAAAACAAATAAAAATATTTAAACAAAACTGGCACATGACTTGTACTTACCTAGGAGTCTGATTAATTAGGTGTGATTCAAAAAGTCACTCTGGTGCGCTCAACACTGTTGCCGCGTATTCCCAATCAAACAACTATTAAAGTAGCTCAGAGGTAGAGCAACGGTTCATTGCCGTGTGCGAAGGTTCGAACCCTTCCTTAATAATACCCTTTAAAGGTAGCTCAACTGGTAGAGCAGCGGTTATACCGCCTGTTGTGGGTTCAAGTCCCACCCTAAATATAGATATAAAAACGTTAGTAAGTCGTTATTACCAATGCTTAGTAAACGCCTCAGGCGAATGAACGATGGCAAGCCGGATGCTCCCCATCGCTATGAAGTTTTAGGCCTTTATTAAACAAGTATTTAACTCTTACTAACCCCTTAATTTAAGGGGAGTAAAAACAATAAGGAATTTAAAATGTTAAGCAAAAAATTATTTCAAAAAATAGTCGAGATCACTGAAAACCAAAGAGTGCTAGTGTACAAAAATCAACAACTAATAGATGTACTCACACCTGGAAAACATAAACGTTGGGATTTTAAAAATGAATTATCGTTTGAGTATTTTGATATAAACACGCTGTACTTTTCAGAGCAAAATGCTGAAAGGCTGTATCGAAATAATCCACAGCTAAATGAACATATTTTTCACTGTAAGCTAAGTAACACGGAAGTGGGCCTGTTGTACGTTAATGACCTACTTGAAGGGATCGTCGCACCTAGCGAACAATTATATCTGTGGCAAGACGCGGGTGATATTCGACTAGAGAAAGTATCTATCGACGAAGAAATAGCCCTAGATGATAAAACGCTTTTTTTAATTAACCGTGCTGGCGCAAATACAGCGTCACGTTTAATTAAAAGTGAGCGTACTGTTGCAGTTAAACCTATTGCGGATTTAAACATAGCAAAAGAGCACATTGGTTTACTGTATGTAAATGGTCAGCTATTAAAACAACTAACACCCGGTCATTACGGTTTTTGGCAATTTAATCATGAGATTGAATTAAAAACGTTTGATTGCAGAACGCAGTTACTCGAGATCTCAGGACAAGAGATCCTCAGTAAAGACCGCGTAAGCTTACGCATTAATTTGAGTGCCAATATTAAAGTACATGACGCTCAGCTTGCAGCGCGAAGCGTTGATAACGTGAATGACTTTGTCTACAAAGCGTTGCAGTTAGCATTACGTGAAGCCGTTGGCACCAAGTCGCTCGATGATATCCTTTTGGATAAGTTGTACGTAAATGAAACGGTAAAAGAGCTGGTTGCACAGTCTTTAACAGACATTGGTATCACCCTAGAGAATGTCGGGGTAAAAGACATTATTTTGCCAGGTGAAATGAAAATAATATTAAACCAAGTAGTTGAAGCGCAAAAAGCAGCAGAAGCCAATGTAATTAAAAGACGCGAAGAAACGTCAGCAACCAGAAGCTTACATAACACTGCAAAAATGATTGAAAACAACCCAACACTAATGCGTTTAAAAGAGCTGGAAGCATTAGAAAAAGTCGCCGAACGAATAAACAATCTGACCGTGTACGGTGGATTAGAAGGATTAATGAACGGCGCAGTAAAAATAGCCTAACCAGAAAGCGTTACGCAAAAGTAATAATGAAAAGAATTAAGGAAAAAACGAATGTGTAAAAATTATAACGTAATCGAAAACCAAGGTAGTGTACCAATTAAAGCGTGGACCAAAGGCGTGCCGTTTGAAGAGCAAGCCCAACAGCAACTCAACAATATTGCACGTATGCCTTTAGTGCATTCACATATTGCCGTGATGCCAGACGTGCATTTAGGTAAAGGCGCAACCATTGGCAGTGTTATACCATCAGTAAATGCGGTTATTCCCGCCGCAGTGGGTGTTGATATTGGCTGTGGAATGGTCGCCACTAAAACAACTTTAACAGCAAGCCAACTACCTGATAACTTGTTGGCGATTAGACATGCTTTTGAGTCAGCAGTACCGCATGGCAGAACTAGCAATAGAAGCAAAGCAGATAGAGGTGCATGGCATAACATACCCGATATAGTTGCGGGTGAGTGGCTAAAATTACAGGCGCGGTTTGAACTTATTTGTGAAAAACACCCTGCAATAAAAAAGAGCAATCATGTTAACCATTTAGGTACAATGGGAACAGGCAATCACTTTTTAGAGCTGTGTTTAGATGAGCACGATATTGTATGGATCATGCTGCACTCTGGCAGCCGTGGCGTGGGTAACCGTATTGGGACGTATTTTATTGAGTTAGCCAAAAAAGAAATGCAGCGCCATCAAGTCAATCTACCCGATATGGATTTAGCCTATCTTGAAGAAGGCAGTGACTTTTTTGATGATTACGTTGAAGCGGTTGAATGGGCACAAGACTTTGCCGCCAAAAACCGCGAAATTATGATGTTTAATGCCATAGCGGCATTAAGTAAGCAAATACCTGTAGCGTTCTCAACCCATGAACTTGCAGTAAATTGCCACCATAATTATATTTCGCGTGAGCATCACTTTGGTAAAGACTGCTTTGTAACACGTAAAGGGGCTGTTAGAGCCGAAAAAGGGGAAATGGGTATTATCCCAGGTAATATGGGCGCGCGCTCTTTTATTGTTCGTGGTTTAGGAAACCCTGAAAGCTTCAATAGTTGTAGCCATGGTGCAGGCCGGGTTATGTCTAGAACAAAAGCCAAGAAGGTGTACAGCGTTGAAGATCAAATTGCCGCTACACAAGGCGTAGAGTGCAGAAAAGATGCCGCTGTTATTGATGAGATCCCTCATGCATACAAAGATATTGAAAAAGTAATGGCAGCACAAAAAGACTTGGTTGAAGTGGTATATACCTTAAAACAAATAGTTTGTGTAAAAGGATAAAGATAATTATATGACCACAGAACTTATAAAAATAGATGGCTCACAAGGTGAAGGCGGCGGCCAAGTATTAAGAACCGCTCTAACACTCTCTATTTTGACCCAGCAAAATATTGAACTTTACAATATTAGAGCAGGTAGAAACAAAACAGGGCTATTACGTCAACACCTGACATGTGTTTTGGCGGCACAAGAGATTTGTGGTGCCAGTATTGAAGGCGTTGAACTTGGCTCAACGCATATTCGCTTTTCGCCGGGCAAAATAAAAGCCGGTAACTTTAATTTTGCCATTGGTAGCGCAGGCAGCACCGTATTGGTATGCCAAACAATTTTACCTGTATTGGCACTGGCACCAAACAGCTCAACCGTCACGTTTGAAGGCGGCACACATAATGGAATGTCGCCTTCTTTGTGCTTTTTAGAACAGTCATTTTTGCCCATACTCAAACGCATGGGTGTTGATTGCCAGATTAAAACAGCAACACTCGGGTTTTATCCTGCAGGCGGTGGAAAGTGGCAAATAAGCGTTCAACCAACAACAAAGCTTAAGCCAATTAAGTTAACTACTGCTGGTGCTCACTTTGCTAAACAAACAAGTAATTGCTCTCTAACGGCACTAGTAAGCTCACTGCCATCAAGCATAGGGCAGCGCGAAATTAACACAGCTAAAAAAGTACTCAATTGGCACGATGCACCAAGCCTTGTGCAAAACGTGATCACCCCAGGCCCGGGTAACAGTTTTCAATTAGGTATTGATAGTGAAACGCATCGTTCTGTTTTTGAAGTGACGGGAGAAAAAGGGTTATCAGCGCAAAATGTAGCAAAACGTGCAGCAGGCAGAGTCAATGTATTCATTCAATCTCAGGCGGCGGTTGAAGAGTACTTAGCCGACCAACTATTACTCCCCATTGCACTGGCAGGAAGCGGCAGCTTTACAACAACTAAACCTAGCTTGCATACAATAACGAATATAAATGTTATTAAACACATATTAGGAAAAGAGATACAGTTAAAGCAATTAACTCAATGCCTGTGGCATGTTTCACTAGCACAAGACACTTAAACAATATTAAAAAATACAACGGTAAGGTAATGAATAATAAACTCAAAAAAGTCTACTTAGTCGGCGGAGCAGTGAGAGACTCATTACTAGGCCATCAGTCAAAAGACAAAGATTATGTTGTAGTAGGCGAGACGCTTGCCACCTTAATCGCATTAGGTTATCAGCCTGTTGGCAGTGATTTCCCGGTTTTTTTGCACCCAAAAACCAAAGACGAATACGCATTAGCCCGTACTGAACGAAAAAATGGCAAAGGCTATACTGGCTTTACAGTGGATGCCAGCACTTCGGTGACTTTAGAAGAAGATTTAGCTCGGCGGGATTTAACCATTAATTCAATGGCGATGGATGATCAAGGCAATATTATCGATCCTTTTAATGGCCAAGCTGATTTAAAAAACAAAATACTCAGGCACACTACCGCCGCTTTTGCAGAGGATCCCGTACGCGTGTTACGGATTGCACGTTTTCTTGCCCGTTTTGGTGAGCAATGGTCAATACACCCAGACACTCAAGCGCTTATGAACAAACTAAAAGAAAGCGGCGAACTTGCAAACTTAGTACCCGAACGTGTATGGAATGAAACCGAAAAGGCATTGAACGAGAAACACCCGCAGTTATTTTTTCAAGCGCTTAATGGTTTAGGGCTATTTCCTGAAATTGAAGCGATGCAAGGTATCCCTCAACCTAAAAACCACCACCCTGAAGGGGATGTTTACATTCACACCATGCTGGTACTAAAGCGAGCTGCTGATTTAGGTTTTGATATTGAAACACGCTTTGCCGCCCTCACCCACGACTTTGGCAAAGCCTATTGCTATCAGCAGTATGGGAATTTACTTGGTCATGAGCAAAGAGGTATTAAGGTAATTAATGAATTTTGCGAACGCTTAAAAGTACCGAATAAATTAAAAGCGCTGGCAGTTTTAACAAGTGATAACCACACCCGCTGTCACAAATTATTTGAGCTAACACCTAAAAAAGTACACAAACTCATTGTTGAAAAAATGAATGCGCTTGAACATCCACACCGTTTTTTACAGTTTCTTCAAGCGTGTTTATGTGATGCGCAAGGTAGGGGCGAAGACTTTGTAAATAAAGACTATCCACAATTCCAATTAGCGCAGTCACTATTAAATGCATTAAAGCAACTCGACAGAAAAGCCATAGTACAACAAGCAATTTCAAGAGGTAAAAGCGGCCCGCTAATTGGTGCAGCAATGCGAGAAGCGGAAATAAATTGTTTACGCGATTGCCTAACCGAATTAAAAAATAAAGAGTTACACCATGAAAATAAATAACCAAGAAAATACGGTAGATCAGCGCATCAACAAAGATATTCACACTGAAATACTACGCAGAATAAAAGCCGCAGAAGCTGAGCACAATGTTAAGGTACTTTACGCGATAGAGTCAGGTAGCCGAGCGTGGGGGTTTGAATCTCCTAACAGCGATTACGACGTGCGATTTATTTACGCGCACCCAACAGACTGGTATTTAGCAGTAAACCTTGAAGATAAACGCGATGTGATTGAATACCCAATCGTCGATGAAATAGATATAAACGGCTGGGATATTCGCAAAGCGCTAAAATTATTTTATAAATCTAACCCCGCGTTTATCGAGTGGCTACAATCACCCATTGTGTATGTAGATGACCAGCACTTTGCAACAAAAGCGCGCGAATTGCTGCCACTTATCGCGTCATCAACACGAGGAATTTATCACTACTTGCATATGGCTAAAGGCAATTTCCGTGAATATCTTAAAAAAGAGCAAGTCCCTCTGAAAAAGTATTTCTATGTTTTAAGGCCTTTATTAGCAATTATGTGGCTTGAAAAATATAACGAGCCGGCACCTATCGAATTCGATACTTTACGCAAGTTAGTAGCGGACAATACCCCACTTAATGAGGCAATATCAGCGCTTCTAGCATCAAAACGCGTCAGTTTAGAGAAAGAGTATATTAAAAGCGTGCCTGTGATTAATGAGTTTATTGAGTCAGAACTAGCGAGACACGAAAACTACAGATCAAAATTTGAAACAAGAGACGTCGATTTTGAAGAATTAAATCAATTTTTTGTTGAAGTGCTTGAGTCCAACTAAGTATTACTCAAAGTAAATAAACATTAGACTCATTTAGGAGAACTGAGATATGAATGATTCAAAGAGTACTATTCGCCAAAGAGCAGATGAAATTAAAGCATACCAATGTAAAAATTTAATCGCGGTTCTAGAAAATCCTATGGATATTAAAAATATAGGCGCAGTCATTCGTAATGCAAATGCGCTTGGTGTTGAAAAGATTTATGTTGTTGATTCTCGACATTCTTTGTCTGATGACTGGGAAGAATTAAGAGGGCGAAAATCACTATCCAGAATCTCTGTCTCAGCTTCAAAGTGGACTTTTGTTAAACGCTTTAATAGTACAGAAGAATGCTTTGCGCATCTGCAAAAAAATAGGTTTGTATCAGTAATAACCTCTCCACACATTAAGGGTAAACTAAATCAAATCCTTCATGAGGCGGATTATACTCAACCGAAGTTAGCTGTATGGTTTGGTAACGAATCACGAGGTGTAAGTGATACAGTTGTAGATAACAGTGAGTTTTGTATTTCAATTCCCATGTTCGGTATGATTGAGAGCCTAAATTTAGCAACGACTACCGGCATAGTTCTTTATGAAATCACAAAGCAGCGCCGCGAATATCAAGCTAAATATAAACGGGCCCATAGAAACCCCTAGCAATGTCTAAATCGTAATTTCTATTGATAATAAAAAGTTAAATGGTAAATTGGTTTATCTTAAAAAACTTTCTTTAGCACCTAGCTAAATTAAAATGAAAATTTATCCTTTATTCGGTATTGGCAATATTACTTTCGGTATGAGTCAAATAGACGTTCAATCAATTATTGGTAAACCAAAACAAACAAAAAAACAGACTGCTAAAGAAGATGATTCCATACATGAAGTTTGGTGTTATGACACACTAGGTTTACAGCTTGAATTCGATTCATTCTATGAATTTAGGCTAAATCGTATAAAAATCACATCTAGCGACTTTTGTATTTATGGTGAGCCGCTTATTGGGTTACCAGAGGAAAAGCTTGTTGGGCTATTGCCAAAAGTAATATTAGATAGTGAATACAATGGTTATAAACAATACACCGTTTCGGATCTTAAATTAGAGGTTATTTTAGAGGATAAAGTTGTTCGTGAAACTACTTTAGAGCCGGATCCCAACGTAGAGTTTTTGAAGTATTGTTCAAAAAGTTTACAGCGTAGATTTACTTGCCAACGCATATTAAAAAACGATGTAAGACGTCACGAAAGAATAATAGCCGCTGGGCTTTACGTTATTGAAAAAGGCTTAACTGATTCACTAGCCTTGGATTTTTACCATCGGATATAGAATGGTTTTTAGGAAGTTATCTTTCAATTAACCCTAAAACTAGGGATCTTTGGTGTGATGGAGTTGAACTGAATAAACTAGACTTCGTCACTAAAAATACAGCATCGATATATGCTACTGCTGATATTTTATCTTCAATTGATAATAGTGCTTATGACACATGTGAACTTCAAGGTTACATCACTATCTCCTCTAATGGTAAAAAGCTAAAAAACTATAACTTAAAATTAAAAAGACGAGAAAATGTCATCACTATAAATAAGTAGGCTAGTATTTCCAGCCTACTTTATTCAATAAATTAATTTAATAAAAAAAGGAGCCGTATTCAGACAAAATTACTCCTTTTTCGCCAATAATAAGCATTCTGTGACCTTCAGTAACTGAAGGCCACTCAAACTTATTTAACTGACTAGTAATAACGTCATCACCCACATTATGCTTTCTACTTTTGTTTTGACTACGTAGTGTGCTTTCTTTAACTTGCAGAGCAACAACCGTAATTAAAGCGCCGTAATTTAGCCCAAGATCACAAATAATTTGTCTAAAGTCTTTACGAAAATTGGTCGCATCCCAGACAATATTTTGCTTATTTGCTAATGCCGTTTTTAATCGCGATTTAGCTAACTGTAACATTTGTCCTCGATTTTTTTGGCAATTCCTTTTCCCATTAAGCTCTTCACGAATATCATCTAATGAAATAACTTCAAATCCTGTTAAGTTTTGTGCAATCCAAGTAGATTTACCACTGCCGCTAATACCACACATCACATAAAGATGACTGTATCCTAAAGCACCTTGATAATTTTTTGCTAGCGCTTCTTCAACTATACTAATTTGACCATTTGCCAGCTGACGAACAGCATAGCCATTTAAATATGCTTGTTCTGCACATGAAGATTTGACTTGAATAGGTTTTAAAATTGAGTGAGTTGCCTCACTCTCGCTCCACAATTCATACTCTTGCGCAAACATTTTAAACTGTTCCAACAAATCGATTTGTTGCGCTAGATCTGTGCATGTTCGCCCTTTCATATCGGCTAATTCAAGCCAATAAAGTAACTCTAAATTAGCATTTAAAGAAAGGTGCAGGTAATCACTGTAACTTTGATTTTTGATCACCAAACGTTTTGGCATTTGATGAAAACCCACTAATCCTGTAATGCTATTAATAGCTTTATACTCAAGGGGCAGCTCAAGTAATTTAATCGCTAAATAATTTGCACCTATCTCCTCATGTTTTGGTGCAACTACACGTTCAACACCTTCTATCTGTTTGCGTTTTGTAGTTATTGGCTTGGCAATATCATGCAATAAAGCAGATAAGATCAATACCTGCCTTTGAGCGCCTTTTATATGTTCAGCATCATTGACTAGTATTTCATACAGTTGACTCAACACCATATCAGTATGAATGGCAACATCGCCTTCAGCATGCCAGATACTGTCTTGCTCAGTGTCAGCGAACTGGTGCAGTAGAGGAAACGCATCTCCCAAATACTCAACACACTCAGCAAAATTTGGTGAATGATTTAAAGCTAAACTATCTAACCAAGCGGCTAATTTTTTCATCTTAACCTCCCTTTTTTGTGTTTTTAGTGCTTAACCCGTTAGGGATCACGTCAGTATGCATCCAATGCTTATCAGTGATCACATGGTTATTTCTCACCCATTTTGCGACACTTTTTTTAAACTGTGAGTAATGAAAACCATCAGCAAGTCTAACGACATAGCCTTCTTGGTATTGAGTATCCAATACTATGTTTTTTATTGTTTTTTCGCACCATAAGCCAACATACAACTCTTTTGGGGTGAGCAGCCCTAATTGTGCAAAAAACTGTTTGCTGTCTTGCCAGCTTAAGCATTCGTTGTTTTCGTTCCATAGCGAAAATGCCATAAAATAACTAGCTAATGATTCATAGCTAATTGAATGCCTTGCATACAGGTTTTCGCCACAGATACGCCATCCTTGCGGAATTTTGTAGCCAAGCTCTGCTTGCAGCGCTTTTACCCATGTTCTTGATGGGTGAAAACGACTATCAATCGAACGAGCGTGTACAAAGTCACTGTAAATAGTCGTATTTTCGCCATCCATTTTTTCAGTAACAACGACTTGCTTATTTGCAAAGCAGCTTAAATTACCTTGGTGTATATCATCTTCTGTTGCACCCGGTGACCAAGGTAAATGCGGGGTGCGAGGGTATTTAACTCTCATCATGTAACTCCAACTGTAAACGTTAAGATTGAACATTGTGTTCACTCTTCTAATAGTTTTAAGCACCGCATAACAATCTCTCCAATACTGAAATGGCAAAATTAAATATGCGGTGTTGAGATGGAATTACATTGTTCTACCCTCTTACTTCAATTTACATTAGCGCTAAATAGCTGCCAACGCTTTGTTTTATAATGCTTACTAACTCTTTATCCATATATTGATATTCATCAGCAATATCTAATACTTGAATATCTTTATACGTTAATAAATGTCCAAATTGCGCTTTAAGTCTATTTTTGTGTTTGTGCTCCATAACAAATATGACATCAGCCCATTGCATCATTTTGGCATTCGCCGTTCTCTTTGCATTAGGGCTTGTGCCTGCAGAGCTAACAGCGAGCTCTGGGTGATTTCTCCATACTTGCTCAGCCGTTGGGCTTCGCCACTGATTGCGACTACAAATGAAAAGTACATTT
>TARA_R110001606_G_scaffold56821_2_pt1 | contig 12060 bp, 17 predicted proteins | sample TARA_R110001606 | Tara Oceans TARA_R110001606 (sample SAMEA4398315) | marine metagenome | biome: Polar Biome; feature: [SRF] surface water layer (ENVO:00010504); material: water (ENVO:00002006), including particulate matter (ENVO:01000060) such as... | depth 5 m
AATAACGTAAACATCGAACACGATTCGAATGATGTTGCGGACGGTGTTTATTTGGTCCATTCTTACCAGGTTGATATTGACAAAGGATTCACAGCACCGGAACGATTCAAAGATGTTAATGACGGTTCATGGATTACATCGTATAAATTCGAAAACAAAGAACTGTACAATCGTGTCAAGTCAGGAGAAATGACGGGATTCAGTATCGAGGGAACGTTTATCATGGACCAGTTCGAGTTCAGTAAAGAAGAATCAATCTTGTCGCAACTGGACGAAATACTGAAAATGATCGGAAAATAAAACAACATTACACAATAATAAACAATAATATATTTTAGTATGAATTTAAAAGCAGAAATCAATTCGAGACTTGAAAAAATCGCGTCTCATTTTGCTGCGGATGAATCGACGGAAGAAGCTACTGAAGCGACAACTGAAGAAACTGCCGAGACTGTTGCCCAATTCGCTGAAGTTACTTTGATGGATGGTGAAACTATCCTTTCTTATGATGGTGAACTCGCTGAAGGTACAGCGGTTTTCGTTGTATTGGAAGGCGAACAAGCACCTGCACCCGAAGGAACTCACGAATTAGGTGGTGACATGGCTGGAGTTTCTATTGTGTTGGATGCTGACGGGATTATTCTTGAGATTGTTGATGCAAGGGAAGAAGCCGAAGAAGCTGAGCCACAAACAGACGAAATGATGTCGAGCGAAAATGTTGCTGAAATCGTTGACGAAAAAATGTCAGAGATTAACGAGCCGTTGAACGCTATTCTTTCGAACGTTGAAAGTCTTATCGATGAGAACAAATCATTGAAAGCAGAAATCGAAACGTTGAGAACTGAATTCAACGCTTTCAAAAACGAACCTTCGAAAAACGAAGAAAATTTGAAATTTAACCGTTCAGAGAAACCGCAAACAAGACGCGAGAAGTATCTTAACAACTTAAGAAAATAAAAATGAGCTTAAAAAAATATATCAATTCAAAATTCGATTACGATGTGTCAGGACTGGCGGCATACGTTGACGAGCAAAGAGATGAAATCCTAGTAAAACAAGTTACCGCTGGAAAGACACTCGAACAAATTACGATTCAAGAAGGAATCAAAGGAAGTGAGGAAATCAAATTGATGGACGACACTTTAGTTTATCAAACGGCTGATTGTACAATGACGGCTTCAGGAGATACGGTTTTTACTGATCGTCAAATTTCTGTTGCGACTATTGGTTACATGAAGAAGTTTTGTCAAAAGGATCTTGCTGGATTCTGGACGCAATTGAATCTCCGTGCTGGTGCAATGGATGAAGATAAAGACCTTCCATTCGAGCAGGCAATTATCGATTATATGCAATCCTTAAACTCGAACGAAATGGATAAGTTAATTTGGAGAGGTGACACGGCTGGTTCAGGTAATCTTTCATTCATTGATGGATTCTCTAAAATCTGTACAGTTGGAGCTGGATGTGTTGCATTGAATACTTCAAGTACTGCGACTGTAACAAATTCAAACGCATACGATGTATTTTATGAGATTTTTATCAACTCACCTGAAGCGGTTGCGGAATCAGCGGATTTCAAATGTTTCACGGGTCGTGAGAACTTCAACAAGTTGATTAAAAACTTAGTTGATTTGAACTTCTTCCATTATTCTCCAGATCAGATCGCTCAACTTGATCAAGTTACTGTCCCAGGAACTGACATGGTTGTTTCGAAAGTGGTTGGATTGAACACTAAAGATGATGTCTTTACTGGTAGAGCTTCTCACTTCATCGCAGGCGTGGATTTACAATCAGATTTGGATAACTTCGAAGTATGGTATGATCAGACGGATGATGTGATTTATATGCGTTCTAAATTCAGATTAGGCGTTCAAGTTCCTTTCCTTGATCAAATCGGAGTATGGCACGGAACTAGCTCACCAACATAGAAACGAGCTGATAAGAATTAAAAGCACCGGCACAATGTCGGTGCTATTGTTGAATTAAAAAACACGAAAGCAAATGGCTTGTGAAATGACATCGGGGTACAACGATAGAAGCTGTACAAATGGAAAAGGTGGAATCAAATCGGTTCTTTTATTTCCTGTTGGTAATCATAGCGGATCCGCTTTGACTGCGAACGAAATAACAGCGATTACTGTAACAGGTGAAACGTTCCACTACAAATTAAAATCAAATCTTTCAAGCTACACCGCACCAATCCAAAGAAATGAGGAAAACGGAACTTTGTGGTATGACCATACATTGAATATGATTCTGAATTCTGACAATAAAGAACTACGTTCAGCGATTCATCTACTAGCACAAAACGAACTTTGCGCAATGGTTGAGAAAGCAGACGGAACTTATGTAATGTTAGGATTCGAAGAAGGGTTGAAAGTTGCCGATTCGAATGAGTACGGTTCAGGAGTTGCAAAATCAGATCGTAACGGTCACACGATTGTGATGATCGGACAAGAAAACGAAGAAGTGCCGGATGTTGACGCAACAGTTGCAGCGACATTGATAGCGCAATCATCGTACGCGGCTTAGTTAATAACTGGTTAATAAATATTGAACGACAGATGGCTCGACTGTCTGTCGTTTTTTGTAATTTGTAAGTTTATGAATATCAAAAAAAAATACATCGGTTCAAAAGTGTTTCATCCAATTTTGAGACAGTTCATAAAAATCGAAAAAGGAAATGAAGAAAAATATTCCAAGTTAGGTCTTGATATTTTCACGACACGTAAGAAACCAAAATTACAAAAAAATGATAAGATTGAAACGGGACGCATCGACAACGTTCGTGATGACATTGACGGAACTGACAACGATCTCAAATCCTGAATATCTTTTTGAGTTTACGGAAGAACAATCATCCGAATCAGTTTACGCAATTTTAACAAACGAGTCACTTTCAACAACTCGTTATGATGAATTTACAGTCATTGATGGGACAGATTTGGATTTTCCGATTGATGGGTTTTACACTTACAACGTTTACGAACAAGCGAACGGAAGTGGGAATCTTGATCCGACTGGATTGAACAGAGTCGAGACGGGTCGTTCTCATGTTTACGTAATCGATACAGCACCAAACGAATATACGGATAGTACCGAAACAGAAAATGTCTATGAGTAAGAAAATACAAGCGATAGGATTCAATTCTTCAAAAGGTTTACCAAAACCAGTTGAGAAACTTGACAAGCGTGAAAACATTATCAAATGGGGTGAAAAGAATGACTATCCTTTCTATCTGATCGAAATGTTTAACGGTTCAGCATGGCATCAAGGAATCATAAAAACAAAAACGCATTATGTTGCTGGTGGTGGTGTCGAGATTGTCAACGGTCAACTTGATGAATTTATCGAGAACAAAAATTCTGATTTTACAATCGAAGAAATTTCAAAAAAAGTTGCGTTTGATTTTGAACTATTCGAAGGATTCGCAATCGTTGGAACTTGGAACAGAGAAGGTTCCAGAGTTGTTCGATGGGAACACGTTGACATCGATAAGATCAGAACGAACATCAATCAATCAGAGTTTTATTTTTCCGAAGATTGGAACGCAAGAAAACAATCACCTGAAACAACAGGGCATCGAATATTCAAACCATTAGACAGAACCAATCCACAAGGTAAATTTATTATTTACTACAAATCACCGGCAAAACAAAGCCGTGGTGAAATGGGAATTTATCCAAAACCTTCGTATGTTGGTGGGCTTACTTCGATCAATACCGATGTCTTGATTTCGCAGTATCATTTGTATGAGATTCAGAACGGTTTCAAAGGCGGCACAATTGTCTCGTTAAATACAGGGCAACCTGGAACACAAGAAGAAGCTGAAGCATATCGAGACGAAATAAAAGGATCGACAACAGACATTTCTGATTCGAATCAGTTGATTATCACATTTGCAGACGGTCAAGAAAACGCGCCAACTGTATTAAGTTTGAACGGAAATGATCTAGCTGATCGATACAACTTGACGGAGAAATCAGTACAACAAAACATTTTAGTTTGTCACTCGGCAACGAATCCGCTAATGTTCGGGATCAAGACCGAAGGGCAACTCGGTGGATCTACTGAACTACTCGAATCGTTTGAGATTTTTAAAAACACATACGTAACATCAAGACAGAAAACGATTGAATACTTTTTGAATATGATGGTTGAGCTGTCTGGTTTTACTGGAACGGTTGAACTAGCTGAATCTGCACCGATTAAGATCGAAACGGATTCAACACCTGAAGAAATGACTCAGGAATTCAGATCGAGCGACAAGGATCTAAAAATATTCAGTCAATACGGATCGAAACGAGAAGATTTCAAGATCGTTCGGTCATTCTCAGTGAAGAACGACTTCGGTTCGGCTGAAGTTGAACAAATGGAAACACGAAATTTTAGCGGTTTCTTTGATAAGATTGGAGATATTCGTGCGGCTTTGACTGACATTGACAAGAACGTTCTTGAATTGTTGCGACGTGGTGAAGATGGTGCAGATATAGCCGGAGCGATTGACGCGCCACTTATGGAAGTAGCGAAATCGATTCAACGTCTTGAGAAATTGAATCTTTTGGTTGACTCTGGAACGTCCGAACTAGGTGAACGAGTTCTTGAAGGTCTTGAAATCGATGTGAATCAATTCGAAGTTCGTTATTCTTACGAAGTAAAACCTGGATTTGGAGCTGAAATAATATCGACAAGTCGTGATTTCTGCAAAGAATTAATTCGCCAAGATCGTATGTATCTTAGAACTGAACTAGACCAAATATCGACAGCAGTTGATCGTGACGTGTGGCGTTATCGTGGTGGATTCTACAACAATTCTACAACAGGACGAACAACACCGTGGTGTCGTCACGAATGGGTACAGCACTTAGTAACTAAATAACAAATAACATGGCAACAAATTATCTCATATCGGTTGAGAACCTAAAAAAGAAAGGTTTGATTCACCAGAATACAGACACGAAGATTCTCGGAACGGCAATCATTCGAGTTCAAGATATGGTACTTCAACCGGTACTAGGTTCACCACTGTTCAGAGCGTTGAAAGATCGAGTCGAAGGAACAACGGCTTGGACTTCAGACTATCGAACTTTAATGAATGACTATGTTGTTCCGGCTATGGTTGCATCGGTTGACTACAAAGCTGCATTGTTACAAAAAGAAAAAATAACAAACAAAACGACAGGACACGTTTCAGATGAAAATATAACGACCGCAACAAAAGCGGAAATTATTTCTTTCCGTTCTGAACTTCAATCTGATGCTGATTTTTATCTTCAGAGATTGATCGGATTCTTAAAAGATGATTGCGGCACTTTATACCCTGAATACACCGAAGCAATCACACGAACGAATCACGACATCAAAAAAGAATCAAATGGGATGAGCGTTTTTAAAACTTGGATGACTTGAAAGTAACAGCGAAAGAAATTAAAAAACTACAAATTTATCTAAATGGACAAAACACTGAATCAAATAAAAAAGGATCTGAACGAGATCGGAACGAAGCACAAACAGATAAGTAGTTTTTTCTTCGGTGGGTTTCTTGATGCGATCAGTCGCGATGCGGTTGATTATCCTTTGATGAATTGCACGATTCAACCAGGATCGTTCGGTGACAACTTTGTTTCATTTAATATCATGGTGACGATTTGCGATAAATACAACGAATCGAACTATGAACAAATTGACGAAGTTCATTCTGATATGTTGTCGATCTTACGTGATATTTATATAACATTCAAACAAGAAAGATTCGAAGAATATCTGTCGATCTCAGGAGATCCGGCAACAGATCCATTTTTGAATAAAGGTCACGACGTAACTGCCGGATGGTCTATGAATTTGAATCTTGAAGTTTATGATTCAAACGATTGGTGTTCGATTCCTTCAGATGGATTTGATTACGGTAACGATTAAAAACAACAACACACAATAAGCATGGCAATCAAGATATATTCAGAAGGTGGAACTGTTATTATCGATGACGGTGATGAAATTCAAATTTCATCTTTCAGTTATTACGAAGGTGAGAATGAAACAATAACAATCGTTAACAATGACAAGCAAACAAACGCTTGGAACGATTTCTATTACAACATACAAACGAAGGAAGGTGTTCAAGCCGGTGTAACTATGGCACTTACACTTGATTACTTGTCAATTGTTGCCGGTGCATCTTTAATAAATCAAGTAGTAGTCAATCAAACTAATTTTGCAAGTACAATAGGTGGAACTATTGACAGTACAAAAGATTATTTTCTTGATGGAATAATAGACATCGGAACAACTCAAATTACAATACCGGAAACAGGTATTACAATAACTGGATATAGTTTTGACCTTAGTGGATTAGTTAGTACTGAGAATAACTATACAATGTTTATCGATTCAAGTGGTTCGGGAAATGTATTAATGACTGATATTTTTATCACAACGTCCGGTACTTTATCACAAGTTTATGACCTTACAGATTCTAATGGATTCCACGCTATTGAAATGAATCGAGTTAATTATATCGACTGTACAAGTTTAGGAGAATTGACAAATTATCGCCAAGGTTTGGAACTTGGAACAGGTAGGTTCGGAGGTTCGCCAAGTTTAACTTTAAGCGGTACTTGGATAGGTGGTTTTGTTGTGTTAACGTCTATTGTTAGGTCAATGAGTGACACAACAATAGAACCTTTATTTAAAACAGGGACTGCATTCACAATGTTGAGTCGATTCAAAACTGATATGAATGTTGACTTAGGAACGTTGCAACCGTTATTCGATTTCGCAACATCTAATTTCACCAACTCTTCCACTCTTCAATTAGAGGGGTGTTTGATTTCAAGAGATGGAGTATTTGACTCAACAGATACAAACATAACTCCAAACATAACTCATGCATCTTTATCCTCAAAGTGGTCTGAAAACATAGGTGTCCCGAATACTCACATTGGAGGACATTCAGAAGTAACAACAGAAACAGAAACAGTAATAACAACGGTAGGAGTTTATGAAACGTTAAACGGAACTTTTACAGCTGAGCAGTTACAACACTTTGACACACCTTCAAACGGTCAACTTAGAAATTTAGGAACAACACATAGAGAATTTTCAATGTTTGGAAACGTAAATCTTGACAGTGCAGCGAACGAAGATATTTCTTTAAGGGTTCGTAAATGGGATAATTCAGCAAGTGTATTTGTAGACTTATTCACTCAGAGCAGACAGATAAATAATTTTAGTGGTGGGCGTGATGTTGGTTTTTTCAACTTTCACGTATCGGTAACATTAGACGTTAACGATTATGTCTTTCTTCAAACAGCAAACCAAACAGGAACGAACAACGTTACGGCTGAATTAGGTAGTCACTTTAAGATATCAGTAAGATAATGATTTCAAAACTGTCTACATACTTATTGACTGGATTGAGTGCGTTTTTCTTGCCCATTTCATGGGCATTGATTTCGGTTATTGTAATAGTTGGAATCGATACGGTCACGGGTGTGATGGCAGCCGGTAAAAATGACGTAAAAAATATCGAGTCTCGGAAAATGGGTCGAGTCGTTTCTAAAATTATATATTATTTCAGTGCGATCATAATATGCAACATCGCAGCTTTGCACATTGACGATCAAATTCCATTTGTGAAACTGTCACTTGTCGCAATTATGACAATCGAAGTCAAATCGATTGATGAAAATTTCAGAAAGACGTTCGGTTTTTCGTTCGTTGATAAGTTGTTAAAAGGATTCAAAAAATTAAACCGGAAAGATTCAGAAAAAGATTAAATTTGACTTGTAATCTTTTCATGTTTTAGTTTTGACGGGTTGGCTTTATTTTGTCAATCCGTTTTTTTATTGTACATTGTCAAAAAAAAACAAATTATCATGAGTAAATTTTTATACATTTTTGATGCCGGACATGGTGGATTGAATCCAAACGGTGTCTATGCAACAAGCGGAAAACGTTCACCTGAATTTGATGACGGCTCTGTTCTATATGAAGGAGTTGAGAATCGAAAGAAAGTAAAAGCAATCACCGAACTGATGAAGAATCGAAATTTAGATTTTGAAACGGTTCATCATGATTGGAAAGACAACAGTCTCGGTTCAAGGGTCAGACAAGCAAATCAATTAAACCGATCAAAACCATGTATATACATATCGATTCATTCGGATGCGTACGGAACAGGATGGACCAGTCCAAGCGGAATCGGTGTCTATCATTTTCAAGGATCAAAGCAATCGAAGAAGATAGCGAAACTATTTAGACAAGAACTGACTTGTAATTTTGACGGAATTGCACTTGATCGAAAGATTAAAGAAGCACGGTTTTATGTTTTGCATCATACACAAATGCCTGCCGTATTACTTGAGTTAGGATTTCATTCTAACAAAGAAGAAGCGAAACGAATGATGTCGGACGAATGGACTGACCTGGTTGCGAAATCAGTTGTGGACGCTTGCGAATTAATCGAAACAATGTAACATGAAAAAGTTAATTATTTTATCGCTGATCTTGTCAAGTTGTGGAGCACCGTGGCACATAAAACGAGCAGTAAAGAAAGATCCGACGATCATCGAGAACAAATCCGATACCGTTCGATTCACAATTGATCGAGTCGATACGATTGAAACGATGCTGAACGATACGATCTTCAGAGAATTCAGAACAACCAAGATCGACACGTTCGTTGTAACGAACTATAAATTTATAGACGGGTACAATGTCCGAACACGTCAAGAAGTGCGACAGGATGCAAGGACTGAACGAACTGAGGCAAGACAAGACAACCGAACGAAAAGAAAAAACAAGAAACAAGAAGAACGAACCGAACGAACCAAAATAAAAAGATCACTATGGATCGTTATCGGTGTCGTTTTATTATTATCTTTATATTTAATTAAACATGAAAGAAATGAAAAAAGGAAGTAAAAGAAAAAGAAACAATCGTATCTGGGTAAACGAATCGGAACTTGAAATGTTCCAAGAATTGAGAATGTTCGAAAGGTCGTGCAAAGATCAAGGATTGAATCCCGAACAAGTCAAACACGGATGGTTCAAGTCAAAAGAAACAAGTCTATTTGTAAAGAATCCGAATTTTAAAAGTGAAGAATCGCAGAAAGCTAGTCAGTTTCAAATCGATCTGATCAACCAAATAAAAGAACACGCACCGAAATACCCAAAAATCCAAAGGTCAACATCTTCGGAAGGTCATTTGCTTGTCATTGATCCGGCTGATATTCATGTCGGTAAACTTTGCAGATCGTTCGAGACTGGCGAAGAATATAACGAACAAATCGCAGTCAATCGAGTCAAAGAAGGCGTGAAAGGTATCATTCAAAAGTCAAAAGGGTGGAACATTGACAAGATTATTTTCATAGGTGGTAACGATGTTCTGCATACTGACACGCCCAAAAGAACAACAACGTCGGGAACTGCTCAAGATACGGACGGGATGTGGTACGATAATTTTTTGACAGCTAAACAATTGTACGTCGATGTTCTTGAGATGTTACTAGGTGTTGCGGATGTACATTTCATCTTCAATCCTTCGAATCATGACTATCAATCTGGTTTCTTTCTTGCGAATGTAATCGAAACACATTTCAGAAAGTCAAAAAATATCACATTTGATTGCTCAATTGCTCATCGAAAGTATTTCGTTTATGGTTCTAATCTTATCGGGTCAACACATGGAGACGGTGCAAAGTTCGCGGACCTTCCTTTGTTGATGGCTCAAGAAAGTACGAAATGGAGCGAAACAAAACACCGATACATATACACGCATCACGTTCACCATAAAGTTGCGAAGGATTTTGTCGGTGTAACGGTCGAATCGCTTCGGTCACCTTCAGGAACTGATTCCTGGCATCATCGAAACGGCTACCAACACAATCCGAAAGCGGTCGAGGGTTTTATTCATAATAAATTACACGGTCAAATTGCACGATTAACGCATATTTTTTAACCGATACACAACCAAATCAATCCGGTCGATTCAGTTCGATCGGATTTTTTTTTGTTAATAATGTGTTGATATCTAAATAAAAGTATTATATTTGTCGGGTAGGCAACGAAGCCACAACAAAAAAACAAAGTAAGATGAAAAAAGTAATTATGATTGCAGCGACTATTATGGTCGGATTAGTAAGCAATGCACAGAAACAAAACGTGGTTCAAACGTTTGATATGTCAACACCTTTCGAGGATGTAAAACGCAACTACAAGTTGAAGTTCTTCGTTATGGAATCCTTGATTATGAAGGACGGTTCAAAGATTCAAATTGGAGATACACTCATGCTAGGTGAGTCAGCAAGTAAACTAACAAACACATACGAAACAATACTTTTCGGTACGATAGGCAGCATAACGGCTTCATCGGTTATAGGAACGCCAGTAACCAAAGCAAGCACATCTTGTAAGGGTAACGTCTATGTAGCTACAAAGATGAGATGTACAAGGTCGTTCGGACAAGTGGGTGTCTATATTGAGTTAACTAATGTCGAATCTACATTGAAAATAAGGTCATGGAAAACTATTACAGCTTCACAGCTTTCACTTTTGAATGGGGAATTAATTAATCCAAACGCTATAATGACAAGCGATGAAGCCCTTGCAGAACTAAAGAAAGCGAAAGACAAGTTTGATCTTGGTCTGCTTACACAGGAAGAATTTAATAAACTAAGATCGGAGCTTGCACCATTAATAAAGTAACACTTTAATAAAAAACAAAATAACATGGAAAAAGTAATAACAATTTTAGGAATGATTTTAGGCTCGCTAAGTGTAAGCGGTCAAGTTGGAGGAATATGCATGTACACATTACCAGATAGTACAGAGGTTTGTTATCAAACTAACGCAGGAGTAAACGCACAAAACACTTGCCTACAAGAAGCGGTTGATTTGTTTGCTTTACCATATAACCCGTATGATAGCCCCTTGGTTAATTGTGCTTCTACCGTGTACCTAAATGGAGTTGCGGGGTTTTGGACTGGCACTGGTAATTGTGTTTCTGATTTCTGTTCAATATATTTACCCGTTGAACTATCAGACTTTTACGGAGATTGTGGGGGTGTTGGTTGGGTTACAGCCTCAGAGTTTAATAATGATTATTTCACTTTAGAGTCCAGTAAGGATGGGCAATTTTGGAAGGTTGAAAATGTTGTGTCAGGGTCTGGTACAACGCAAACCGAGAAAAAATACAGTGTAAATATAAAGGCAAGTGGTTTAACTTATTTCAAGCTATCCCAAACCGACACAGATGGAATCAGTGAAACTTTCCGTGTGATTACAGTGGATTGTTCATCTATGGAATTAACAGTGGTTAATCACATGGATATGGCAGGAAAGGTAATTGACTTAAATAATTTTAAAGGTGTATATTTTGCACAATACTCAGACGGTTCAACAACAAAACATTTTAAAAACTAAACAACATGGAAGATTTATTCAAAATACTAGGATTGAAATTCGATCCGATCAACGAACTAAACAAATTCGACGAACACCTTTCGAAACGAGAACAGCTCGATCATGAGTTATCCATCTCAATACTCAATAACAAAAAGTACTATTGGGAGCAGATCAGAAACAAAACCAATAAAGAAACACATCCTTCAGCATGGGAATCAGCGAACGGAGCTGTTGAAGAATTAACTAATTCAATTCAAAAACTAAGAAGATGATAGCAGAATCAATCAAAATAATGTCATCCGTAATTGTAGACGAATCAGTTCAATGGCAAAATGAATACAAACCGAAGAACCAAATCAACGACGCTGAACGTGTCAAGTTCTTCACGAATTTCAATGTTAAATTAATCACCAGAATCAGACAAATCAAAACCGCATGAGTTACGAACATCTAATTATTGAATGTGAATCGGATCGATTTCAGACAATCAAAAACATAATAACAATTAACGAACTAGATTCATCAAGCCGAAAACGTGAGAACGTTTATAGACGTTTCTTTTTATACAATGAACTTCGATCAATGTCGGAATTCAAATCATTGAAGTGGATCGGGAAACTATTCAACCGAGATCATTCTTCAGTCGTTCACGGTTT
>TARA_R110001606_G_scaffold24873_3_pt1 | contig 12049 bp, 17 predicted proteins | sample TARA_R110001606 | Tara Oceans TARA_R110001606 (sample SAMEA4398315) | marine metagenome | biome: Polar Biome; feature: [SRF] surface water layer (ENVO:00010504); material: water (ENVO:00002006), including particulate matter (ENVO:01000060) such as... | depth 5 m
CCAGAACTTACCTTTTATATCTCCATCATAGTATCGTCCCATTACTCTCCGTTTTTAAATATTAATTTATCCTCATCAAACAATTCAATAGTAGAAGAACCTCCGTTCTCCTCTACTGTCAGCTCTTCTGAAGTATCATACAGAGTTTCGTACCCTGCGTCTGTAAACAAAGGCTCTGTACCTTTCTTTAGTTTTTCAAGAATATATCCCTTATCGTTTTTATCATCAGGAATGTGTATCCTTCTCCAAATTGTACATTTATAATCTAAATACATAGTCTATTTTATATTCCAATTTATCTCTTCTTTCTTAAGCATATACAACATTGCATTGCATTTGCTAAATATATTATTATCATAAAATTCAGACTTTCCTCTTATTTCTTTTGTAGGATAAGGAACTTTTATTAGTCTTGTGCTTAAGGGGTTAAGATATTGCTCATAAAGCTGTGCTTCTTCCCCTATCAAAATAAATATAACATTTTCGTGCATACGATTAATAGCATCAATAACGTTTAATGTAAACTCTTTCCACATATCTAAATGTGAATTCAATTGTCCATCTTGTGTTGTTAATGATGTATTAAGCATAAGCACTCCTTGTTTTGCCCATCCTTCTAAAGAGTAATCAAAATCAAGACATAATATGTCAAGATCTTTTTCTAATTCTCTAATAATAATATTTAATGATGATGGTGTAATCATCATATTTTCACTAATCTCTATGCCAAATGATAATCCTGTTGCCTGGTGTTTTTTAACATAAGGGCTAATACCTAAGAATACTACATTTACCTTTTCATAAGGTGTTAATTGGAATGCTTTGAAGACATTCTTCTGTTCAGGATATATACGTTTTTGTTTACGTTCAGCCATTAACCAATGACCTAACTTTACAAACTCCTGAGACTGAAGATATGCCCTCATTGCATTATACCAACCAGTACCAAAAAGGTTTATTATTACCTTTTCAACGCTCATAGATTATATACTTATCATAAAACGTTTCTCTATCTTCATCTATAGTTGAACGTAACTCACCTCCTTCTGGAATTTCAATATCATATTCTTTTTCCATCTTATCTCTAAGAAGAGAGCTTTTTTCAAGCTCAAGACGAATTTTATTATGTTTATCACGTATCATGTGAAAATCATAAATACGTTTTTTATAGCTTTCACTAATTTCTGAAAACTTACCAACACGAATACGTACTAAATCCTCAATAAAAGAATCAGGTATAGCAAGTGTAATCATTACATATTCACTACCGAGTTCTTGCTCATCCATAAAATGATCTGAAGATCTGAAGAAGGTCATTGCATTCTCATAGCCGCTGTCAACAAAATGAGGTCTTTTCATTAAGACCCATATGCAACCATCCATGTGTCCTTCACGATAAAGATAGGCGTTCATCATGTGTGTAGAAAATGATATATCTGCTCTTGTGCCACCATATACAGGTAGTATTAAGAGTGATGTATCAGATCTTTCCATTGTAAGACCACGATAAATTCTTACACCATTATGTGAACGTAAAAGGCTAATATTATTTAATTGATACCAGCCAGAATGTTTTACATAAATGTGATCACCTTTATAGAATAAACGGGAACCATTCTTTTTAACTTCAAGAATGTCCCCGTCTTCTTCCATTGTATCTATAATTTCAGCATCTTCCTTAACACTTATTTGAATATGAAATCCTGTATAAGTGACAGTGCTTTCAATTTCAGATTTCTTCAAGAACATTGTCATAAATATTAGTTACTAACATTCCTTCGTTATCATAACATTCTTTGCTATAATCCCATAAATCATTGTTAACATGCCATATATAATCATTAAATATATCCATAGCACCTTTGCGCTTTTTGTTATATTTAAAACCACCATTAATAGCACAATCAACATCTATTTCTGACATTCTAACACAGATAGGTTCATTACCTTGTACTGTATCAATAAATACAAATAAGAATGAAGAAGATACCTCATAACCATTTAAAGGTCCTGCTTGCTCTGTAAGAGCTTGCATTGCGATAGTATACCAAGCACCTTGAAGGTCATATCCGAACTTCATAAAACTTGGCATTATATTATGATCATAAGAAGATGTTGTCTTAAGGTCAATTATCTGTATACTCTTTTTCTCGTGATCAATAATCACAATATCTGGAAGTGCTTTACATTGAACACCTTGTAATTCAAACGTCATATCCATTTGATATACAATCTCAATATTATCATGCATAACACGATGACTTTCAGGTACATCCATAACAAACATATCACCTACATACTTATTATTAATAAGTGTTGCTTTCATTGCAGCAGCCTTATTGAACTGTTCTTGAGTAATAAGTGTAATAGTTTTTGACATCATATATTCAGATGCCCAATCTCTACCACCAATCTCTACAAACTCAGTAATGAGGTCATCTACTTTTGGACTTTTAATACCAGATTGATCATATGCTTGTGTAATCATTGTATCAAGCTCTGCATTCGCATTATTTGCAAGTATCTCTTGCATTATTTGCTCAAGAGCATATGCAAATTTACCTGTATTTTTACGCCTGTCTGTCCAAGGATTCTCGTATCGCGATACACGATATTTAGATGTAAACTCAGTTGATGTATCAAACATCAATGAGTCAAACATACTACCAAATGTCATTGCATCACTCTCTATTCTTTGTGCAGTGCCTTGAAGCATTGCTTTAGCTCGTTGTGGGTGACGAACAAGTTCGGAAAGCAGTGAACGTGATACTGCCTTCCTTTCAAAATAATTATTTCTTTCCATTAATTTGTAATTATTAAACCTAATTTGTTATCTCTTTCAATTGATTCCTTTATCATATTAGACAATTTACTTTGCACATCGGCAAGCATATTTTTTTTGTCAATAAAATCAGCTGGAATTTTTAAATTAGTATTTTTTTCATATTTAATATATGATATATCATTAACAATAAATGATGCATCATTAATTATTGATGAAACTAATTGCTCTCGTACATTTTTTACTTGTCTATAATCTATACACGCAATAGTTTCTATATACTGTTGTTCATCATCACTATATTCATGATTATTGATACCCTCTATACGTTTTACGTCACATATAAGATTAGTACCTGTTAACGCATAAATAATAGGAACAAGTATTTCATCATCAATAGCATCAACTCTTGTATAATTAGTATTAGAAGATTTATTTAAATAATACTTACGAATATATTGTGGAAAAATTACAGTACTATCAATTTTACGTATTACTTTTACGGGCATTCCATTGTAATTAATTGTAATTGCATATCCTCTCTAAAATGAAATGGTACTTCACGTATATTAATGCCCATCAATTGATTAGCAATATAATTAGTAAATGATGTTACCATTCTTGCTGCAATAAGTGCACCTGTATGAGATGTATTCTTTAAGGAGCATATTTGCTCTCCTATCTGTGAATCATCAAACAATGTCTTTTCATAGCGTTTCTCATCTCCTTTTTTTACAACATACACTTCATATGTTTCAATAGTCATACGACCATCAATAAAGAGTTCTCTGTTCTCCAGAGTCTTCCATTTCTTAAACATATCTTTACGTGCTTTCATGTTGTCAAAACAAGAAAATGCAATTGCAGAAACATAGGATTCCTCCGTAAGCTTCTGATTCATCGAGTGTACTTTTTGATCTGATATCTCAGTAAATGAGAATATATTATCACGTGCACTTTCAGTCTTTGATTTACCAACATTATCCTTTGAGAACAATTGTCCTGATAGATTAATGCCTTCAACCGTATCATCATCATACATAATCAATTCATGTTCACCAGTTCTTGCGAGTAACAGAGAAAGCCAACTACCGATAGTGCCTACACCACCGATAGTTATCTCTCTGAAATCACCGAACCAATCAACACTATTAAATCTCGTATGAGAATCTTTGTGTTGTGTTTCCGTCATAGTGAGTATTCGTTATTTTTATTTAACTGTTCTTTAGCATCTTCAAGAGCTTCTCGAAGCTTTTCAACGCCTTTACCTGAATAAGACTCTAGCTTTTCTAATGTTTTACAAACACCAGCATATGCTCCGTAAGTAGTAAAATGATCAATAGCATATTCCATTGCATTATCATTTAATTGATCTACATATAAACTAAACATAGGATCTGATTCATGAATCTTAAGGTCATCCAATGTATCGTGTAATGGTTCATTAGCATCAACATCAAGATACACAAGAGATGATATAAACCATTCTATCTCATCATCATCATTTAACTTGTAATTATTTAAGTACTTAGAAGGTGTTGTTTTATCATTTGATACATAGCTCATACCTCCATACCAACTATCTTCGTTAGAATACTCAATTTTACTACTATGATTAAACATACTTGTCTGATATTTCTGATCGCCATAAGGATTATTCATGTATGAAGTAGGATAAAAAGAAGATTGCTTTTTCTTTTTCTCTTCTTCCTCTTTCTTCTTACGTTCCTTTATCTCTCCAATACGCTCTTCAATAATCTCATTATAAATTGATGTTTCAAATTCAATGTCAAGATCAAACGTAATCATCACTTGTTTTGATGGAATATTTACTACTACATCATCTTCATCTTCTTCAGTAATAGTATAAGAATTGCTATAAACGTCTACCAACTTAGCAATCTTAGCACACCACTTACCATCAAAATTCACAATCAGTGATAAATAATAAGAGTATAGATGAGCATTGTCATGTAACTCTTGATCATCTGTACCTGAAAAGAATGCACTCATATTATGATGCGTATGAATAAGACCGTAACGATTCTCCATATATGCAGGAACACGATCTACCATATTTATAACATCTTCTGTATGATTGTCACTCTCTGTATAGCTATGACTCCCTATATCCATCATATAGATATCAGTTGTCTTTGCTACATATGTTTTAGGATTGCTAATGTTACCTTCAACTTTCTCATAAAAGATAAAACCACACCATTCTACACTACCTATTCGGTTATGCATTTGATCAATCTTTTTCTTTACATCTTCTGTAATAATGAGCTTACCCTTCTGTTGTAACTCCAGTACTTCGTACTTCTTCGGTTTTGTTATTTGCATAATTAAAATTTATAATTAAAGATAATCGTTGTTTTATTTTTGATAAAATTTCTTTTGGAACTGTATTATATAGTGTAGAAAGATATGGCGTTATTTCTGCCTTATCAGTATTTTCTATACATAAGTTTATCACACTCCCTTTAAATAATACTCTCTCTTCTACTGATGTATGATTTTGAAAATTTGTGTTTTTTAATTCTAATTGATCAAAATCAAGATAGTTACCATATGAATTTGTTTTAGTTATATTTTCTATAGTAATTTTATTTATAAAATCAGAAGATACAACAAGTTCATTTCCATTTGCAACAACTTCAAATACATCAGCATATTTATAAATAATATCATCTATATCTATATTATCTACAGTAAGATCCTTATTATTTTTACAATTATAAATATTTTCAAGAGTGCTATATGGTCCACCTTCTCTGCTTTCCCAAGCAATATATGAATTAAGATACATGCAGTATAATGACATATCTGTATTCTTTCTTTTTCTTTTAAAGAAATGATTCCATAAATCAGATTCACCTAAACACATAGGTAACCACCCAACTGATCCGTTTTCACGAATACGTAGTGCAGGTGCATGAGGGTGCATAAATTGGTTTCTAGCTTCAATCGAGTTCAGCTTATTACGAAACATATAAAGACTATGGAATTTCACACCATTTTGACTTGCCCATAAGATTGTTTTTGTATAAATTCCTTTTAATAGAGCCTTATGACCTAAAGTGTTTGATATTTCAACATCACCATGATAAATTATAAGGTCTATCTTATATAGTCCATTGTTCTGTGTTGGATAACAAATGTCTGATGATATTACATCAACATTATTAAGATGACCATATACTTTAAATGTATGATCAAAAAAGTCATATAACAGATTAATGATAGAATCCCAGACTAAACTATTTCTATCTATAATATCATCATCAGGATGAATATTACTTACATACGGCACAGTTTCAGGAGCAACATCTTTAATACCATCTTTTGTAATATATACTGTGCCGAAATCACCTTTAATTTTAAACGTAAATGGGTTATTAAGCATATTTATTGTTTTTAAATGAATGGAGACCCTCCATATTTCAGAAGGGTCTCCTTATCAATTACTTACCTAAGAAAGATCTGAATGCTCTGTTGACATCAGCAAGAGTGCTACTGCCTACTTCAACGCTTTCTTCATCTTCTATCATAAGTTCACCTACTGCGGTAAGAGAGTCTCTGAATCTATTTGTCGCATAAACTAATCTTTCATAGTCATTTATAAGCTCATCAAATTCACCAGTATCAGATACTTGGATTTCATCATTACCTGCTTTCATCTGCGATGGTACAACAAGAAGGATTACATCCTCGCCTGTAGGGATTAATGATGTATCATCAAACAAAGTTGTCTTTGTAGCATGGATAATTACATTTGCATTATCAAAGTTCACATCTGTTACGTGATCTTTCAACTCACCAAATGTAGTTCCTTCAAAGTCAGTTACTTTTTTTGGTCTTGCGTTACCGTCTGATTTAATATAGATTGTTCTTGACATTTTTTATAGTTTTTGTCAGATTAAAATTCCACCTTTATCAAGGTGTTGCTCAATGTCATTCATAAGTAGTGAATACAACTTATGAATGTTAGTTTTATATACTATTTCAGCAGTGATAGCGTCTCCCGCTAATGCTGATGATAATACATATTCATGCGAAATATCGTATAGTTCCTCCACCTCAAATCGTAATATACTAACATTACAATTTTCAATAGATTCCTTATCACGTTTTAATATTTCACATGCTTTGGAGATTGTTGTTTCCAACAATTCATTTCCGAACATGTTTTACGATCTTAACGTTCGCAAACTTGTCAACATAGGAATCATTGTTTACAAGAAGATCAATCTTATTAGACCATCTTCTATTCATTCTGTCAGCAATCATCCACATACCGTCATACTCACCTGCTCCCACAATACATATGGAATCACCTGGTGAATAAAATTCTTCAAGGTCTCTACTTATTGCCACGTATCTGTGGGATAGAGGATCTTTCGGATTGATATGATAATTAAATGCTGTTACATACGGGTCTGCATCACACTGTTCAGGAACTGCCTGATAGCATGTTGCGGTGACCAATGTTTGCAGTATTACAATTGATATTGATAAATTTAACATGTTTTACGAATTAAATTAATAAAATCATCCAGCGTCATATGTACATATTTTCCCTGCGTTACAAACCTTCCTTTAGGACTTTTCTTTGTCTTCCTTTCAAAGATGACATTAAGTTGCCCGTCTTCGACAGGCATTTCCTTAATTATTGATATGTAATCTACACGGTCTTTCAGTGTTTTGCACTGTACATTCAGGTAATCGGTATAGCATAGGTCAACCTTTTGGTCGTCCCGCCTTCTCGATTCCGAACGTGATGTCACAACGTCTGGAAAAAACTCTGACAATAATTTAACACATTCTCTCTCCCATGAATGACCTGCACTTCTATTGCGATTTGCCATTTTTTCAACTTCACTGTGCTGTCAGATACCTAACAGCTTTTCCATCATACTATACGAATGATACTTTCCATGTTCTGCATAAGAATCGGTAATATCTTTCGTTCCATCGTCATTGAATACTGCGGTAATACCATACTTTTCAACATGTCTTTCTGCAAAAGAAATACCTGCTGTGTCTGGATCACCCCAAATAAACACACGATCAAAACGTGATAAAATACTTTCCATCTGCTGTTCAGGCACATCAATAGATTCTGCCTGTGGTGCAAATGAAGGTATTCCGAACTCATGCATAAGCATAGCGTCCTTATAGGACTTTTGTATCACACATATCTCACCTCTATCAGGCAATAGTTTGTAGCCTTGCAGCTCCATACCACCTGATATAAATCTCATTCTCTCTTCAATTGGTCTATATATCTTGAACTCTGTAAACAGGTCATAAGAATAAGAGAGGGTCTTACATTTAAATAATGACCTGTCTATCCAGAATTTAGATATTGGACTAACTTTAAAGTGATTGAGTGTATCTGTTGAGATTCCCCACTGTTTCCACAATTTTACATCATCCTCTGTGGAATGACGTTTCTTTATTAATAATGTTGGAAAGCTTTTTGGTTTTACTCTATTAGATACTGTTACGGGGAGTTCAGGGAGAGACCTGCAATGCAGATCCCTCCATACTTTTTCAAGCAACTCTCCGAATGTAAGATAAGGGTGTAGTATTGATACGAAATCAAATACTCCACCACGCTCGCCTGTACCGTAATCAATGAATCTTAAATCACCATTGTTACCATAGTAAAGTCTGAATGAAGGTGTATGATCATCCTCACGTAGAGGAGAACATATCATCTTCTTTGGAGAAACATCTCCGATGTACCTTCTATATACGTCAATTTGTGATACTTTGCTGAGTATCTTTTCGATACTCAATTCTTTTCTTACGTTTACAGGCATAGTATAGCATAATAAATATTAACTGTCTATCATCCCCAAGGAGAATCCGATGCACCAGGTGCTTCAGAACCCATAGGGGCTTTTACTGCGGTAGGATTGTAGTCCTGCCACACAAGGCTTCCTTGATAATCATGGTTAAATGCACCATATTCATCGTTAAGAGACTTTTGAAATTCAGTAGCAGCATTTTGATACGGACGTACATACAGTTTTCTGTATGATGTCTGATACTGCTTACCTTCATCAGTTGTCTTAACACCGAATAGCACACCTATACGATTAGGTTCACCATCATTGGTCATTTTCAAGATACTTTTAATCTCTCCAAAATTACCTGTGAAAATAGCATCCCAATTATCAAAATAAAGCTGCTCACCATTCTTTCCTCCTTTATGGTTTACCCATACACGGACGAAATTTATAAACTGTTCTTCACCATTAAATGCTTTACGCATACCTTCCTTACTGTACCATTCATATGCTGGTCCTTCAGTTGGGTCTGCATAGCAAAATTGTGCTAAACTATTTACATATTGGATTTTACCGCTTTTAGCTACAACATCTTTCTTAGTAATAAAGAAAGAATCACGGTATAAGAATTTATCTTCTGGATTACTTAACCAGAAATCAATACGTACACGAGTGTTTCCATCTGCGTCAGTATCAACTGATTCTCTTGGTTCCTTTGGGTCTTCGAATCCGAGAACATCCTTCATCTCCTCAACAGTTGGTGCAATTGTTTTAACAGATACAAAATTTGCACCTGTCATCAATTTAATTCCTCCTGTTACCTTTTCTGCACTGTCTCTTACTCCTATCGCCATTATGCAAATGTATTATAAGGTGTTGCGTTACTATCAAATGATGATTCAGTTACAGGAACTTCCTCATTTACGGTTACACCTGGAGTTGCAGAAGCATTTTCATCTTCACTGCTTGTAGTAGTGTCATCTACAATATCAAACATAGGAACAACAATCTTTGTCGTTTTTACATCCTTCAATTTTGGGTGATCAAACAAGAGTTTAATCTGATCTTTAGGTAGATCATAATATTCTTGAATAGAACCTGTCTCTGGATTGTAATTACGAGCTGTATTAGTTCGTGTGTATCCTGCACTCATAAGAGTAATGATCTCACTTATAGAGATCTGTTTTTTTGAATTTTCCATTTTTTAATTAAAAAATAAAGATTAATTTATCAGTGGGACCCTCTCCCGTAATAGCCGTTAATAGTATCAACGACAGTCTTAAGATCATTATTGATCTTGAGTTCTTTAAACATCCCCATTGGAGATTTTGCAGTAGTATCACCCATATTCTGAGTTACAAAATGATTCCAGAGCTTTTTAGTACTTCCTTCTTCTTTTATATCTACACCTGCGTATAATACAATAGTAAACATGCCTTCCAATGTAACTACATTGTCAACAAGCTTACCTACAGTCTTAGCTTTTCTTTTTCTAACACCTGATGAATCTGTAACTTCATCATCGTGAGTAAGATATGTAATTATCATGTCATCACGTAAACCTGATGGTGCATTAGCCATCTCCCATATATGCTTACCTATTGAGGTAAACTTATCAAAACCTTTCTGTTCGGCTTTACGCATAAATTCATTTGCTGCACAATATTGCCAATCATCTACAACAATAGTTTTTATATGTGGCATTTTATCACTAACAAATTTCATTACTTGAAGTATAGTAGGTGTATCATCCGAAGAATACATATTGCCACTATCAGGAGATGCTCCTTTTGCTACTTTTTTATAGTCTTTCCCTTTAGGAAATGGTAATGCTTTCCCCTGCACATTTATAATGTATGTGCTTTTAGGGTCAAGATTCATCATTGAGGTGCTTTTTCCTACACCTGATGGTCCTATGACCAATACGCCAATTGCGCTCATTTTTTATTAATTTTAAATAGTTTGTACGTACTGGTAGACTTTATCTACTTCCGTACTATCTTCCGACCTCGGCATTTCTTTAAAGTAACTACATGCTCCATCAAAGAAAAGCGGAGTTCTAACATTTGACTCGCCATCACGACTTTTCAACACCAGTAAAACTCTAAAATGGTCTTGTAATACATCAACACGATAATTATCACATTCCTCCATCTGATAACGATCAGGAGCAAACAAACCAAAAACATTATCAGCATCACGCTGTGTTTCTTTATTATTTGCAAGACCGTCTAATGAAGGTTCAAGTTTTTCATCAATTGATTGACCCTTGAATGTGTATTGTTTCTTCTCTTTATCTGAACTTTGCTGTTGAACATTCACGATTATGTTAGCGTATTTGTTTCGTAGTTCGATGCAATGTTGCGATGAGAATTTACTTATCGTTTCGTGCTTACTTAGACCTCTTTCTGTTCTTAACAGACCAATATGATCTGTTATAGAAATGACATACTCATTAGGGTCGTCTGGAATGTAAGTATCGTTGACTTCTTTTTCAATACCGTCAATCGTTATTTTACGTTTTGTCCAATGTCCCCTTTGTTCGTTGTATGTCTTCATTGTTTTAAAGATGCCTGTAGGATTCCATATATCATCCACAATAGTTACGTACTTCTCAAGATCAGCAAAGTATTCTTTTGCTTCTTCAATCTTTGAAATCACACTATCAGGCAAGTAGTAACCTACTTTACCAACAGAACGTAATTCCTTGATAGATACACGCATATTATGTTTGACAAACAGCCAATATGATATAATAGACATCATAAACTTTTCCTTACTCTCCTCTAAACTAAAATAGAATATCTTTAATCTGATATCCGTATCAGGGTTCTCCTTGATGAACGTGTAAGGGACGATAACATACAGAAAACGAGCAAGCTTGGATTTACCAACGCCACTGTTTGCTGTACATATATCGTATGTACCTCGTTCTATACCAGGGAAAAACCTTGATGTTCGTTCAAAGGGAAAAGGAATACAGTTTACGTGTCCTAACGTAGCTCTTTCTTGTCTCTCTTTTATTTGAGATAAAGCTGCGTCAAATATGTTTACCCCACTTGACATCTTTTTCTGGTTCATCTTCAAGCATATCATCGCAAAGTGTTGCAAGCATTGAATTACCGTCTTTGTAAATGAGATATTCACTCACTTTCATAAACGCATAATTTTCTTTTGCTTTTGCTTTGACATACTTTTGGGTTGCATTAAGTATCGTCTCGTTATCATACTGTGGAAAATCAGTTTTGAACTTCCTCATTTTACGCATGATATTAGTCATATTTCCTCTTACGGGATGATTATTGGTTTTAACACCTTTAGGAAAACATTCCCTAAATTTTTCAGCAAGCTCTTTAGCATCACTAGTAGCAGGTAAAACAAAATTTTGTTTCTTCTTAAAAAGAGCATCTACAATATGCCTGCCTTTATCAGTTATTAAACCTGTATCATCAACGTATCCAAGACT
>TARA_R110001606_G_scaffold143363_1_pt1 | contig 12043 bp, 23 predicted proteins | sample TARA_R110001606 | Tara Oceans TARA_R110001606 (sample SAMEA4398315) | marine metagenome | biome: Polar Biome; feature: [SRF] surface water layer (ENVO:00010504); material: water (ENVO:00002006), including particulate matter (ENVO:01000060) such as... | depth 5 m
AATAACAAACCTAATACAACAAAGAATAGATGAGGGATTACTATGAAGATTGATATAACAAGTGAAACAAGTGGATACATGAAGATTGGAGATTGGGTAGTCTATGTTGATGATAGTACAGGAGAGAAGATTATTCACTCTTGGATAGAAGATGATGTTAAGTATAATGCATCAGGACAACGAAGTGGAGATATCTTAGAACACTCTAAGAAAGGTACTAGAACAGTTGATTATAGTGATCACGAAATAAGAACTAAAGCCAAAGAAAATACAAAATATATCAATGATATGCTTGGAGAACACAAGTATAAAGTAGGTAGTATTTTATATAATTCAGATGGTCATGAGGTCAGAGATCTCAATGGTAATGCTATCTTTATTGATAGCATGTTTTTATCGCATTATGATAATGTTGAAATTGAGGTTACATAATGGAGAAGTGGGAGAAGAAAGAAATAGATTTAGAGTTTAAAGTATTGAAAGAAACCAATGCTGAAAACATAAAAAGAGTAGAAGATTTCATAGATGAATATAACGATCTGCTACATAAATTATCCTATGTAGATATCTATAAACCTATTGAAAAAGAGTTTAGAAATCTCTTAGAAAAACATTTTGAATTAATGGCTTGACATGACTATTTCTAATATGCTACAATGTTTATAGTAACAATAACAGGAGAATAAATGGATAGAGATATATCAGAAATCGAAGAAATACTTTCAAAATTTGATGATGTAGAATTTACAAACTTAGATGATGAGGTTTACAATACTTTATCGTTGTTCTGTGATATGAGTTTATTAGATGGAATGAAAGCAGAATTCAAAAATGAGTTCTACGAAATTAGAAACAAAATGGTTGATCTTATTGAAAGTGTAAGATGTGTTGAATCTGTGGATATTGCAAAGAAAAAATTGGATAACTTAATTATCAATTCAAAGGAAAAAATGGATACCTTAATTATCAATTTACAACCATATTCAGATGATGAGGAATTTGAAAATTTCAAATTTATGATAGCAGAAGAATTTGAACAGCATGTAAATAAGAAAGTAATTGTAAAAGGTAAAGATCTTACATGGGCAAAATTAACAGGTAGCAAAGAATTCTACTTAATTGAACCTTTGGATATCGTAAAAGAATTAGTACCAAGAGATACTGATTTTACTTACCGAATGGAAAAAGTGGGGAAGAAGAAATATAAAGTAGAAAGTTCAAATCATGATAGTACAGAATACTATGATATAGAAATAACTGATATATTACCTACTTATAATGACGAAGAAATACTTTCAGATGAACTATTGACATAGCATTATTAGATATGCTATAATGTAATTATAAGAACAATAACAGGAGATACATGATACAAGATGTAGAGATAAACACTAAAAGTTTAATCACTTTAATAGAAGATATCTATGATAGATTTGAGGATCTTGAACAGGAGAATGAGAAAGAAAACCTCAAATATACAATAGAGGGAAAAAGTAAATCTCAACAAGCATTGATTATGATTTCTTTCTTTGAAGATATACAGAAGAAGAAAGGAGTATCTGATCATTTGGTTAAGAGTCTACAAGATGAAAAATTCAAACTCATAAAAGAAATAGATGAATTAAAGAATTCTAATGTAGTTTTGGAACAAGCTTACGATAATATTCAACATAAATATCTAAGCGTGGGGAGAGGAATAGATAGTATCAGTAGTGTATTAAAGAGATTAACATTTGATAATAAACATAAAGTCTTTAAAGATGATATGTTAGTAAAGCTATGGAAGATGAAATCAGATTGGTATTGACAAGCATATAATCAATATGATATACTACATTATGTAAGGTAAATATAAAGAGATGTACGAAGTCTAATGGTATGTTAAAGAGCCAATTCACACTCATCTCAAAGAACACTTTACAAGAATTAAATAATAAATCAACTACTAAATGGAGTATGATAATGGCAAATAAGCTAAAGATCAGGAGAACTGATGGCTATCATTATAACTTAGGATTTGATGTAGATCCTATGAATACTGTACGAAAATCAGATAATAAGTACATAAAAGCTAAAGATTTGGTTAATGGTACTATATTTAGAGGTAGGAGAGTTCCTAGTAAGATCGTCTGCTTTTATAATATAAAGCCACTAGAGATATCGTGGAAATATGATAGTGGGAATAAGCAAGAAGAATGTGAGGGGAATACAGACTATTGTTATCTAGTTAAAGATGATATGTTCTGTCCTAAAGGGTTCTATCTATGCTTACCTCATAATAATATAGTGGATTGGAGAGTATCAGGTTTAGATCATTACTTTCTTTCCCCACAGGAATTTGAGGAAGATGAGAAGATGACAATGGAAGAATATGGTGTTATTCAAAAAGAAGAACATATGACTTCATATAATGAAATTAAAGTAAAGCAAAAGCCTTGACAATGGTACTTTGAATATGCTATAATATAATTATAACGATAAGCAAAGGATCAAAAGTGAGAACTTTAAAAGAGATAAATAAAGGTTGTACCAACTGTACATTACCTGAAATAATGTTATGTTCTAAATGTAGAGCAGAGCATAAAAGAACCTTAGCAAAGCTATATAGCCAAGCTAGAATATATAATTAATCCTGAATAGAGGGTTAGGTTTTATGGTTTTTTCCCTAACCCTTTATTATATCACAGACCACCACCCCCTGTCAAGTACCCCCATATACGATATATCATATAACTCCTTATATATATGTTACATTATATAAAAATTTTAGGGGAGTAGGAGGTGGTATATGGAAGGGAAGGAGGGGAGGAAGGGTTAATATACAGGAAGGAAGGAGGGGGAAAAGACGAGGAAAGAGGAAGGAAGGAAGGGGACAAAAGCCGTATAACTCCCACCCCTAGAGGACTGCTTAAAAGCAATCCCCTTTGGTGTCATCAAAGATGTTATTTTCTCCAGATATGTATTTCTGGTAGTTCTTGTATGCCTGTTGCAATCCCCATTCATATTCCATAGCCATTCCAAAGGATCGTTTAAGCCATATGTGATCAAAGTCGTATACATCATCTACAACAATTTCACCAACTGTTTTAAACCATTGGGCAAGATGTGGAGAAATGGCAAAATGTTGCATTACTTCGCCTTGTTTCCACTCCATAATAGCGTCTTCAAACTCTGGTTCTTCCATGTCTGGTAGGTCTTCGGGATCATATCCCTGTCTAAAGTCTTCTATATCTTCGCTTGTTATAGCGTTCTTAGTAGCAATCCAAACCTTTTCATGGGGTTCTTGTGTGTCATCTTGATACCAAATATCCATAACTTGGTTTACAAGGTGGTAAACATTACCATGAACCCATTTTTTAAAGTCTTTGTCCTGTGCTAAGTCTGTTTTTTGTTGTGTCATTTTGTGTCCTTTTTATGGTTTATTAACTATCCTTATAATATCATATTTGAAGTATCTGTGTCAACATGTCAATATAGTGATATATCATATAACTCCACCTATTATCATTATATCATATAGGGAGGGGGTCTGTCAAGAGGAGAGGGAGAGGAGAGGAAAAAGAGAATACAGGAAAGGAGAGGAAGGGGAGAAAGTCGCATAACTCCCAGAGGGAGGGTATTACCCCTCCTCCTTTCGTCTTATTTCTTCTAGTAGGAGATTTGCAAATTCTTCCTCTAGTATCTCGTCCCTTTCTTCTGGTTGAAGTAGTCCAGATTTGGGAGTGCCTAGAAACATGTTAATAAAACAAGCCTTTAGACCTTTTAGAGAAACCTCATCAGTTATTAAAGTTTCCATGTCTACATATTTTTCGATCCACCCAAATTCATCTTCAAAAGCTTGTCCTATTTCTGCTAATCGGTTTATTGTTATATTTAATTTTCTGTTATTCTTATCCATTTTAGTCCTTATGTTCTGTTTTTTATTTTTTGTTATTTGTCCCATAAGTAAAGTATAGCATATCAACCCATAGAATTACAATAGTACCCCCCCTATGATATATCATATAACTCCCCCATTTTTAAAAATAATGCGGGGGGAGAGGGAAAAATTGAAAAACCCTCTCCGTTCCCCTAGTTGATTACATTGGTAACCTTCGCCATTCATCTTCTTCGGTCTGGATAACATTATCTATAGCATCTCTAAATCTCTGCTCATCAAATCTTTCATTATCTTCAAAAAATATTTCGCACATTCCTTTATACATTGCGTCAGCATCTAAATAGTGGTGACTCCTGAAATCTGGATTGCCCATAAATCGAATACTTTTTTGCCATAGTGTAACGAATTTATTATAATCTTTTTTAGTCATTTTTTATCTCCTTCATTATTTTTTTCTATATAACTATAATAACATATTTCTTGTAGGTAACGCAATAGCTACCCCCACCATGATATATCATATAACTCCCAAAAAAATGAGATTTAATTTAACAGGCGTGGCAAAGGTGTCAGATGAATGAAAATCACTTTCAAACTTAGCCTTACGATGTGAAGTGTGATCGTGCTACAACAGGATCCAACTTATTTTCTCTATCTGTTTCCTAGGATAACAGGAGAAGTAAAGTGATACAACTGGCTCAACGTCAGTGACGACAGGGATCTGCAAGATACTATATTCCAATCTTCTGACTCGTATTAAAAGTCCATCATGATTAAGTACAACTAATAATTTTCGTAACCTTTAAAGTTTCCGTCAAAGTTGCGACCTTTACAGCCTACTAACCACGCCTACTATATTGTTAAACACAAGGTTAATGATCGGTTGTTATAGACCGAATTTAATCTGTCCACGTTCCCTACTTCGTTGTATCTCTACTTCCTCAACCTTGTAATATAAGTATAACATAATTAATTAAACCATGTCAATAGGATATATCATATAACTCCACACACCTATTGACTTAACTACTTTTAAAATGCTATAATTAATTAGTAATCAAAAACAAGTAAAAAGGACTACATGAATTCAATACAACCAAATGATATCAAGAAGGGCGATCTCGGATACCTAAAGAATGGGTGGAAATTTGAGATGATGGATAACAAGAAGGGCAATATCAGAATGGCTAAGGTGCATGGAATAGAAACCGAAATAGGTAGCATCTATGCCCATGAAATAGCTTTTATTCAAAATCAAGATGGTGATGATGTCCCTGTTGATGCTTCACGCTATCAGAAGCAAACTACTATGATTCAAAACTTAGGTTTCTAAATGTCAGAATCCATATTGCTGATAGGTTTAATTCTATGGTGGCTCTCTTTATGAGTCACTATGGAGTTATATGATATATCGTACCCCCACCCGAAAAATCGGGTGAGTAGAAATTAATCCTCATCAGTAAGGTTTGGTAATTCAACCCTTGCTAATGGGCTATCAGTTATGTAAGCATTTACGCCTTCATCAAAAGTTATAAAAGTATTTTTCCAAAGTTGACCAGAGGGAGAGAAGAAGTATTCTTCCCCATCTTCCTTAACGCCACTTTGAAGGATCGCTAATGCTAAATCTCTGTACCCTTCGTTGATTGCTTGTGTTTTATTTATTTCTTCGTAAGTCATTTTTTTCCTTTACTTGTTTATTTATTTATCTTACATTTATAAGTATACCAAAATTTCAAAATATGTATATAGTGTTCTACATCTGATATATCATATAACTCCTCTTATTCGTACACCTCCCCTAATAAGTCGCCGTCAGCTTCTTGGGGTGTGTTGAAATCCCAATCATCTGGCAACCCGTCATATGCAGGCACATCAGAAATAAGATTGCCCGAGAAATCAGTTTCGGGTAAATCTGAATCCTTAGAGTATGTGGATATGCCCTGATCCTCACACGCCTGTAGCCTTTTTAAAGCCGTTTTGAACCCGTCATCCTCCACTCTATATGCCCCTTCCCAGCTCCAGTTGTTTGCCCACCATTGTAAATTATCCATTTTTTTTCCTTTACTAAATTTAACTATACCTATAGTATACCACATATTCAGAGTCTGTCAAGTTGGAGTTATATGATATATCTCTGGGGGTGGGGGCTGAAATAAATTCCAGCCTTACCCCATTATTTAAATCTCTAAGTCTTTGTCAACTGCTAGATCTTCTAACACATCATCAATTATAATCCAAGTTTCTTCATTGTCTATCCCTAACTTGTGTAGTAGTTCTATTAGTAGTATTTCTATTCTCATTTTTTCTCCTGTTCTTATTTCTTTCTATATATATAGTATAGCATAAGATTATAAAAAAGCAATAGCTGATATATCACATAACTCCAAAATTGGGGTGGTGGCTGAAATAATTCCAATTCTATCTTTGAGTAAATTGGTTATAGTGTCTTCCACTTTTTCAGCCATCATTCATATCTCGCCCTGTTATATCTTTTCTTCTAGTATTTTTATCTCTCCGTTAAATCCGTTATCTTTTAATTCTTTGACAACTTTGTTAATCTTTCTCTTGTCCTCATCTTCATAAACATCTTCATTATCGCAGAGTATTGTATACCATATCATTGTTGAGGTATATTTTCTTCTTCTAAAAGTTTTCTATACTGCTCTCTAATTTTTGCTTGTTCAGGTGTCAAGATCTTTTCATCTGTTCCCTTGTTTAGCAAATCATCAAAACTCATCTGTTCCATTATTCCCCTTTTGTTTCTTCTACTTGTTCATCATCTTCTGCGTAGATAGTATCATCTTCTAAATCAATCATTATTCTGAAAGTCATTTTTCTCCTTCTACCAAACTGCTCTTGTTGGTACTTGTCTGTTTAAAGTTTCTTTAATTCTTATTCTTTTTATTTGAGATTTAGTTAATCCTTTGGCTTTGGCTCTTGATCCTTTTATTACTGTGATACATTCCTCATTTTTACCACTTGGTCTAACTATCATTTTCTGTGCTTTAGGCTTACCCATTTTTTTCCTTTTGTTTAGTTGATACTCTTATAATAGCACATTCATTCAAGCTATGTCAACAATGTGATCCATACTGATATATCATATAACTCCCGTTTGGGTGGTGGCGGCAGTAGAGAAAAAATGAAAAAACTCTACTACCCCACTATTATATTATTAAGTTGACATCTCGTTTAGCATACCCCATAGTATAGGTTCTGTCTCATGTGATAAATTAAAATGATAATCGCAACACTTTAGCTTATCTGTCATCTGACTTTCATTAAACTTAAAGATATCTTTTAGTGAAAATCTCTTCTTATCCTCGCAGTCAAACCATTGTCTCCAATATCCATTTTTAGAATCTACCTCATAGTGAATGTTTTCTTCTCTATAAATAAATGTTCCTTTAGCTTTCATCTTTATTCCTTTACTTATTTTATCTTCTAATTATATTATATCATATATAGTGGTGGCGTGTCAAGAATATAAATTAAGATTCCCTTATCCAATATTTAGTAGATACACCTTTCATCAGCCCATCAACATTAGCATTAGGATCTTTAAGTTGGTATATGTCCCCAACCTCAAGATCTCTTAGTGCCTTTATTACTTGATCATCAGTTCTTGTAATTCGGTGAACATAAAGGTTAGTAGTTTCATCATCACATAATACAAATGTCTTTTTCATTTTTAATCCCTTTCAATAGTTACTAATAACATTATATCACATTTGCTGTAAGCATGTCAACAATAACCCCCCATTGTGCTATATAGAAAGCTAGTTTTAGCCTAATAAAGGGTTCTCAAAAAAAATACTAATTTTCTAAGAAATGGGTTTTTATGAAGGGTGGGGGGGTAATATCTGGAGAAAGGTAAAGGGTCCCATGTACAGGGCTAATTTTTTTTAAAATAAAAATTTAAATAAAATGGGTTTTTATTTTGGTAATTATACTTGAGCTAAATAGTATACAACTAATTCGTTGGATGCTTTGTAACTGGGGTGGTAGTAATCATCTTCAATATGAATTACATCATCTAGTCTGTATGATTCTGATTTTGATAAAAGTGTTTTTAAGAATTTAGTCAATTAAACCTCCTTTACTAATTCTCTATATATATTATATCATAGTAAGGGGGGGCATTTCAATACATTGTATTACAAAAATGTTAACAGTTAGTTAAGTATAGGGGGTTGACTCGGCTTTTAAAGTTGTGGTATAATATACTATATAATATATATATATAATAGAATAGATAAGTAAGGAGTATATATGCTTAATAGTAAAGATATATTAGAATTAGAATTAATGTTACATAATGGTTTTATGAAATGGAAAGAAGCACAGACTTCACCAGCTAAGACCGATAAACTTATGGATATGTATCTTAAGGAGATAGAACAACTATCATCAAAAAAGAATTATGTTTAAAAATGAAATTATTGTCATAGTAGTATACCTAGTATTTATATGGTTAGTCTTAGCAGGACTACTAATTGAGTAAATTAGTGTTAATAGTATTCTTAGTGTCGGTATGTGTTTTATCACTGCCCGATATAGTTAACTGTAAGAAATACTCGGATGACTTTGTACAGATAGGATGGAATAGGATCAAACGTGATATATTTCGTGAGTCGCCTTCGGCTCCTCAAAAATATGTGGGAGTGCCGCCGGGCACCGCGATCTTCATTGAACAACAAGTTGATAGGAAATTTTGAAAAAGGTAGTATAATAATACATGTATACATATAAATGCACTGTAACAAGAATTATTGATGGGGACACAATTGATGTGGACATCCATTTAGGATTTAATGTTATTCTGAATAAACAAAGAATAAGGTTGATGGGAATCGACACGCCTGAATCTAGAACAAGGAACTTGGAAGAGAAGGCAAGAGGATTAATATCTAAACAATATATGGTTGATAAATGTCCAGTTGGTTCCAACATTACTCTACATTCTTTAGATAGAGGTAAATTTGGTAGAATTTTAGGTGAGATTTGGGAAGATGGTATAGATGCCACATCCATTGAACCACTAAACAAAAGAATGTGCCAAGAAGGTTTTGCAGTAGAATACTACGGTGGTAGTAAAGATGGACTCGAAGCCAAACACATGGAAAATAAAGAGATATTAATCGCAAAAGGATTATTATAAACCATGCCAGACGTAGAAGCCTTGACAGAAAAACTAATGAAAGATCCTGACTTCCAACCGAAAGTAGGTAAGACTAAACTTGAAACTGCTACGGAAGAGGCAACCCAACGGGTAAATCAGCATAAGAAAAATGCTGCTGCATTATCTTTGGCTATAGAAGAAAAGACTGCTATAGAAACTCTTAGTGACCATGCTGAGAAACAAAAAGAATTGAAAGAAATAGATGAAATGCTATTCGGTGTTCCTAATGAAGATGATAGAGAAGCTATGGAACGTGAATTAGATATTATAGAGCTAAATGTTGACACAGATATAAAATTAGTTGCTCCACCAAAAAATACAAGTAGTCAAGTAAAAGAAGAATTAAAAACTATAATTGATTTACATTTACAAACAAAAGAAGAAACCGAAAACTTTGAATTAGAAATATCTAAACCCGCAAAGTTACAAGATTTAAATATTATAAAAGCCTTTACAAAACTAGCTGAAGAATTAGGTTTAAGTGATGACATTACTAAAGATGAATTGAAACCTATAATTAAAGAAACAGCTATGATAGTAATGAATTTGAAATATCAATTCAATAGACCTAGACCTTATCAATTAATGGATTTCCATCAGGTAGACTTTGAGCCTGCAGATTTTAAATCATCTAAGACTCCTTCATACCCTTCTGGACATGCTTTTCAAGGAACTTTAATAGCTATGATTTTATCTGAAATCTTCCCACTTTACTCAGAAAAATTTATGAAACTTGGAGAATCAATTGGAGATAATCGTGTGATATTCGGAGTCCACTTTCCATCTGATAATTATGCAGGTGTAGAATTAGCGAAACAAGTTTACCCATTTGTAAACTTTGATAAGCTAGGCTTTCAAGCTATTCCACAAGAATCAGAATCTTTAGAAAAAGAAGATAATCCTAGGATACCTAGAAAGAAAGGACAACCTGCTAAGTCAGATAAACATTCTGATTTGTATACAGATGAAGATCCAAAAGATACTATACAAGGATTAGGATTTAAAGATGAAAAAACAGCCGAATCTTCTGTAAATAAAATAAAAAAATCTGATAGACCTCATGCTCATAAAATACAAGCAGCCGTTGCTATGGAACAAAGAGCTAAAGCTGCTGGTAAAACAACAGCCGCAGGTGTGTATAGAAAATTTATAAATGAAATGAAAGAAAAAACAGAGGAGAAGAGTATTGAGAAACACTCTGAAGAACATCATACTATAGAACATGATAAGGAAGATAAACCATTTAGTATGGATGATGCACAAAAATCTTTAGTAGAACAAATAAAACAAATTAAAAATAAAATTGAAACTGGCTCCTACGGTATAGAGAAGTCTGACGTACCTTTAGAAAAAGCTACTGGTGTAGAAATTGCTGCAACTGGAGCTGCACTTGCTGCTGGTGGATTTGCTTTATGGGATTTATATCAAACTTTTAAAAATAATAAAAAACTAACTAGAGATCAGAGAATTGAATTAGATGAAGCCTTAGAAACAAATGAAGAAGAATTAAAAAACATACAAGTAGAATTTAATGATGATGAAGAAATACCAGATCTAGAAAATACAGATAATATCACTGAAATAGTTGAAGCTGCTAAAGATCCAGAAAAAGCAGAAGATGTTGTACAAAAAGTAAGAAAGAAAAGATGGGATGCTGGAAAAACTGCAGAAGAAAAACAAAAAATAAGAGACGAAAGAGTTAAAAGAAGGGAAGGAAGAGAAACAACCCCTTTAGCTCCTATTGGTGAACTTACTCCAGAATTAGATGTAGACTCTGTACTTAGACAGGCAGAAGAATCTGGCTTGATGGATCATATACATGAACAAATAGAAGGGCATGGTAAAGATAATCCTTTCCATACCAAAGAAGATACCGTAAAATCTATAAAGGCTAAACATAAAACACCTGAAAAGATGAAAGAATATTTAGGTAAACAACACGGTAAATTTGAAACATTTAAAGCTAAAACAAAAGATATTGAAGATAAACAGGAAGCTAAAGCAAAAGCTGATGCTGATCCAAATAAAAAACGATGGGATTTATCTAACGCAGATGAAGATGGTGCATATGAAACTGCAAAAGAAATGATATCACATACGTTAGCCCATAGTTCAGAACATGGTGGTGATGGTCTAGATGATAAAAGTGTTAAACACATTAGCACTCAACTAGGTAATGCTAGAAAAGTTATGGGTTCTAAAAATGTTGATAAATTAAATAATGAACTTAAAAATAATGAGATAAAACCAGCTAAACTTGATGAAGAAAAAGTCAAAGAAGATTATGAAGGTTCGGATGTGCCTCCTGAAGCTAGAGGTTATGGTTCAGCTCCAGAAGGGGTTAAAGTATTTTCTGGACCAGAAGGTGGTAAATTCTACGATAAAAGAGAAGAGAGTGATTCATCTACTGGAAGCAAAAGTGAAGGTGGTAAAAAAGGAGAAGATGGTAAAGGTAAAGATCTACCTCCACCAGAAATTCCAAAAGATATTGATGTGTCTTCAGATAAATCTGTAGGTGACAAAGCATCTTCATGGGGTGATGCTATTGGATCTGCTGCCAGTGCTTTAGGTAGATTTGGCAGTGGTGAGGGTAAAGATACTAGACCTTCCTTAATTGAATCCGCTTCTAAAAATTTAAAAGCTGCTGCTAAAGACTTTGGAACAGAATTTGCAAGTAGTATGGCTAGAAATATAGCAAGATCCAGAGGATATGGTGAAGCTGAATCTAAAAATGCACAATTAAAATATCAATTACAAGCTGCTGCCAGAGGAGTACCCTTAGCAGGAAGATTAATTCCAGCTACTGAAGGTTATAAACGTGAGGCAAGAGCTGGAGCTAAAGGAGCAGTAAGAGAAGAAGCTGCTAAAGAAAGGGCTGCAGAACAAAAATTACGATTTGGTGACAACATAGATTTTGAAGTAAATAAATCAGATGTAAAAAAACTACAGGATTTTATTAAAAAGGGAGTATAATAGATTAT
>TARA_R110001606_G_scaffold38877_1_pt1 | contig 12041 bp, 7 predicted proteins | sample TARA_R110001606 | Tara Oceans TARA_R110001606 (sample SAMEA4398315) | marine metagenome | biome: Polar Biome; feature: [SRF] surface water layer (ENVO:00010504); material: water (ENVO:00002006), including particulate matter (ENVO:01000060) such as... | depth 5 m
TTAGCCTTTAGCCTTTAGCCTTTAGCCTTTAGCCTTTAGCCTTTAGCGCTTTAGCTAGCGCATAGTAACAAACTCTTCTGAGCCAGTTGGGTGCAGTGCAACAACGGCATCAAAATCTGCTTTGGTTGCGCCCATTTTCATAGCTACTGCAAAGCCTTGGATCATTTCATCAACCGCAAAACCTAAGCCGTGTAAGCCTACAACTTTCTCGTCAGGGCCTGCGCAAACTAGCATCATGTTACATGCTTGGCGGTGCTGAGTAACCGCAGTGTACATAGCAGCAAAGCTTGATTTATACACTTTTACGTTCTCGTTGCCGTACTGCGAAATTGCTTCTTGCTCAGTTAAACCAATGGTACCAATTGGCGGGTGGCTAAATACCACTGTAGGAACTAAGCTGTAATCCATTTTTAAATCATCTGGCAGGTCTTTATTGAACAAACGCTCTGATAAAGTACGGCCTGCTTTTACTGCAACAGGGGTAAGCTCTATACCGCCTTCGATGATATCACCCACAGCATAAACATTTTTAGCCGTGGTATTTTGGTACTCGTCTACCTTAACGTAACCGCCTTCGTTTACTTCAACACCCGCTGCGACTAGGTTAATCTTATCAGTCGTCGGTGTACGGCCAATGGCCCAAATGACTTGATCAACATTTTGACTGTAGCCATTTTCAAAGTGGATAGTTAAGCTGCCATCGCTTTCTTTAACTACTTCTTTTGGTGAGCATTCGGTATGCAGCGTCGGGCCTTCTTTGGCCATAATATCAACAAGGGTGTCGATGATGTATGGGTCAAAGGTGCGCAGTGGTTTATTTTTACGAACAAATAAATGGGTTTCTGTACCTAGGCTATGTAGTACACCGGCAATCTCTACCGCGATATAACCGGCACCAACAACGGCAACGCGTTTTGGTTGTTCATTCAGCTCAAAAAAGCCATTTGAATCGATGCCGTGTTCAGCACCTGGTATATTTGGAATGCTAGGGCGACCGCCTACGGCCACTAAAATATGATCGGCGGTGTAGTGCTCGCCGTCTACTTCGACTGTTTTACTGTCAATAAATTTAGCGAAGCCTTTAATAACTGTTACGCCGTTTTTAGCAAGGCCATTATCGTAACCTTTATGAATGCGGCCAATATAGGCTTCACGGCTTTCTACTAGTTTACTCCAGTTGAATTCTTTTACTTCAACATTAAAGCCGTAATCAGGGGCGTATAAGTTAATTGCTTCAGCAACTTGAGCGCCATGCCACATTACTTTTTTTGGTACACAACCTACATTTACACAGGTTCCACCCATATGTTTTGCTTCAATTAGTGCCACTTTCGCGCCACGCATTGCTGCACGGTTAGCTGACGCTATCCCGCCGCTGCCGCCGCCAATCGCAATGTAATCAAAATGCTGAGCCATCTTTAGTCCTCAAGTTTATATAAAACGTATTTCTCTGATAATAACACATGGCAGACCCGTTAAAAGCCCCTTGTATTTCGAGACGTACGCCCCAACTTAAAAATCATATTCGAAACGATTTGAGAGCTAACATGAGCGATTTACAAAATAACCCACTAATAGGCCTTGAAGGCTTACCACCGTTTTCAAAAATTAAGCCAGAGCATGTTGTGCCGGCGCTAAAAGCGGGTATTAGCGAATGCCGCGCTAAAATAGACGAAGTGCTGGCTAATAAATCATTCACTTGGCAGGACTTAGTGTTACCTCTTGAAGAAGTTGACGATAAATTATCGCGAATGTTTTCTCCGGTATCGCATATGAACTCCGTAGTTAATAGCGATGAATTACGTGAAGCGTACGAACAATGTTTACCACTTATCTCAGAGTATTCAACCTTTGTTGGTCAACACCAAGGGTTGTATGAAGCCTACAACGCACTACACAACAGTGATGAGTTTAAAACGTTAAGTACGGCAGAACAAAAAACTATTACTAATGCATTGCGTAGCTTTGAATTATCGGGCATCGCCTTGGCGCCTGAGCAGCAAAAGCGCTACGGCGAGATCAGCGCACGTTTATCAGAACTTGCGGCTAAATTTGGCAATAACGTGATGGATGCCACATTGGCTTGGCAAAAGCACATTACTGATGAAAGCGAACTCGCAGGTTTACCTGAGTCGGCGTTAGCGTTAGCGGCAGATACAGCAGCAAGCAAAGAATTGGACGGCTGGGTATTTACCCTTGATTTCCCGTCTTACTTACCGATCATGACTTATGCTGATAACCGTGAATTACGCGAAGAGACGTATACGGCATTTGCAACACGCGCATCTGATCAAGGCCCACACGCTGGTCAGTTTGATAACTCTGAGATCATGAGTGAAGAACTCGCGCTGCGTCATGAAATTGCGCAACTATTAGGTTTTGCCAGTTATGCTGAAAAATCATTAGCCACTAAAATGGCTGAAACGCCAGAGCAAGTATTCTCATTTTTAGAAGACTTAGCCGCTAAATCTAAACCACAAGCTGAGCAAGAGCTCGCTGAGCTGCAAGCTTACGCCAAAGAAAAACATGGCATTGAGCAACTCGCTGCGTGGGATTATGGTTATTACGGTGAAAAGCTTAAGCAAGAGAAATACGCAATATCAGACGAAGTACTGCGCCCGTATTTCCCCGCAGATAAAGTACTAAGCGGCTTGTTTGAAACAGTAAATCGTTTATTTGGTATTAGTGTTAAAGAGTTAAAAGACATTGATAGTTACCATAAAGATGTACGCTTTTTTGAAATTTACGACAGTAGCAATACTCTGCGTGGCCGTTTTTATCTTGATTTATACGCGCGTGATCACAAACGCGGTGGTGCGTGGATGGATGACTGCATGGGTCGCAAAGTACGCGCCAATGGCGAGTTACAAACGCCTGTAGCGTATTTAGTGTGTAACTTTAATAAAGCGGTAGGCGATAAGCCTGCACTGTTTACTCATAATGAAGTCACCACTTTATTCCATGAGTTTGGCCATGGTATTCACCATATGCTAACCCAAGTTGATGCCGCGCCAGTTGCGGGTATTAATGGTGTTGCATGGGATGCCGTTGAGCTGCCAAGTCAGTTTTTAGAAAACTGGTGTTATGAAGAAGAAGCACTTAACTTTATTTCAGGTCACTATGAAACGGGCGAGTCATTGCCTAAAGAGTTATTGGATAAACTACTAGCAGCTAAAAACTATAACTCAGGCATGCAAATGCTGCGTCAAATCGAGTTCTCGTTATTTGATTTTAGAATTCACAACGATTATCAAGCGGGTGAAGAATGCCAAATTCAAGCGCGTTTAGATGAAGTACGTAGCCATACATCAGTTGTTAAAGCACCAGAGTTTAACCGTTTTCAACATGGTTTTAGCCATATCTTTGCTGGTGGTTATAGCGCAGGTTATTATTCGTATAAATGGGCCGAAGTGCTCTCAGCTGATGCGTTTTCCAAATTTGAAGAAGAAGGTATTTTTAACCCAGAAACTGGGCAAGCCTTTATGCAGCATATTTTAGAAAAAGGCGGCAGTGAAGAGCCAATGGAGTTGTTTAAAAACTTCCGTGGTCGTGAGCCAAGTGTCGATGCACTATTGCGCCACAGTGGTATTGCAGCTTAAGCACTACGTATATTTAATCTTGAAAAGCGCCGTTTGGCGCTTTTTTACTATTTAGAGTAATAAATTGTCGCAAAATCAGGGCTCCGTACTATGCTTTTTTAAGTAATTAATAAAAAGGAATTGGGCATGACAAAACTGGTACTGGCGATTGATGATGATAAATATGTTCATCGTGTAATAGAGGAATCATTAGCGGGGTTTTGTCAGTTAATTCATGCTAAAAATGGCGAAGAAGGTTTAAGGCAAGCTTATAAATATAGCCCTGACATTATTTTATTGGATGTTGAAATGCCGGGTAAAACAGGCTACGAAGTGTGTCGTGAGCTGAAAAGTAATGAGCAAACCAAAGATACCCCAGTGATGTTTTTGTCGGGTAAAAGCGAATTACCAGAACGTGTTAAAGGTTATAATGCCGGTGCTGCCGATTACATTGTAAAGCCCTTTAATGCAGAAGAATTAATGGCGCGTATTCGGGTGTTGTATCAATATCGTCAGCATTCTATTAAGTTAAAAAATGATGTTGCGCGCGCGCAGAGCACTGCTGAAATCGCCATGACTGACTCCGGCGATATGGGGCGCATAATGCGTTATGTTGGGCAAACCTATCACGCCCATGATGTGCAATCATTATCGGCCTATTTTTTTGAATTCTTCCGACCGCTGAATCTCGATGTGGTTGTGGCATTTTGGTATCAAGATGTAGGAGTTGTGTGTACTGATGACGGTGGTGTTTGTCCGTTAGAGCAAGAGTTATTAGAAAAGCACCGTTACTCTAATCGCTTTGTTGATTTTAGTAGTCGTACTATTGTTAATTATCCTAAAGTGTCTATTTTAATTAAAAATATGCCTTTAGATGATGTTGTGCTGTATGGTCGCTATAAAGATTTATTCCCGCATATTTTGGAGGTGACCAATGCCAAAATTCAAGATATGGAAGTAAAGGAAATGGCGCTAGCCCAAGCGCATGCGGTTGGTAATGCTTTCAATGAGCTTTCTTCGCAATTATTTGTCAGTAGCGAGGCGAGTGAAGAAACCGTAGCTAAATTGACAACTCAGTTATCTGAATTACGTGCACTTATGCAGCAAGATCCCGCTTTTGCTGCGAACCAAGCGTTGGCATTGCAGGTTGAGCAATTAGAGCAAACACAATTACAGTTAACTATCTTGAATGATGACTTGGCTTTTATTAAGCATCAGCTCAATCACATTATTGAATCGCGCAGCGAATTGATAGAAAGCTTGAGCAACACAGCCGCGTCAGAGCACTCTCAAGACGTTACTTCGCAAACTGATATTGAGCTATTTTAGTGCTATAGCGTTAAGCAATTGATATACTTCGCAAGCTATTTACGGTCGGAGTTTATTTTGGTTATACAGTGTCCTTTTAAAGAAGTACGTCCTTATCTTAATGAAATTGAGCTGCGTTTTGGGCTCGCTGAGTGGGCGGCACAAAGCGAAGGCTTTTCACTTCATTATGATGATCAAGGCTTAAGCTTACGAAAAACCGATGAACCAAAACTTGGCGCTATTAGCGTTGACTTTGTAACTGGGGCTGTTGCTCATCGGCGTAAATTCGGTGGCGGTAAAGGGCAATCAATTGCTAAAGCGGTGGGTTTAAATAAAGGAGCGACCCCCGTTGTTCTAGATGCGACCGCAGGGCTTGGCCGTGATGGTTTTGTGTTAGCATCACTGGGTTGTAAAGTGATTTTACATGAGCGCCATCCGGTTGTTGCAGCATTACTTTATGATGGTTTGCAACGTGCTTATAGCGATAATGAAATTGGTCCGTGGATGAAGCAAAACATGAGCCTAGTGTTTGGCTCAAGTCATACCTTACTCGCGCAATGCGAAAGTATGCCAGATGTAGTTTATTTGGATCCAATGTTTCCACACCGTGAAAAGTCAGCACTGGTTAAAAAAGAAATGCGGGTGTTTCAAGACTTGGTTGGCGCAGATAATGATGCTGATGACTTACTCGCATTTGCCTACCCACTGGCTAGTAAGCGAGTGGTTGTTAAGCGGCCTGATTACGCACCATTTTTAAATAATCAGACGCCTAGCATGCAGATTAAAACCAAAAAGAATCGCTTTGATGTGTATGTCAAAGCCGCCATGGTGTGAGGCTTTATTCGTATTTTTTATTTTTGTTCCCATAAAGTTATAAGAGTTTCATATCGATTTTCATTAAACTGTCATAAATAGTTAATAGTGTACGCGCAGTTACCCAAAGGAATTTAATTTCATGCGCGTGTCATCATTCACTCGGTTGCTGGCTATTTTGCTGGCATTGGCTAGCCTGCTGTTAGGCGGAACCTTGTACTGGGCAAGTCAAACCTTAGTTAAACTCGAACAACAAGACCAATCTTATAATCAATTAAAAAATAAAATACTCGTTGATTTAAAAGGCTTACTAGAAGATTACTTAGCACAGGGCGATAGTCAGTATTTAGGGAAAGCGTCGGATTTAATTAGCCAAGTAAAAGACACCCAACTTGCTATTTTACCAATTGATTTAAAACAACAGTTAGATCTGCAATTAAGCCAACTCGATACTGATATAAAAGGTAAGTATCGTGCTTTAGGTAAACTGTCAGGTAATGAAACAGCATTACTTGATAATGCACTTAGGCAAATGGCGGGCTCAGCTTCTTCTTTAATTGGTTATGCTAACAAAGCAGGGCAACAAAATACTAACGCTCAGGCTTATTATCAGCTTGGCAGTGATTACTACCGCGAAGTGACAAATTTGTCGTTGTTTACTTATCAGCTAATGCTTAGTTTTGATCAAGACACACAAACCAACTTACAACAAAGTATTGCTAACTTAAACCGTTTAGCAAAGCAGATTGACGAGCTTGAAAACTTGGGCGTTATGAGTGAAGTTGATGAAGATAGTTTGTTTATAGATGAAGAAGCCGAAGATTTAGCAGGTGAAATTAAGGCTGAGCTAAGAAGCTGGCCGAACCGCTACCCACGTGATTTAGAGAACACCATTGCACAAGCTCAGCAGCGTCAAACAGGCATACAGGCTCTGCGCAAACAGATCAGTACACTTTCTGACACGGTGATAAATGCTGAGCAGCAACTTAAAATTCAGCAAGGTACGTTAAAGCAGCGAGTATTTGTAGTGTTTTGTATTGCCATTGGCATGTTGGTTGTATTGGCTGTTGGTGTTTACTTTGTACAGCGAAATCAAGTATTAACCCCGCTTCGTCAATTACGTGATGGCTTTGCATTTTTAATCGAAAGTAACGAATTAAAAAATATTGAAAGTAGTAACTCAAAAACAGAAGTTGGTGAAATAGCTAGTTACTTTAACCAGTTAATTGAGCGTCAACGGTTAGAGGCTGAAGAGCGTGCACAAATGCTCAAGGTGATTAACGATTTTATGCAAGAAATGAGCGAGCATCTACATACGATAAGTCAGCAAACAGATGCCAGTCATCATCAAGTTGAACAAAATCAAGAATTATTGGCTGATATTCAACATATTGGTGAGCAAGTAAACGATATAAACGGCAAAGTAGCAGATAACGCCAAGCATACGTTTTCAGCAATGGAGCAAAGTTTAGGGTTTGCCCAAAACATGCTCAGTGCTAGCTCAAATACACAACAGCGGGTGGAGCAAGGTTTACATAGCTTGCAAGAGTTGCTCAGTGGTGTACAAGATGTAGGGAAAGTTATTGAAGTGATCCGCAATATTGCAGATCAAACTAATTTGCTGGCACTCAATGCTGCGATCGAATCAGCGCGCGCAGGTGAACATGGCCGTGGTTTTGCTGTGGTTGCAGATGAAGTGCGCAAGTTAGCTCGGCAAACACAAGGTTCGCTGAGTGATATTAATAACCAGCTCAATCTATTGAGTGAAAACTCAACTATGGTGTCAACGCAAATATCAGCATTAGCTGATGATGCTCAATTGCAAACCGATAATGCCCAAGAGCTGAAACGAAACTCCGAAGGGGTAGCTCATAATGCACAGGATGCTAATAAAGTCGCTTTTGATGCCATGGAGTTGGCAAAGCAGCAAAACTCATTGTTAGAGAACTTCAGCCAGTCAATGCAAAGTATGAAAGGGCAGGTGAGTGAATCCAGTTTATTAGTGGCTGATATTCATCAGCGTTTACAGCAGCAAATGCATACTATTCGCAGTAGTTTAGGATTGTAACTTTGCTTGCAAAGGCACAATTACTCGCAACTCGATGTTAGGGTTGGTTGCGCTTTTGTGCTATTTTGGTGTTGTTCAAAACCCATCACTTTAAAAGGAAATATCATGATTTCTCAAGGTCAAACATTACCAGCCGTTAGTCTTACACAGCTTACTGACGACGGTATGCAAACACTTACCAATGAAACACTTTTTGCAGGTAAAAAAGTGGTGTTATTTGCAGTGCCAGGCGCGTTTACACCTACGTGTTCAAATGCACATTTACCTGAATTTATTACTCTAGCAGATAAAATAAAAGCCAAAGGCGTTGACGCTATTTACTGTGTATCAGTAAACGATGCGTTTGTAATGAAAGCATGGGGTGAGCAACATAATGCTCAAGCAATCGAGATGCTTGCCGATGGCGATGCTAGCTTTACCAAAGCACTTGGTTTAGATAAAGACACTGCTGCATTTGGGGGTGTACGCTCAACGCGTTATGCAATGATTGTTGAAGATCAGCAAGTCACAGGTTTATTTGTTGAACAAGATAAAGAGTTTGCAGTAAGTCGCGCAGAAGCGGTACTTGAAAAGCTTTAAAAAAGAGCTAAAAAAGCCGAACTTTCATTCGGCCAAAGTTACCAAGGGAACTGGCAAATAGCACTTATAGGCATAGAGTTTAATACAAACCCTATGCCTTATTGCTAATTAAGGCTGGTATTGTGCGTCAAGCGTTAAACCGGCAAAGGTTTTATAAGCATTCACACTCATGTGCCAAGTTCCTGCTTGAGGATTGCTAAACGTACATGTCTCTGCGTTACCGTTTTTATATGGGCGGCAATCATAGCTAGAGCCTGTTGGTTGGCTGCCAAACTTAACAAATAAATCTGCATCACCTGAGCCACCAGACGTTGTTACGGTAAAGCTTGCCATTCCTGCTGGAACATCAAGGGTATAATGTTTCCATTGCCCTGCATTAGCTGAAATATCAGATACAGTTCCACCACCTGCTTGTGGATTACCTGTGTTACCAGAGGTTGTTAAATTACCAACTAAACTCACGCCTGAGTAAGCCGAGTAACCACGTACCATCACATGATATGTACCAGCAGTTGGGCTGTCTATAGAGCACTCTTCGCTGTTACCCCCTTTATACGGACGACAATCATAAGTTGATGTAGTGGGTTTACTACCTGAGCGTACATATAAATCTGCATCACCCGTTCCGCCACTCATAGTGAAAGTCACATTACTTGCGCCACTTGGTACAGTCATTGTATAAAAAGTATCACTACTCGCAGCGCCACTTAGGCCCGTTTGAGCTTGGCCATCAAGTAACTCATTGCCGCCAACGGGTGGTGTAGTACCACCGCTTGCAGCAGCAACTGCGGCTGCAGCGTCAACAATACCAGTACCACAGTTATTGCATGTGGCAGGGAATGAGCGAGTGCTTGATTTTAATATGCTTTCAATTTCATCAGGCGTTGCAGTTGGCTTTGCTTGTTTAATAAGAGCAGCAACACCAGCAACATGAGGTGCTGCCATCGATGTACCTTGTGAGTAATGATAGCTGTCACTAGAAGGGCTTGATGAACCTGAGTTATGTGTAGATAAAACACCTTCTGAATCATTAGCAAAGCTTTGCGCGCCACCAGGTGCTGCAACATCGATAGATGTACCATAGTTTGAGTAGTAAGCTCGCCCACCATTACGACCAACCGATGCAACATTTACTACGCCATTACAGTTACCAGGGTTATAGTTGTTAGCATTGTCGTTATCATTACCTGCGGCAATGACAATTACAGTGCCGTTATTACGTGCTTGGTTAATCGCGTTTTGTGTTGTTGAGCTACAAGAGCCGCTGCCACCTAAACTCATATTGATGACATCAGCAGGGTTAGCATTAGCAGGTACGCCAGAAACTGACCCGCCTGAAGCCCAAATAATACCGTCGGCAATATCAGATGTTAAACCACCACATTTACCAAGTACGCGTACCGGAACAACTTTAGCATCATAAGCAACACCAGCAACACCTTCGCCATTATTCGTAACGGCTGCAACAGTACCTGCAACATGGGTTCCGTGCCAGCTTGAACCTTGTGCACTGTTATTATTACCACACTCACCGGCAGATACTGCATCACCTGGATCGCGTGCATCACTATCGCGTGCGCCGCCGTCATTTGCGACAAATGTATCCGAAATCATATCGTAGCCAGGTAAAATATTGGCATTAAGATCAATGTGTGGACGATAACCAGTATCTAATACTGCCACTGTTACACCGCTACCTGTTGCGGTATCCCATGCAGTTGGAAGGTTTAACCCGCCAGCTTGCTCATAGTAATGCCATTGGTCGTCATAACGAGGGTCGTTAGGAGTTGCAAATGGTTTTAACATCTGGTCGATTTCAATGTATTCAACATTGCCTGAAGCCATTACTTCTTGCATATATTGTTGGGCTTCGTCAGCGCTTAGTTTTTTATTTGCACGCATAACATGATGATTGTCCAATGCCATTGCACGGATATATTGCGCCTTAACTTTTCCTTTTTTACTGGTAAAGTTTTTAACAAAGCCTTGGGCCTTTTTATTCATCATTTGTGGGCTAGTATCAGCAATCGAAAATGTTGCCATATCATTACTATTATTTTTATACTTGATGATAAAGCGTGTACCGAGAGGATCTTGGCTTTGTAGTTTTGTTGTTATGTCAGCAATAGATGGTGTTATTGCTTCGCTAGGATTTGCCATGCTTGATGTCGCTGCAAATATCGCGCTCACAGTAAGCGCTACAGCGCATTTTTTAAATATTTTTCTTGTTGTCATAATTATCCCTAGATTGTTATTAAGCTTCACGATGAATTGTCGTGAAGGGGAACAAAAGTAAATGATCTGTTAAAATAGTTAAAATAACGTTTTATTATTAATGTCTCTATTTTAGTTATATCGGGATGTTTATATGGCTAAATACGATTTTATGACTTTTATTATGTCGTTGTAGTGGTTATAAAGTATTAATTAATTTGTGGAATAGCGAGGTGAACATTTATTTTTTCAGACTTTATTGTTAATAATAAAATAGTGAAATACCGCTCAGTTTGTACTTTTAAATTTGCTACAATTGCAAAAATTTCCTCATGAGATGAACAAATGACCCAAGTAGATGTAATAGTGATCGGTGCCGGAGCCGCAGGTCTAATGTGTGCAGCACAAGCAGGATACCGTGGCCGCAGTGTTACAGTGCTTGATATGGGCAAAAAGCCTGGTCGTAAAATTCTCATCAGCGGCGGCGGACGTTGTAACTTCACCAATGAAAACGCCAGCCCTGAGAATTATTTATGTGGTAATCCACACTTTGTAAAATCGTGTTTGAGCCGTTATACCCAGCATGATTTTATTGAGCTGGTGGACAGACACGGTTTGGCGTATCACCATAAAACCCTTGGGCAGTTATTTTGCGACAATAGCGCACAAGATATCGTTGATATTTTGCTAACAGAGTGCGAGTGGGCGGGTGTTAATGTTGCGCTGCGTAACGAAGTGCTTAGCGTTGAAAAAACCGCTACTGGCTATCTCGTGATCACAGAACAACAGTCATACAGCTGTGAGTCACTCGTTGTTGCCGCTGGTGGCTTAACCATGCCAAAACTAGGCGCAACACCAATAGGGTATAAAATTGCTGAGCAATTTGGCTTAAAAGTATTACCGACCATGGCAGCACTTGTACCATTTACCTTGCACCAACATGATAAAGACCGCTTTGAAGGGCTATCGGGTATTAGCGTGCCATGTATCGTCAGCAGTGAAGACGGCACAAGTTTTAAAGAAAACATCCTATTTACTCACCGTGGTTTATCAGGCCCCGCTATATTACAAATCAGCTCATTTTGGCGAGCAGGGCAAGCAGTGACTATAAACCTGTTACCAGAGCTTGATTTAACAGCGCAATTAGCAACATGGCGAGAAACCCAAGCACAAAAATCATTAAAAAATAGCCTTGCGACTATTTTGCCAAAACGCTTTATTGAAATACTGCATGAGAGTAAAGCCATTCCAGATTGCAATGTAAATCAGCTCACCCATAGCCAAATTGACGATCTAGCTAATTACATTCATAACTGGCAAATTAAACCCAACGGCACCGAAGGTTACCGCACAGCGGAAGTAACTCTAGGCGGTATAGACACCGACGAACTTAGCTCAAAAACCTTTGAAGCGAAAAAAGCCCAAGGGCTGTACTTTATTGGTGAAGTAACCGACGTAACCGGTTGGCTAGGCGGCTATAA
>TARA_R110001606_G_scaffold104439_3_pt1 | contig 12022 bp, 4 predicted proteins | sample TARA_R110001606 | Tara Oceans TARA_R110001606 (sample SAMEA4398315) | marine metagenome | biome: Polar Biome; feature: [SRF] surface water layer (ENVO:00010504); material: water (ENVO:00002006), including particulate matter (ENVO:01000060) such as... | depth 5 m
CTTCTATTATAGAACCATGAGCAGCTGTAGTAAAACCACCTGACGTATTTGTTGGTACATAATAAACAGTATCCCCTATTTGACATGATACGTTTAGCGGGTCGTTAAATGTTAATGTTGTTGGCATATTAAGATACTGTTAAGAAGTTAGGGTTTATAGTGAAGTTAGAAGCAGTAGTTGGAACATTGGTTATTGTAATAGTACCTGTAATTAAGCACTTTTTATTCTGCACAGTTGTTATAACACCACCAGAAGAAGTTGATGTTTCAACCATAACGGCTGTCAAGTTAGTGTGGTAGCTGTATCCATTTCCAAATTTTACTTCTTGAAACTGAGCGATAAGGCCTAGTATAGCAGTGCTTATAGTAATGTTTGTGTTGTCAGTTCCCGGTGTAGCTATAGAGCTTATTGTTGTGCCAGGAACTACTAAGCCTGAAAACACGTATGATGTACCTGAAGGACTGGAAGTAGTTTCTGAATTAGATAATGTTACTATATTGTTACCACTGACAATTGCTTTAGAAGCTACAGTTGTATTAGCTGGCACGTTACCACCAGTTACTGTCTCTCCAACCACTATAGAGTTGTAGTCAGCTGTACTGAAAGCTATTTTGTTAGCTTGCGCTATGCTCGCATTACTAGATAAAACTCTTGTAGAACCAAGATGAGTAACAACCATACCTGTTGTTAAACCAATAGCATCTGCGTTTGATACTGTTAACTGTGTACCACCAGAACTTCCAACCACTAACTCAGCGGTTTGACCTCCACCAGTTATATCGCTATCTACTGGTTGTCTATCTATAGCTATAGTGTTTCCACTACCAGCAGTGTAGGTTATAGATACTGTTTTCGTCAACACATTATTAGCACCTTCAACAGTCTCAACTGGACCTGGTATAGCGGTAAAAGCATTAGTTATTATAGTCGGAACCCTAACAGTGTTTGTTTTAGCCGCTACTAATATCGAGCTACTTTGTAAGTTTTGCTGCGTAGTTGTCGATGGAGATGATTGTGTTGGGCAACTAGCACTTAGCGTTAAGTTAACAGCTGGCGAACTAAGCGTTGTAACGACGTTCCAAGCTTGTACCGTGCTCAAAGTGTTAGATGTAGTGTGGTTGACTGGTATAATTAAGTTCAAAGAAGAGTCTATAAATATATTGTTTACAACTTCGCTTTGTTCACCCTCACCCCAAACTCCAGTGAAAGAATGTCCTGAGGTGTTAGGCGTTAAAGTGTAGTAATTATTACCTCTTTTTAATATAACACCAACGTTACCAGCACTAGTGCTACTTAAAGTTAAATTTGCTTGTGAGCCGTTTGTTGATGGCGACATGAAACTCATTGTGTTTAAAATACTAGTAGTATTAGTGTTTGCTACAATTTCTCTAGCAAGCCAAACTATATCTACACATTGCATAAATGTACACCAACCACCTTCTCCAGATGTTGGATCTGGGTCTAAACCTAAAACGCCTACAGGTGGAGTGTAAAACACTTCAACTTTTGAAGATTTAATTTTATTAGTGTTTCCAGTAGAAGTGTGATAAGTGTCTGTTATACTATAGCTATAATAAGTCTGCCAAGGAGCAGCGCTACTATGACCGTGGTACTGTGTTTTAGCACCTTTACCGTTACTCTGTGAACTTAAGTATTCAGAAGCTCCACAGGTTATAGTGTACTCAGCTAGTTTAGTCGTTACCCCTTGTAAAACGCCATTAGTAGCTTCGTGCTCATTAGATTTTTCAGCATGACCATTAGGGTCAAATTGATCTATGTTTGTTTCTGTTATACCAGCTACATCAGTTTGAGCAACGGTTACAGTTCTACTATTGTTGTTAGCGGTTTGGTTATAATGAACTTTTATACACGCGTTTCTATATATATCACCTCCACTAGATACTGTGCCTCCGTTATCTATGTCAACAAACAACTGTTTTTGAGTTGTACCAGCTGTAAAACCATGATAGTAAATTCTAGCTCTAACTTCATTACCTGGATCTCCAGCTATACCTATGTTAGTAAATTCAACTTTTGTGATACCATCAGAAACAGTATCGCCAGTGCTAAATACTGTATCAGCGTTCCAACCAGCTTTTGCCGTGTGGGTATAAACCCTAGCACTACCTACTCCAGCCGCTGTCACTGTGGCACCCGGTACAGAAAAGCTAGCCGCATCTAAATCTAAACCAGAATAAACTAACTGTCCATTTCTACTAATAACAACGTTGTGAAGTATTGCATCTTTATAACCAGCAGAGTAAACAGTACCACTAGATATAGTTTGCGTTAGCGTACCTGTATAACCCCAATCACTACTGTCAGCACTAGCGTCCCAATTAGTGCCACTAGCACTTGATCCGTTCGGTTGTACTGTAAGTTTAGTAAAAATAGTTGGATTTCCCGTAGTGTTAGTAGTTGCAACACCTAAACCCTGGACAGAAAACTCTCTCTCATCTAAGTTTGATAAATCAGTTGACACACCTTTCACCGTGCTAAACCATTTACCTTCTTTTGATTTAAATTCTAACTGACCAACCTCTTGAAGATCTGTATGCATATTGTCTACATACCAACCTGTTTTTGTTGTTAGGTTGTAATATTCTGGGTCTGTTAAAGCTGCTGTTATTCTTGATTGAGTTCCCTCATAATTTATTAAGTTAAAACTCTTAACAGAACTATGTTGATCATTAAATATCAAAGTAACATCAGGATAGTATTGTGTGCCATAAAAGTTATTAGGTAGCACAGCTACATTAGACAAGCTTTCTGAAACGTGATGTTGCCACATCTGACCATTCTTGAAAGTGTAATATTCATTATTTAAGCTAATACCCATTTCAGGTTGAAAAGCTTTAAAGGAAGTCCAACCTTGCACAACCTCACTATAGGTTATTGTTGTCTTTGTAGAGAACACTTGTGCTGGTGCAACTTTTTTACCTATACTTATATTATAATCTTTTTTCTTTTGATCGTAAGTTCCAATTACATCAGAAACATTCATCAAAGTATCGTTAAAATAATCGCTCATTCCAACATCTGATAGAACTTTTATAGTTGTATTACCCTCTAGTTTTAAAACTTTACCTCTAACGGGATCACACCAGTACATAGCATTTGGAGCTATAGCTAAAGATTCTGGGTTAGTCGATATACCGTAGTCACCAGGTATTGGTGTTGGATTTCCTAAAACTTTGTTAGAAGCGGTTATGTTAGTATTTCCGTCTGCGTTGAAAACTGCATCTTTGTTAGTTAGTATGTTTAATACTTTATCCTCACAGAACACGAGCGTGTTAGTGTTTCTAGCATACATTCTTTGTATTGTACCGTAACTAGGATTTATATCTTTAGTTATAGGTTCTGCCATTATAAACTGGTTAAGATCGTTTACTCCACTAGTAGAGTTAAATATTCCAGAGAATATCATACCACTACTTCTAAGTTCTTCTTCATAAGGTGTTGCTAGTGTTGTCGATGCTTTAACTCCATTGTCCAACTGTGGAGCGTTGTAATCGTCTCTAACTCTATCCGACTCAACACCATTCCCAAAAGACCAACAGTTAGACCAAGGTAGTAGAGTTGGGTTGTGCCAAGGAGCTCTTTCAGAAGTGTATTCAGAACCAACAGTTTGACCAGTTAGTGCAGCTAAGTTAATAGCATTTTCTCCAGTTATAACTACTATTTTCTTTTGCCCTGAAGCAGCGCCACCATTATTGTTTACAAATAAAACCAAAACCATTTTGTCAGGTCTTTCTATTTTTAAGAATTCACCATGAGACAGTGCAGAGGTAAGGTTTTCTTCTAAAGAAATTTCAGTTAAATAAGGTCTGTTATCAACAGAGTTAACACTATAAACACAACCAAGTAAAGTTGTGAAGTTAGATTTGTAAACCTTAGACCCTATAGGTATTAGAAGTTCGTTCTGAGAGTGGTCAGGGTTTAAAGGTATTTTAGCGCTAGCCTCGTAATATATATCTAAACCAATATCCTCTTTAGGTTCTGTCTCCCATATAGCCGGGTTAGTACTACTAAAAGTTTCACCTCCATCACCATCAATAATAATTATAGGTTCTAAAAACTCAATTTCAGATAAAGACATAGCGTCTTGGTTACCAGCATGAAAAGCTTCTGCATGTAAAACTCCATATCTTTGGCTGCTACCACCAGCGCTTTCAGATACGCCAGGCCAATTAACACCGCCTGGATTATTTGGATCTAACGGTGAATGATTATAATCGTATGCACCCTCAAAAAGTCTATGCCATTTTTCTTGGGCTCTTTTAAGTTGGTTAGCTGTGTTTAAATAAACACCCGTGTTGCTAGTTATTGGGTACCAATTGTGGAAATCACCAACACTCCACACGTTTGTTTTTCCTGCGTTAGATTGTGTTTGCCCATTAGAAGTGTCCGCAACAGCTTTTGCCGTAGTGACCGTACCTCCAACAATTGCACCGTCATATCTTTCTCCATCAGCAATTGGCACCATGTCACCATTAGCATCTGGCTTAGACATAGGAGCCATCGTACTGTTGTCCATTAAATGACTTGCGCTACTACCAAATTGCTTGTCAACAACTATTCTAAAACCAGCTCTATTGTTTCTCCACGAATAAGTATTGTTATCAAAGTTCCAAGCAGAATCGTTATTAGGCCCTATCATAGGTGAGCCAGTCATACCGTTCCATGAACCACCGTAATATTTAAAAGCACCACCGTCTGGTACCATTCCATGATTTCCGTGGTTTTGGTTTTGGTAAAGTCTTGATCTATAACCCTCGACTTTAAAAACAACTTGAGCTGGATCTTGTTTAAACCTAAATAATTGCCCTTGTTTTTTAAAGTAATCTGTAATACGCTTCCAATCACTTCTAGATTCTAAATCATCATGAGTGAACCCACTGTATGATATATCTATAACGCCGTTACCACCGTAGTTAAATATACCACCAGAGTTGATGTTTGAGGTAATACCGTCCCAATCCTCGTAAGTATCTATATCATCTATGAAAAACTTACTTCCGGTAGTGTTGTAAGCACCACGTCTTTCTTTCCAGTGATGCCAGTGGTTGTAGTCCATACCATGACCACCACACCCAAACCCTAGGTTTAAGGTATCAGTAACTCCATAGTCATTTTGAGTTGTCATTGTTGACAGTAGTTCCTTTTCTAAAGTCAGATCTTTTAATATTTTAACAAAAAACCTACCATCAAACTCAGGTTTGTTCTCAAACTTATTATGCAGTATCTCTAACTTCATATCACTACTTGCGTCCAAAACAGATATAGGTCCACATTCAGCTCCAAGTCTTTTGGTAAAAACAATTTTCTTGTTAGAACCGCTATCAGCTATATTGACGATATCATATAAATCTGAAATTAATACATTTGAACCATCAGCACCACCTATTCTTGCTTGTAAGTTATCAAGTCTGACTGGATCTATAGTGGACTTAAAGATGTTATCAAAATCACTACCTTTTATTATTACATATTTTCTACCTTCTTCAGGTAATCCGGAGTTGATAAACTCTACCGTCTCAAACCCATAACTCTGTTTTTTAGCTTTTATAAACAGAGGAGCATCATCTTCTACAGCAATAACCCTGTACCTAGCTTTTTCAATAACAGGTAGGTTACCATCGTGAGCTTTTTTAAGGTACAAGTAAGTATCCTGTTGTATCTTGTTTCTTTCTGCCGATGGAAAACTAATCCAAACGTTACCGTCCTCAGCATTATAAAACCTATCCATAGCGATGTTATAATACTCATTAGAAGTTTCTTTAACGTAGTAAGAAACAAACTCTGCCCAAGGTGGTCTTTCAACTGTTTCTTTTATTTTTCCAAACAACCAGTTTTGTTTAACGCATTTTTCTTTATCAATAGTTACAGACCCACCAGTTTTAGGTACCATAACAGGGGTTTCTCTACCATACTTATCAGACCACACAACTCCTATTTGATAGTTTCTAATTGACTTAACAGATCTTTTAGGTATTTCTTCATCTTCAACTCCAGAGTCTGCTATCGTTCTACTAGACAAGCCACAACTTAAAACCAAAGATTCATCTATATTATAATTTTGAGTGTAGTTACCATACACTAATCTATTACCAGTCATGACTTGAGTTTTAGCCAACCTAGGTACGTTGTCCCAAGGTCTTAACAATTGGTTAGAAGGTACGACTGCGTGTATTAACTCTGAGGTTAACTCAAACTCTCCTCTATGACGATAGTTATTTTCAAAATCTGGCCATATAGGATCTCCGTCTTGAGGTTTTAATGTTTTAACTGTGTAAACTGTTTTCTTACCAGCTTCTTTGTAGAGAAGGTCAACCTCTATTACATCCTCTGGTAAAGATCCCCATTCTGGAAAATAATTTTCAAGTGTTAAGTACCTTAATCTATTTGACATACCTAAGTTAAAACCCTTTTTAGGCAGGTAATCAAAATCACCAGGCATGAATGCAACTTCAGACCAAGGCGCGAAGGTAGAATACTCTCCATCTTGATATTTCCATCTGTAAGAAAACCTTGGAAATTTAAATTCAAACATTGGTTTTTGCTGCTCTAGTCTAGCCGACCAGTTTTCGTTTAAATTACCTATAGCACTGTCAATAGAGTTTACTATGCACTGAAAAGTACCAGTTGATATATTGTTTGGAGGACCACCTGGTCCAACAGCATTAGGTATTGTTTGTACTGTAACCCTCACTTTTGTTAAGTCAACAGCAAAACTAGACGGACTAACACCAGGATCGTTAGTTAGCATTAAAATATCCCCAGGCCTAAGATCTATTTCTGTTTGAAAGTTTATATTTATCGTGTCTCCTGTTACTAGCAAGTCTCCACTTGAGTAAAAGTCCATACTAGTAGTTGTAGCAAACACTGCGTTTTCAGTACCGTACTCATTTGATTGGTCGTCGGTATTTGTTCTATCCGCTTTTGAAGAAAACATTTTTAATGACAACGGGTTTGTTGGTGATTTTTTAATCACTGTTATGTGATCTTCTTTAACCCATATCGGTTGATCCTTAGTTCTATTTAAAGCTAATACTAGTTGTGTAGATGTACTATCTGATCTTTTTACTAATCTAGTGTGGAAAAGCCCTGTGTTTTGACCAGCAAAAGTACCGTTAGTCATAACTCCAGAAGGCATAGTGTTGTGATAAAAATTATTACTTCTTCCGTTAAGTGGTTTTGTCCCACCAGTACCTTCCATACTTCTTTCTAGATGTATTTTTCTAGGTTCGTTTTGATTGTCCGTCCAAAAAAGCATATCGCTAGTAACATCAATACTATGTATAACATTGTGAGGGTTAAACTTTAATACTCTTGGAGCGGAGACAGTTAATATGTCACCAACAGAACTACCAACAGCGTTTGCATAATCATGATGGATCCACCAATAAGAAGCAAAGTATCTTATTTTAGTAACCTTAACATTCCACGTACTGTTTATATTTACCGTACTACCAGATCCATCGTTAAAAGTTCCAGATAAATTCATTCCAATTCTTATACCGTGAGCCCAACTTTGATCTCCACCTTTTATTTTAAAAACCTTGGTTCCATCATCACAAGCGGTTGTAACAGCATGCTTTACTGTATGTATGTCTACAAAAGCAAAGTCAGTAGATTTTGTATTAGTGTCATATTCTACTATATAATCTTTTTGAGGGGTTCCTACTGGAACGGCAGCTACATCACTACCACTGTAAACCATAAAGTAAATCTTATCTTTTTCAGGTAGAGTTTTAACACCTACCACTTTTGATATAGTAGGATCTATAAAGGTGTAAACAGTTTCTTCAGTGACATTAGTATTACCTAACAATGTTTGTAGAGAACCTACATCAGATCCATCAGAAGTAGAGACTTGAACGTTGTTGGCATCACGATACTGACCAGCGGGTAAAACCCTCTCGTCCAAATCTTTGTTCATCTTTGCCTGTGAAAAATTTCTTTTTAATTCAGCCATGTTCTATTTTAGTGTTTAATCCATTTAGACTTGCCTCTCATTATTTGAGTGATCTCCTCTATCTTAATTTCTGATAATCTTATTTTTGCTTTTCTTGTTTCGGCAAACCTTTCTTTCTTTAGCAAAGCAACCGTGTTAGGGTTAACTCCAGTTTTAGATTGCATTATACCATATAAAACGTGTTTTATTAAAGCTTCTTGAGCAAACTTATGAACTATAAAATCTTTTTCAACATGTATCTCATTTTGCCAAGGATCAGATGGTGATGCACCTACGTTTTCAACACCATCATTTAAGTAAGCAACGCCGTCACTTATATACTTAAAGGTCACAGTTTTTCCCGTACAATTACTACTAAAATGAACTCTTCCTTTGTGATAGTCTATATAAAAAGATCCATTAACATTCATTGATTTTGGATCAGCGCCAAAAACAGCACCGTTAAAAGCTTGTATTACATCATCACCGTTTGTATCAACTGGGTTTGGTGTTGAGTTAGGATTGTTTTGAGCATAATCAAACCAAGTATTAGAATCACTCGCGTGTGTAGTGTTAGAATTACTATCAAACTCTAAGAAGTAATTACTGTCTTGGTTGTAAGGTTTTGGGTTACTAGTTAACATAGCTGGATAAAGAATATGCTCTATACCATACGTGTCTTGCCAAGTAACCTTTGTATAACCAACATAATCGTGTGGTAGCGCCATAACTAAAGATGGTGGTATTTCTATTTCAACTGTTCTAGTTGATCTAAACGTATCAAAACTTAATTCTTGTAAAGCTCTGTTAGCATGGTACTTAATATTTCTAAGCCTCACTCCCTCTAACATCATTCCAGTATCACCATAATTTGCTAGTATGTCGTTTACTACATCACCAACTTTTATGAATTGATAATTACCATACTGTCTATCATCGCCTGACAACTGAGTACCATCTTTACCTTCGTAATACTGCTCATGTGTTAACGTTATTAAGTTATCTGCCATTTCTTATTATTTTGTTGAGTTTATATTTTGAACCTCTTCGTTTTGTGCTATAGTAACTAGACCAGGTTTGTTGATTGTTATACCAGCTAGTTCTAATATTTTTATAACTAAAACCGTTTCTTCTGATCTATGCATGTTAAAATCTACCGAAGTAGTTACATTGTAAAGTGCTTTCTCACCGGTAACAACATAACCCCATTTAACCTCTCTAGGTACTTCTGCTACAACTTCTATTTTTAAACCACTAGTCAAAGGAGTTTGACCACCACTTTCTCTATACAGAGAAAAAGTTCCATCCGTATTCTCTGTGTAATAATATTCTGCTGGATCGTTAGAACTCCACCTTGAGTTTGTTTTAGCATCGTAAAGTTCTTTTAACTGAGGTAGCATATAGTACTCCATACGTTTTAACGGTATTTTAGAACCACCAGTTCCAGAGTAGTACATTCTACCAGTTCTATAAATTGTTGAGGATAAAGCAGGCATTGAAAATGACCCGTTTGTAGCGTTGTATGCCAGAGCGACATCAGCACCTTGATATATGTTTATTTTTTCTCTAAGTATATTAACTGAATCTCCAAAGTCAGGTTCTAACGGATTGTTAGCTCCTGGTGATTGTTGTTCTTCAGATCTTTTACTAACAGCTGTCACAGCAGCTAAGTCATAAAAATATTGATCAAACACATCTAACTGGGCTTGATTGGCAAGTAAGTTAAACTCTTGAGGTGTTATGTAACCTCTTTGCTCTTTATTAGCAAGTGCCAGCACTCTTTGGTACACTGTATCTATACTTATCGTTGTTTGTCCTGCTACTATTATTGCCATATATATATTTATTTTGTAGTTTACGATCGCCCCGAAGAGCGACCGCATCTACAAGGTTTTTACTTCATTTGTTTTTCAATAGAAATTAACACTTCCATACCTTCGTCAGTTTTAAACCAAGCGGCTAAAGCTGAGTATGGGTGCTCCTCAAAAGGAACGTTGATTAATCTTCTACCATTAGAAGTGTAGTTTATTGTTCTTTGATCTGGTGATATGTTTAGTATATTCATTTCAACAGCTTTAATCCCAACATTTCTAAGATGTATATTGTCATCATTCATCAACTCTAAAAACAATCCCGGCTTATTCTTTGCAAATATAAGCAAGTCTCTTTTAAGCTCCTTAGAACTCATGCTAGATACCCTAGATCCATTCTCAACTCTCATTATAGCTTCTGCCATATTGATGTCCATGCTTCTTGCTGCTACCATAGCGTCTAGTTGCCAGTTAATAATATCTAAATCATCTGCAGCTTCTAGTTGAGGTTTTACTTCTTTCCAAGTTTTTTCAGCTTGAGGGTGATAAATTGACATTATCTTTTGTAAAATAACTTTATTTTTTGGTACGTGTAAAATACCTGCCCTAAAAATTACTCTACCTGGTCGTAAAACTCCTTTGAATTCATCTACAAAAACTGTGTTTTGATTTTCAGCATATTGCACTTCTCTTTCATAACCTTTTTCTGGGTCAAACCAACTTAGGTTTCTAACACCAACCATGTAACTTAAAGGTTTTCTTTTGCTTGCTAGAATGTAAGTTCTGTCTTTAATCTCCCATTCATTAATAATTCTTTTTTTTGGTTCTTTTCTCATAACCGGTGGTGTTTCCGTTACCGGAGTTTCTACCACTACTTTTTTGTAATCATGCTCATCACCAGGATCTCCTGCGTAAGCCTTTTTTGCTTTTGCCATAATATAATATAATATAAGTTAATAAAAAAAAGGGGAAGGAGTTTTCCTCCCCCTTTTGAAATAATAGGTTACTATCGACTATGCGTCAGTACCTTTTAGTAAGAAGAAGTTATTAGCTCCTTGTACCACTAGACATCTTTCTGATAAGAAGTGCATCTCCATCGCATCTAAATCAGAAGTAGTAGCGCCAACTGAACCAGTAGTCCAAGTTTTATACTTTCTACTTTCCATTTGAGAAGCTCTGTATCTTACATGTAAGAATGGTCTCTTAAGGTTTTTCCCTAAGTTTTGATCGTATACTGAAGAAACTCCAGCAGGAATCATAACTCCGTGAATTGCGTTAACCCCATCAGTACCGTTAATCAAACCTCTTGTAGAAGAATCATTAAGGTATTTGAAGTCAGACTTGTAAAAGTCATAAGAACCTCTTCTGAAACCAGTGAAACCTAAGTTAAGTGCCATATCTTCTTCGTTGTTAAACACACCGTAAGAAGTACCACCTTGAGCACCATCAGATAAACCAGCTAACATGTCATCTACTTGTAAAGACGCTTTTCTATCTAAGAACATCATGTTCTCTTCAATCGCACCGTTTTTATCAAGCTCAGCTAACATTAAGTCAAACTCAACAAGTAAAGCACCAGTACCATCAAAAGCATTAGTTACGTTACCTCTAGTTTCTAGAGCTTCCCATAAACCTTCAGTACCTTGAACTGTACCACCACCAGCAGCAGTAGGCATAGTAATACCTGCAGCAGCTGTTTTCTCTGATTCCATCATCGACATCTCTAAGTAATCTGAGAAACGAGCTTTAGTATCACCAGAAGCTTTCAAGTACCACATGTAGCCATTCTGTCCTTCTTCACCAGAAACTTCAACCCAACCAATTGCAGATGCATCAGATCCTGATACTTCATACTTATCTTTTAAGATAATTGGTCTGTTAGTTCTAGATGTGAATTGAGGCTTGTTAGCTCCAGCTCTACCTATAGAACCTTTAGCATAGTTCGATCCAAATACTAGTACTGAAACATTACCAGCAGCTAAATTACCTGTAGCTATATTAGCGTCGTCAAAACGTAGTATAGTACAAACTCCAGTACTAGCAACCGCAGTAACATAACATCTAGTAGTAGAATCAGCATCAGCTACTAAGATCATATCACCTGGACGGATACCGTGATTAGCTCCAGTCATTGGTTTACCATCAGCATCAGTTGATGCAGTAAAAGTAAGTGTTCCTACTTTATTAGATGCAGTTAAAGCTACAACTTTGTAAGATAAATGTAATCTACCTTGCTCTGACCAAATAACTTGA